>Ga0302326_10010020_pt1 | contig 20572 bp, 18 predicted proteins | sample Palsa_T0_3_FD_202264 | JGI IMG/M metagenome (GOLD analysis project Ga0302326, IMG submission 202264) | Peat permafrost microbial communities from Stordalen Mire near Abisko, Sweden - Palsa_T0_3 | ecosystem: Environmental > Terrestrial > Soil > Palsa > Peat permafrost | place: Sweden: Abisko...
GCCCTTTTGCCCGAGCTTCATCACCGATCCCTTGCCGAAGGCCCGGTCGATCTGGGCGAGCGCCGCCTCGAGGGCCCGCTGCTTGTCGCCTTCGTCTCGTCCCACCAGCCTCAGCGCCGTCTCGCCCATTGCCCTTGTCCCTTCACTCTATCCCATGATTCCGGCCGTCGAGCCGTCGCCCACCCTCTAGGGTGGTCCGATTCTCCTTGTACCTGTTTTGTTCCCATTTGCAAGCGGCGTTCTTCTTACGTCTCCTAGTCCCCACCGTGGGCGAACGAATCCTTGTCGAGAACCCGGTTCATCAGATCGGGCAGTCCTTCAGGAAACACCGGTTCGTCGCAGGCGATAAGCTCGGCGAGGGACCACCAGCGGATGTCGTCGACCAATTCGCGCTCCAGAGCCTGCCAGCCGGCACGGGACACCTCGCCGCCCGCGCAGCGGGCGACGAAGTAGTTTTCCGAAAATCGCCAGGGCCGTTGCTGCCGGTCGAGATAGACCGCCTCGCGCCGCCAGATGAGCGGCCCAAGCTCGACATCGCAAAAGCCGGTCTCCTCGACCACCTCGCGCATCGCAGCCTGCTCCATGGTTTCGCCCGGCTCGACGCCGCCGCCGACCGTGAACCACGCCCCGGGCCCGGTCGGATCGCTGGGAAGACGACCCTTCATCAGCAGGATTCGATCCTGGGCGTCGAGCAGCAGGACCCTTGCCGTTGGACGTTCACGCATGAGCGGCAAGCTTCATGGCCGCTGCGGCTCCTATGCCGCCGCGAGTTGCTGCTTCACTTTCTGGGAAAGGGACTTGATATCGATGGGCTTGGCCAGGAACGAGACGCCGGTTTCGCCCTCGAGGAAGTCGGAGAACTCGGCTTCGGCGTAGCCCGAAATGAACATGACCGGGGCCGCGCCGAGGAACGGACGCGCCTTGCGAAGCAGGGTCGGGCCATCGATTCCCGGCATGATGACATCGCTGATCATCAGGTCGATCGTCCCGGCATGCTTCTCGGCCAGGGCCAGGGCCTCCTCGCCGTCGGCGGCTTCGAGGACTTCGTAGCCACGCGCGCGCAGCAGCAAGGCGGCTGAGTGCCGGACAGAGACATCATCCTCGACAAAGAGGATCCGGCCAGCGCCCGAGAGATCACGAGGAGCGATCCTTGTCTTGCCAGCCGGGGCCGGCGTCTCGACCGTCAGGGGCGCGATGTGGACGGGCAGGAAGATGCGGAAGGCGGCGCCTTCACCGGGCCTGGAGACGACGTTGATCCAGCCCTCCGACTGCTTGACGATGCCGAACACGGTGGCCAGCCCCAGCCCGGTGCCTTCGCCGACCGCCTTGGTGGTGAAGAACGGATCGAAGATCTTGCCGATGACCTCCGGCGCGATCCCCGGTCCGTCGTCGCTGACCTCGATCAGAGCGAGATCGCCGGGGCCGGCGCCGGTGTAGCCGAGATCGACCGCCTGGCTCGCCGTAAGCCGGGCGGTGCGCATCCGAATGGTGCCGCCCCCGGCGGCCCGCACCGCGTCGCGCGCGTTGACCACCAGATTGATGACCGCGTTCTCCAACTGGGTCTTGTCGGCGCGTATTTGCGGCAGGTTTCGGCCGTATTCGGTGACCAGGCGCACGTCCTCGCGCAGCAATCGGCGCAGCAGGACCTCGAAATTGCTGATCAGCTCGCCGAGGTCGAGGACCGCGCGCTGGATCGTCGTCTTGCGCGAAAAGGCGAGGAGCTGGCCGACCAGGTTACCGATGCTGTTGGATGTCTCGCGTATCTGCGAGTGGTTCTCGTACGACGGATCGCCGAGGGAATGGCGCACCGCGAGCTGATCCAATTGAAGATTTATGGCCGTCAGCTGGTTGTTGACGTCGTGGGCGATGCCGCCGGCGAGCTGGCCTATCGACTCCATCTTGTTCCGCTGGGCGAGTTGTAGTTGCATCGTCTTCTGGTCGGTAACGTCCAGGAGGTAGGCGACCCAGCGGGCGCCGGCTCTGGCCAGATAGAGATGCGCGGTTTTTTCGGCTCGCGCTCCTAGGGCCACCTCATACGGATTGGGCCGCCGCTCGGCGAGGCTGGCGGCGGCCTGATCGCGGGAGACAGCCGCCAGAAGGTCGCCGAACCGGGCGCCCTTGACCGCCTCGGCCCCCACGATGCCGGCCAGAGCCGCATTGGCTTCCAGGATCACCCCCTCGAAGGGATCGGGACCTTCGATGAGGGCGGCCCCGAAGGGCGAAGCGGCGGCAAAGGGATCGAGCCTGGTCGGTTGCGGAGAAGTCTTCGCCTGTCCCGCCGCGGCGGCGTCCGGCCCGGCGGCCGACGCCGGGGGCGGGAGTCGTAGGAGGAGCTTTCCGACGCCCAGCGGGGAGACGCGCGCCAGCCGTTCGACGCCGCCGACCATAATCGTCCCCTCCCCCGCCACGCCCTTGAGAGCCTCGGCCAGAGCGGGGAAAAGGCAACCGCCCTTGGGCAAGCGCCTGGCGTCACCCATCGCCTCCGACCACCCGCCGTTGACGGCGAGCAGGATGCCATCGGCCGCGCAGGCGGCGGCGGGCTCGACGATACCGGCGAGCAGGTCGGCCAGTTCGCCCTCACCGGCGGTCGGCGCCTCACGGCCCAGGCCGCGGAAGGCCGCCAGTCCGACGAACGCGACCCCGGCGAGGCCGGCGAGGAGCAGCAATCCGGCCAGGGTCGCGGGACCGGCCCTGAAGGCGGGCACGGCCGCAAGACCCACGGCCAGAAGGAAGAATCCGGCGGCGAGTAGGCCAAGCAGATCGAAGCGTCGCTTGCCTATCGCGCCCTGGTCCTTTGCTGGAGGCGTCCCCAATGGGCTTCCCTCGACAGCGATTCCCACGCGAATCACCTCATCGATCATAAGCCCGGCCGCCGGCGCGGCGACTCGGACTGGCCAAAGCCCCGGCCCCCACTCTGCCCCCCACCGTTAACAAGACATTAATCGCGGCGCGCCCTCGCCCCGCCGTTCGGTGGGGCCGGGGCGAGCGAATGAAGGGGAGCGCCAGGACGAATCGACCGCGCCAAAACCTCCGCGGCGGCAGCCGGGCTCACCTTGTCACGGTCGCGGTCGACCGACAGGTTGGCTGCCTGCATGGCCGAAAGCGAGATGGCGCCCACGAGGGGACGAAGGGTGGCGACGAAGCGGCGGTCACTGGCGCGGCGCGGCGAGACAAGCAGCACTGCATCGTATGGAGGGATGGCGTTCTTGGGGTCGGCGAGAAGCACGAGGTGCTCGGCGGCTACGCGCCCATCGCTCGAGAAAGCGGAAATCACGTCGACTTCGCTGCTCTCGAGGGCGCGGTACATGAACGTCGGCTGGTAGGAAACGAGGCGGCGGAACTTCAGCTGATAGGCGGCTCGCAACGCTGCCCATTCGGGCCGCGAAAGGAATTCGAGGTCCGAGCCCATGACAAGGTCGGGCGACCGCGGCGCGAGATCGGCGATCGTCGCGATCCGCAGCGCCCGAGCCCTATCTGGGCGCATGGCAAGCGCATAGGCGTTCTCGAACCCCAAGGACCCCAGCACGAGGACGCCGTCGCGTCGTCTCAGCCCGCTTGTGAGTCCAGTGAGTACGGCCGCCCGGCCGGGGTTATCTGTCCGATGGAGGACATTGGTCCAAAGCGTTCCCGAATAGTCGACGTATACGTCGATTTCGCCTGCCGCCAGCGCCCGGTAGGCGGTGGCCGAGCCGAGATCCTCCTTGACGGTCACCCTCGCGCCGCTCGCTTCCAGGCGCCGCGCGATCAGCTCGGCGAGGATCGATTGCTCGGAGAAGTTCTTCGCCCCCACTACGTAGGCGCGCTCGCCCGGCGCGGCGATAAGGGGCGAGAGGGCGACCGCGGCGCCGGCGATGAGACCTATGGCCCCGGCCCAGATGCGCCAGCGACTGCGCTTGGCGAGCCCCACCTCGATGAGACCCAGGAGCTGGTCGGTGGCAAGGGCCAGGCCGGCGGCCGCGGCGCAGCCGAAGAGGACGAAGACCCAGTTCTCCGTCTGCAGGCCGCTGAATATGTAGTTGCCCAGCGAAGTCTGGCCGACCGGCGTCGCCAGGGTCGCCGCGCCGATGGTCCAGACCGCGGCGGTGCGGGCGCCGGCCATGATCACCGGCGCCGCCAAAGGCGCCTCGACCCACAACAGACGCTGGAGGGATGTCATGCCCATGCCCTTGGCCGCCTCGACCACCGCCGGGTCGACACCCATCAGGCCGGCCACCGAATTCCGCAGGATCGGCAGCATGGAATAGAGAGTGAGGGCCATCAGGGAGGGGGCGAATCCCAAGGCCTGGAAGCCGTGGCCGAGCCAACGCTGGCTCAGAACCGATAGAGCGAGCAGGAGGGGGTAGAAAAGTGCGAGCAACGCCAGGCTGGGAATGGTCTGGATGAGGCTGGCCACGAACAGGCTCACCCAGCGGATGGAGGCGTTGCGCGTCGCCGCGACGGCCAGCGGCAGGCTGATAGCGAAGCCGAGGATGAGTGCGCTGAGGCTCAGCAGGACATGCTGGGAGAGGTAGGCAGGCAGCAGGGCGGCGGCGGCGGCGAACCGTTCATGCATCGCGCCCGCCCCCCGCCAGGGCCTGGACGCGCCGCGCCTGGCGAAGCGGAGTTTCCATCAGAGCCGTGGCGCGTGGGTCGCCATGGCCGGCGAGGAGGTCGGTCGGCGTGCCGTCGGCGATGACCTCGCCGGCGTCGAGAATGACGACCCGGTCGGCCAACAGCAGGGCTTCCATGACATCGTGGGTGACCATCACCGTGGTGAGGGAAAGACGGTCGTGCAGGGCCCGGTAGTCGGCGCCAAGCGCATCGCGGATGAGGGGATCGAGCGCCCCGAACGGCTCGTCCATGAGCATGATCGCCGGACCGGCGGCGAGCGCCCTGGCGACCCCGACCCGCTGCCGCTGGCCCCCGGAGAGCTGCGCGGGAAAGCGCGGGGCGATTTCGGGCGAGAGGGCGACAAGATCGAAAAGTTCGCCGGCGCGGCGAGCCGTGCGCGCCTTATCCCAGCCGGCCAGACGCGGGCCGACCGCGATGTTCTCCGCGACGCTCATATGGGGAAAAAGCCCCACCTCCTGAAAGACATAGCCGATCCTCCTGCGGAGGCGATGAGGAGGTTCGTCGGTGGCTGACCTGCCGGCGATCACGACCTCGCCGGCATCGGGCGCAATGAGGCCATTGATCATCTTCAGCGTGGTGGTCTTGCCGCACCCCGAGCCGCCCAGAAGAGCCACGAACGCGCCGGTATCGATGGTGAGCGACAGCGGTTTGACCGCCGCCACGCCGCCGTAGGATTTGGCTACGCCTCGCAGCTCGATCTCGGGGGCCGTCATTGGGTGTATCGTCCAGCGCTTGGCGACGGGGTGAAATGGCGCGATCGCGGCGCCGGCGGGGGCGCCGAGGGTGCGAAAGCGGAAATTTTGGGAGGTCGGATTACGCCCGGAGGCCCGTCAGGGTGCGCTGATCGCCGAGGATGGAGAGGCAGGCGCCGGTGATCGCCTCGGCGTCGAGATGGGCGGCGGCGTACATCAGCTCGGGCTTGTCCTGATCCTGAAAGACATCCGGGAGGGTGAGGGTACGAATCTTCAGCCCGCGGTCGAGGACGCCGTTCTCGGCTAGGGCGTGCAGGACGAAGGCCCCGAACCCGCCTCTGGCGCCCTCCTCGATGGTGAGGATCGCCTCGTGCTCGCGGGCCAGCAACAGCAGCAGGTCGACGTCCAAGGGTTTGGCGAATCGAGCATCGACGACGGTCGGCGCCAGTCCCCGGCGGGCGAGCGCGTCGGCGGCCTTCATGCACTCGGTGAGCCGGGCGCCGAACGAGACGATCGCCAGGGTCTTGCCTTCGCGTATAACGCGGCCACGGCCGATCTCCAGGGGCTCGGCGACCTCCGGGAGGGGGACACCCACGCCTTCGCCGCGGGGAAAGCGGAAGGCGCTGGGGCGATCGTCGATCAGCGCCGCTGTGGCGACCATGCGGGCCAGCTCGGCCTCGTCCGAGGGCGCCATCAGGACGAAACCGGGAAGCTGTCCCAGGTAGCCGATATCGAAACTGCCGGCGTGGGTGGGGCCGTCGGCGCCGACCAGACCAGCGCGGTCGATGGCGAAGCGAACGGGAAGTCCCTGGATCGCGACGTCGTGGACGACCTGATCATATCCGCGCTGAAGGAAGGTCGAATAGATGGCGGCGAATGGCCGCATGCCGTCGGCGGCGAGACCGGCGGCGAACGTGACCGCGTGCTGTTCGGCGATGCCGACATCGAAGCAGCGGTCGGGGAAGACCTTGGCGAACATATCCAGGCTGGTGCCCGAGGGCATGGCGGCGGTGATGGCGACGATCTTGTCGTCGCGCGTGGCCTGCTTGATGAGCTCGGCGGCGAAGACCTTCTGGTATTGCGGGGCGCCAGCGGCCGGCTTGGACTGCTGACCGGTGATGACATCGAACTTGGAGACCGCATGGTGCTTGTCGGCCGCCGTTTCGGCCGGACCGTAGCCCTTGCCCTTCTGGGTCACGACATGGACGAGGACCGGCTTGTCGTCGATCTGCGAGACGTTCTTGAGGACCGGGACGAGGTGGTCGAGGTTGTGGCCGTCGATCGGGCCGACGTAATAGAAGCCGAGTTCCTCGAAGAAGGTGCCTCCGGTGGCCATGCCGCGGGCGTATTCCTCGGCCTTGCGGGCCATGTTCTTGAGGCCCTTGGGGAGCCAACTGATCGCGCCCTTGCCGAGCTTGCGCATGCGCCGGTAGGCGCTGCCGGAGACGAGGCCGGCCAGATAGGCGCTCATTCCGCCGACCGGCGGGGCGATCGACATGTCATTGTCGTTGAGGATGACGACGAGCCGCTTGGTGGTATGGCCGGCGTTGTTCATCGCCTCGTAGGCCATGCCGGCGCTCATCGATCCATCGCCAATGACGGCGATGACGGCGTTGTCCGCCCCCCGCATGTCGCGGGCCACGGCAAAACCGAGCGCGGCGGAGATCGAGGTGGCGGCATGGGCGGCGCCGAAGGGGTCGAACTCGCTTTCTGCCCGCTTGGTAAAGCCAGACAGGCCGCCGCCGGAGCGAAGGGTGCGAATCCGGTCGCGGCGGCCGGTGAGAATCTTGTGCGGATAGGCCTGGTGGCCGACATCCCAGATGAGGATGTCGCGCGGGGTCTCGAACACGTGGTGAAGGGCGACGGTCAGCTCGACGACGCCTAGGCCCGCGCCAAGGTGACCGCCGGTCACGCTGACCGCGTCTATGGTCTCGGCGCGCAGCTCGTCGGCGAGCTGCCGGAGCTGGGAAACGCTAAAGGAACGCGTATCGGCGGGGAACGATACAGTGTCGAGCAGGGGCGTGGCTGCGGCCATTGATACTCGTAGTCCTCCCGCCCCCGTTTATAGAGATTCTCGCTTAGGTGCGTCGGTCTAACACGAAATCAACCGCCGACCGCAACACCCGGGCGCCGTCGCCGAACGGATCGAGATGGGCTTTTGTCTGAACCGTGAGGACCGCAAGTCGTTCCTTGGCGGGACCAATTCCCAACAAAGTCACGTAGTTGGCTTTGCCGGCCTTGGCGTCCTTGCCACCGGCCGCCTTGCCGAGGGACGCGGCGTCGCCTTCGGCGTCCAGCAGATCGTCGACGATCTGGTAGGCCAGTCCGATGTCGCGGCCGAACGCCATGAGGGCCGCCCGTTCGGCGTCGGTCGAACGGGTCATGGCCAGCGGCAGCTCGAAGGCGCAGGCTATGAGGGCGCCGGTTTTCATCCTCTGCATGCGGGCGACCGCGCCCAGGTCATCGCGCACCCCCAGGAGATCGATCATCTGGCCGCCGGCCATGCCTCGGGCGCCCGACGCGTGAGCCAGGAGCCGGCAGAGTTCGGCGCGCACCGCGCCGTCATCGTGGGTCATGGGATCGGCGAGGATCTCGAAGGCGAGGGTCTGAAGAGCGTCGCCGGCGAGAACCGCGGTGGCCTCGTCGTAGGCCTTGTGAACCGTGGGGCGGCCGCGGCGCAGGTCATCGTCGTCCATGCACGGCAGATCGTCATGAATCAGTGAATAGGCGTGGATGCACTCTAGCGCGCAGGCGGCGCGCAGCACCGGACGCTCAGGCAGATCGAACATCCTCCCGGTCTCGATGGCGAAGAACGGCCGAAGGCGCTTGCCCGGTCCCAGAGCGGCGTAGCGCATGGCTTCGATCAGCCGCACCTCGGGGCCTTCGGCGCGCGGCGCCAGCTCGTCGAGCGTGACGGTGACCAGGTCGGCGGCCTCGGCGATGCGCCTGGCAAGATCGGTCATGCGATCGGCAAACAGGCGGAGCGGCGATGGCGGAATGAAAGCATGGAGGCTCCGGCGGAAGCGTCGGCCACCCTAACCGAGCCCGACAGGCCGCGAAACGCGGGCTATGAACGCCGGCGCCTGACTGTGACCGAAAAGCCTCGCCAGCAAGCGACGCCTTTCCCCGCTGAAGCAGAAGGGCTCTTATGGCCAGCATGACCGTTTCCATGCCGACGCCGGATGCCGGGACGATAGCTAGGCGCGCGGAGATAGCGGCGGCGCTGCGAGCGATCGTCCCCGGCGAGGGCGTGGTCGAAGGCGAGGACGGGCGTCGGGCGTTCGCCTCCGACGGGCTGACGGCCTATGCGACCTCGCCGCTGGCGGTTGTTCTGCCCCGGTGCACGCGCGAGGTCGCCGCGGTGCTCAGGTACTGCCACGCACAAGGGATCAGGGTAGTGCCGCGAGGGGCCGGCACGTCGCTCTCTGGCGGCGCCCTGCCGCTTGCGGACGGCGTGCTGGTGGGACTCTCGCGCATGTCGGCGGTGCTCGACATCGACTACGACAACCGCGTCGCGGTGGTGCAGCCCGGGGTCACCAACCTCGCCATCACCAGGGCGGTCGAGGGTCGTGGATTCTACTATGCGCCCGATCCCTCGAGCCAAATTGCCTGCACGGTGGGCGGCAACGTCGCCGAGAACTCGGGCGGGGTGCACTGCCTGAAATATGGGCTGACGACCAACAACGTGCTGGGCGTCGAGCTGGTGATGATGGACGGCGAGATCGTGGGCCTGGGCGGCAAGGCGTTGGAGAGCAGCGATCACGACATGCTCTCGGTGGTGATCGGCTCGGAGGGCCTGCTGGGGGTGGTGACCGAAGTGACGGTGCGGATTCTCCCCAGGCCACTGACGGCGCGGGCGCTGCTGCTCGGTTTCGGGTCGGTGGAGGACGCGGGCCGCTGTGTCGGCGCGGTGATAGGGGCCGGCGTGATCCCGGCGGGGATGGAGATGATGGATCGGCCGGCGATCCACGCCGCCGAGGCCTTCGTCGGCGTCGGCTATCCGATGGATGCCGAGGCTCTTCTGATTGTCGAGGTGGACGGCATCGAGGCCGAGTGTCAGCACCTCTCGGTCGAAATCGGGGAAATCGCCAGAGCCTGCGGGGCGACCTCGATCAGAGCGTCGGCAGACGAGGCCGAACGGCTGGCGTTCTGGGCCGGGCGCAAAGCGGCCTTTCCGGCCATGAGCCGGATCGCGCCAGACTACTATTGCATGGACGGAACCATCCCCAGGGGGGCGTTACCCAGGGTGCTGGCGCGAATCGCCGCCCTGTCGGCCGAACATGGCCTGGGTGTCGCCAACGTGTTCCACGCTGGCGACGGCAACCTGCACCCGCTCATCCTCTATGACGCCAACCGCGACGGCGAGCTCGACCGCGCCGAAGCCTTCGGCGCCGATATCCTGAAGCTCTGCGTCGAGGTGGGCGGTGTCCTCACCGGCGAGCATGGCGTGGGCGTGGAAAAACGCGACCTGATGGGAACGATGTTCACGAACATCGACCTGGCGCATCAGCAGCGGGTCAAGTGCGCCTTCGACCCCGATCTTCTGATGAACCCAGGGAAGGTCTTCCCCACTCTGCACCGGTGCGCTGAACTGGGCCGGGTCCACGTCCACGGCGGTCGCACGGCCTTTCCCGAACTGCCCCGATTTTGAAACGAAGGCGCCGGGAGTTGTCGCTAACCGCTCCCTCCATGTTGCCCGCGCCGAACACCACCGCTGAGCTCGTCGAGGTCATCTGCACTGCCCGAGATGAGCGCCGGGTCGTCGAGCTGCGGGGAGCGGGCACGAAGGCCGGCATGGGCGATCCCAGGCGCGAGCGCGCGATCATCGACTTGCGGGGCTTCGCCGGCATCATCGACTATGAGCCGCGCGAGCTGGTGCTCACCGTGGGCGCCGGAACGCCGCTCGCCGAAATCGAGCGGCTTCTGGCCGCGAACGGTCAGATGCTGGCGTTCGAGCCCACCGGCGGGACCATTGGCGGGGTCGTCGCAGCCGGGTCGAGCGGGCCCCGCAGGCCCTTTGCCGGCGGCGTGCGGGACCATGTGCTGGGTATCGAAGGGGTGTCAGGTCGCGGCGAGGCGTTCAAGGCTGGCGGTCGGGTTGTGAAGAACGTCACCGGTTACGACATTGCCCGGCTCCTGACCGGGTCGTGGGGGCGCCTGGCGGCGATCACCACCGTGTCGATCAAGGTTCTGCCAAAACCGCGGGCGGAGGCGACGCTGCTGATCGAGGGCCTGGACGACGGGGCCGCCCTGGCCTTGATGGCGCGCGCCGCCGGTTCGGCGGCGGAGATAACCGGAGCGGCCCATGTGCCGTTGATAGGGACGCTCCTTCGGCTCGAGGGATTTGGTCCCTCGGTGGCGGCGAGGGTCGAGATGCTACTTGCCATTTGTCCCAACGGGGCAGAGCCACGCTTGATCGAGGGCGAGGCTTCCCCCGCGCTCTGGCGAGAGGCGCGGGAGGCAAGCGCCCTTCCCCGCGACCTGCCCCTGTGGCGGGTGACGGGGCCAGCGACGGCGGCGAGCCGACTGACGGAAAAACTAACAGGCGCCGCCTGGATCTACGATTGGGCCGGCGCCCTGGTGTGGATCGCGGCGCCCGAAGAGATCGATGTTCGAAGGTCGGCAAGCGTGGTCGGCAGCCAGGCCTCGCTTGTGAGCGCAAGCGAGGATATGCGCGTGCGCATCCCGGCCCTTCACCCTGAATCCGTCGGCGCCGCCGCCCTGCGCGCCCGGATCAAGGCCGGCTTCGACCCGGCGGGAATACTGGACCCGGACCGGTTCGCCGCCAAGCCTTAGGTGTTCGGGTCGAGACTAGGGCGCCAAGCTGCTCTAGATGGGCCTATGCGCACCAGGTTCGCGGCAGAGGCTCTCGCCGATCCAGAATTCGCGGCGTCTGAGCGGGAAATCCGGCGGTGCGTGCACTGCGGGTTCTGCCTGGCGACCTGTCCCACCTATGTGCTGCTCGGCGACGAGCTGGATTCTCCTCGCGGGCGGATCGCCCTGATTCAGGAAATGCTGGAGAATGCTAAACCGCCCAGCGCCGAGGTGGTGAAGCACGTCGATCGGTGTCTTTCCTGCCTGGCGTGCACGACGACCTGTCCGTCCGGCGTCGACTATGGCCGCCTGGTCGACCATGCGCGATGGTACATCCACGAAAAATATCGCCGCCCGTGGGCGGATCGATTGTGGCGCGCGCTGCTGGCCAGGGTGCTGCCCTACCCGGCGCGGCTGCGAGGGGCTCTGGCGTGGTCTCGAGCCGCCAAGCCGCTCGCGAACCTGATTGGGCGGGCGCCATTTCTGGAGCCGCTCGCGGCGATGATCAGGCTGGCGCCTCGTAGCCTCCCGCCGGCGGCGCCGGCTGCCAGGCTAGGTCCGCCGGCCGACCGACCGCGTGTTGCCCTCCTCGGCGGTTGCGCGGAAAGCCTGCTGCGTCCGGAAATCCGCGCCGCGAGTGTCCGGCTGCTGGCGCGATCGGGCTTCGAGGCGGGCAAGGCCGACGGCGACGGCTGCTGCGGAGCCCTGGTCCACCACCTCGGGCGCCGGGGGGAAGCCTTGGCGGCCGCCAAGCGGAATATCGAAACCTGGAGCCGTGAGATCGACGCCGGCGGTCTGGCGGCGATCGTCGCAACTGCTTCGGGCTGCGGGACGATGATCAAGGACTATGGATTCTTGCTGCGAGGCGAACCTGCCTGGGCGGAGAAGGCGGCGCGAGTTTCGGCGCTTGCGAAGGACATCTGCGAATTCATCGAACAGTCAGGTCTTCCACCAACAACCGGAGGCGCGGAGGCGCTCTCGGTCGCCTACCTCGCGCCCTGCTCGCTTCAGCATGGTCAACGGGCGGCGCCCTGCGCCGCGCGGCTGATGTCGAAGGCGGGGTTCGCGGTCGCCGAGCCGGAGGAGGCGCATCTGTGCTGCGGCTCGGCGGGAACCTACAACATCCTTCAGAGCCAGATCGCCGGGCGCCTGCGGGATCGCAAGGCCGAGCGGCTGGCCGAGTTGAAGCCCGGTGTCGTGGCGGCCGGCAACATCGGTTGTCTCACCCAGATCGGCGATAGGGCTGGCGCGCCCGCGGTTCATCCCGTCGAACTCCTCGACTGGGCGACCGGTGGGCCGAAACCGGCGAGGCTCGGCTAGCCCGTCTCCTTCGACTGTTCCGGGCGCTTGGGCGCTTTGGAGGGGCCCTTGGCCGCGCGTTTGGCGAACTTGCGGATAAGCCGGGCCAGTTGGCGTTCCTGCACCGAGGCGGCGGCCTCCGCCGCTGGGAACCAACGAACGGTGCGCTGAGTCTGCTCGCGCCAGGATTCACGCTGGCCGGTGACCTTCAGAGGGAAGACCTTGACCTTGCACGGCGAGCCCAGGCCCCTCTTGCCGAACTTGACGTAGAGGTAGGAACCGACGGGCGACTTGACGATGTCGCCGACGACGCCGGCCTCCTCCCGCGCCTCGGCGGCGGCTGCGGCGGCGGGGGACCGGCCCTTCATGGGCCAGCCCTTGGGAATCACCCAACGGCCGGTCTCCCTGGAAGTGATAAGGAGGATCTCGAGATCGTCGCCGTCGCGCCAGGGCAGCGCCGCATACTGTATCCGCGGACGGGTCTTCGTTTGCGAGAGGGCGGCGCGCGCGTGAACGTCGGTCATCGCAACGTCGATTTCGCCGCGGTCAGCGTGTTGGAAAGAAGACAGGCGACGGTCATCAGGCCAACGCCGCCGGGCACGGGGGTGATCCAGCCGGCGACCTCGAGGGCTTCCTTAAAGGCGACATCGCCTACGACCTTGGTCTTGCCGGCGGCGGCCTTGACCGGGTCGCGGAATGGAACCCTGTTGATGCCGACGTCGATCACCGCCGCTCCCGGCTTGATCCAGTCGCCGCGAATGAGATTCGGCCGGCCGACGGCGGCGACGAGGATGTCGGCCCCCCGGCACACGGCGGCCAGATCGCGCGTCTTGGAGTGGGCCATGGTGACCGTGCAATCGGCAGCCAGCAGCAACTCGGCGATCGGGCGACCGACGAGGACGGAGCGGCCAACAACCACAGCCGAAAGACCCACGAGATTGCCCAGGGTCTCTCGCAGAAGGATCATACAGCCAAGAGGCGTGCACGGCACGAGACCCGGGCGTCCAATCGCGAGGCGACCTGCGCTGGACACCGTCAGGCCATCGACGTCCTTATCCGGATTCATCGCCGCCAGAACGGCGCCTTCGTCGATGGGCTTTGGCAGCGGTAGCTGGACGAGCACCCCATGGATCGTCGGGTCGTCGTTCAGGGCGCGGACAAGGGCGACGACTTCGCTCTGCGGGGTATCGGCGGCCAGGCGGCGAACCACCGAGTGCATGCCGGCCTCGCGGCTCTGCTCTGCCTTGCTTCTCACGTAGATGGCGCTGGCGGGATCGTCGCCGACGAGAATCACCGCCAAACCTGGAGTGAGACCGCGAGCGCACTTCAGGTGCGCGACCTCCTCGCCGACGCGGACGCGCAGCGCCATCGCGATCGCCTTCGCATCAATGATTCGGGCCAGCGCCATCCTTCAGTCGACACCGTAGAGCGAGTCGAATGGGTCGATCGCTCCAGCCTCGACGTCGGCGACCTTGACGGCCGGCCAGCCGACCTGCCCGGCCTCGCTGGCCCGCCAGGCCTCGGCGATCATGTCCCTCAACTCAGCGGCCCCGGCGGCGAGACGGGCGGCGGCGAAGGCCTCGCCTCGCGGATCCGCCGGCGCGAAAGCCCCGGCCTTTTCGAGGCGATAGAAGGGGGCGACAGTGGCGCCCGTCGCCTCCAGATAATCTTCCGTCCGTCGGAGGATGCCGCAACGGCAGTCGCGCGGCGGCGGCAACGCCGCGGCCACGGCCGCCGGCCTCACGAAACCGCGGACGAAGGCCCCCTCGAACGGGGCGTGGACATGCGCCTGCGTATAGCCCTCGGGGTTGGGAAACGGCCCCCAGCCATTAAAGTGGATGCTCACATGCAGCGGCATGCTGCCATCGCCCACATAGTGGGAGAAAACGCCGATATCGCGCAGGATCAGCCCCTTGCGTCGTTCGCCGTCGGCGGTCAGCCAGGCCCGATGAGCCGGATCGGTCGACTTGGCCGCGCCCGCCTCATCGGCGCGTAGGTAGGCGAAGTCCTTGGCGACCTGCTCCCAGCCCTCGACGATGGAATAGGGAAGATAGCCGGCCTTCCACTCATCGACGCCGGCGTTTCGCAGGGCGGTCTCATACTCGGCTCGGGTGGGCGGCAGGTCGGCGAGAGCGGGGCCGCCGAACACCCGGCCGTCATCGCCGAGGTCGATAAAGTGGCCGGGATCGAGATCCAGATCGTGGGCTCTTCCCGCGTCCTTCCAGCGATCCGGCTCCCTGGAGAGCTCGCCCACGGCCTCGGCGGCGGCTGGGGTCTTGAGAAACGAGGGCATGTCGGGTGGCAAGGCCTCCATGGCCAGTCGGCCGACGATCCTGTGGCCCGTTGAACCCCAGCCAAGCGCGCTTCCCGCGCTCGCGAAGCTGAGAGCGATACCGAAGATCAACACTCGCGGGACAGACGGGCGAATCATGAGAGGTCCCACGGGGAGGATTTCACGGGGATGCACACTCTATCGGGCCGCGCAACAGCAGGGCGCCATGGCTCGGCTCTTGCACACACCGAGTCGAGCGGCGGCAGGGGTTGATCACAAGAACTTGACCAGTTGGCGCAGATCAGAATGTGGTTAATGCCGCGACGCCATGAAGTCTATCAACATCGCCGTAGACACTTCGGTGTATAGTAACGGTCAAGCTATGGTAGAATCAACGCATGATTGCTCCCAAGCAGATCGTGACTGGAACAATTCGGGGCGCGACTCATCGCCTCATTGCCTTTACGCGGTCAAGTCTCTAGGGATCTGGTCGTCAGCCTTTGAAACGCGTGGGGGGCGCTCCAAAGTGAAACCGAATCTGGCGTGCCTTGCCGCTTTGACCCTCGCTCTATCGGCGACCGGAGCGCGAGCCCAAACCACCCCTTCCATCGCTGATCTCGTCGCCCAGATCGGGGCCAAGACGCAATCGATCCTGGCCACGTTCGGTCTCAAGGCCACCCTCTATCACAGGGGTCGCGGTATTGGTTCCCGCGATTCGCTGGGATGCCCGGTCGTCGCCATGCGCACTGCGGCGGTGGATGGCGTGAAGGTTCCCCGTCACACGGTGCTGTTTATCAAGGAGACCGTCGGCCTGAAGATGCCGGACGGACGCCTGCACGATGGTTATTGGTACGCCTCGGACATCGGCGGGGCGATTCACGCCGGCCGGATCGATCTCTTCACCGGCGACGGGGCCCGATCGATGCAACCCTTGATGGCGCTCAACCTCACCACCCTGACGGTGGCCAAGGTCGGCGAATTCGCGGGCTGCCCGCCCACCACCTGAAACAAGCGCTCACCGCGGCATGGCGGCGACGTTGCCGCCGTCGACGGGTATGACTGCGCCGGTGGTTTTCTTCATCAGTGCGGCGAAGACGAAGGCCTGGGCGACGTCGGCGGCGGTCACCTCCTCGCCGAGAAGATTGCTCCGCATGTAATCGGCGGCGGGAAGATTCCGCGCCTGGGCGCGCGCGGCGATCATGTCTTCGGTGAGGAGCCCGGATCGAATGCGGTCGGGATTGACGGCGTTGACTCGGATTCCCTCGCCGCCATGTTCGAGGGCGTATTGGCGCATAAGGGCGAGTTCGGCCGCCTTGGCGATCCCGTAAGGCCCGAAATCCGGGCCGGGATTGATCGCTTGTTTTGAGACGTTGAAGAGCAAGGCGCCCCCAAGCGCCTGACGGCGCAGGACGCCGACGGCGGCGCTGGCGAAATTCTGGTGGGCGAAGAAGTTGATCTCGAAGCTCTGACGCAGGGCCTCGGCGGAGACATCGGCGATCATGCCGGTGATCGCGGCTCCAGCATTGGAGACGGCGATATCAACGCCCCCGAAACGCTCGCAAACCCTCTCCAGAGCGGTCTGGACCGCGCCAACGTCGGTGACATCGCAGGCCAAGGCCAGAACATCGTTGCCGATTGCCGCGGCTGCGTCCCCAGCTCCCTGGTCGGTGAGATCGAGCACGGCGACCTGCGCACCCTCGGCGGCAAAAGCGGCTCCGATGGCGGCGCCTATGGCCCCGCCACCGCCGGTGACGACAACTATGTGACGCTCGAGCCGCCTCTCGCCGCCCCTGCCGAGCTTGGCCTGTTCGAGCGCCCAGTATTCCATGTCGAACGTCGCCTCTTCGCCGAGAGGCTCGAAGCGGCCCACGTCTTCGGCGGCCAGCAGGGTAGCGGCCCAGGATTCGGCGATGTCGGCGGCGATGGCGGCGGCGCCGGCGTTCGCGCCTAGGCCAACAAGCCCAAGGCCCTCGATGGCGACCACCCGCGGAAGGGGATCGAGCGCCCTTTTGCCGCCTGGAAAGCGCGCAACATTGCGGTCGAAATAGGCTTGGTAATCCTCGATGTAGGCGCGGGTCGCGGTGGCGGCCGCCTCCCCCCAAGCCTCGAGATCCGAGCTAGGCCATGCAAGCACGAGCGGGGCGCGTTTGGTGCGGATCACGTGGTCGGGCGTGGCGACGCCGCGATCGGCAAGTTCCGCGAGCTTGGGATCGGCCGCCACGGCCGCTGCCGCGCCCTTCGCGCGGAGGTCTAGAATCCAGCGCCTCGCGACCCCATCGGGAGCGGCGCGGCCAAGGGCGCCGCGCAGGGTCGAGAGAATCTCGCCGCGGCCCTTGGACGGCGCCGATTCCGGCCGAGGCGTGGGTGCGGGTCGTCGGCGCTTGGCGATGACGGTCTCGGCCGCATCGACCAAGTCGATCATGCGCTCATAGCTCTCGCGCGCCGTGGCCCCGAAGGAGAAGATCCCGTGGTTGAGCAGGATCAAGCCCTCGACGTGGGGCCTTTCCTCCCACGCGCTCGCGGCTGCCCGGGCCAGATCGAAGCCGGGCATAACGTAGGGGACGATCGACACGCGTTCGCCGTAGGCCTCCTCGAGAAGCTCCTTCGCGCCTGGCTGGTTGGCTAGTGCGAGAACGGCGACGGCGTGCGTGTGATCGATGAACTTCGCCGGGATGAAGGCATGCAGGAGAGTCTCAACCGATGGGTTGGCGGCGGCCTGGTCGAGAAGGTTCTGGCGCAGGGCGTTGACCATCGCCTCGTCAGATACGGCGCCCAGCTCCCGCAGGCGCAGGAGCGGCGAGAGGCGTATGACCGGGTGGCCGGCGGGCTCGATAGTCGCAAGGTCCCAGCCGCTTCCCTTGACGCAAAGAACATCGATCTCCTCACCGAAGAGATCGCCGGCGCGGGTCTTCACCGAGGTGTTGCCGCCTCCGTGGAGGACGAGTGCCGGATCAGCCCCCAGGAGACGGGCGCTATAGGTGCGGAGGGCTAGGTCTTCGCAGATGCCCTTTCCACCCCACTCGACGACGCAGGCCCGCGCTCGCGCTTCGTCCCACCGGCTCTGCATCCGCGACTCCTAGGAGCTCGGACGCAGCCCGTCACTCAACAAGACGGCAGGGTCAAGAGACGGACGCCGTCGGGGCCTTCAGACGGAGTTTCGGCGGCCGGTCCAGAGCATCAGGAAGAGACCGGCCACGATCAGGACCGCGCCATAGAGGCCGGATTGGTTTTCACCGGACATCGAGCCGGACATCACGTTCAGCCACTGCAAGAGCCAGTCGGCGCCCATGATGATGAGAATGAAGGAGATGATGTAGCACGTTATCTGCACATGGACCTCCGGGCTTCGGGGCCACTCGGCGTCGCACCAAACGAGCGGCGCCTTGGGAGATTGCGCCGCCAGCTTTAAGATTTCGCAAACGGGTTGCCGCGTCAGCGGCTGCTTTCTTTCAGGGCGCGCGCCGGCGCGTCCAGACGATGAGCAGAACGCCCAAGACGGCCAAGATCGCGCCATAGACCGCCCATTGAATGTGGCCGGTCATGAAACTGCCGGGCAGGACGTTGATACCCTGCAGGATCCAGACCGCGCCCAGGACGATGAGGACGGCGGCGACGAGGTAAGAGGCAATCTTCATTGCAAAATCACTCCCCTGCTTCGTGGGATGGCGTCTTCCAACAAGCGGCGCCGTGAGCACATCTTCTCCTTCGACGCCACCTTTACAAGGGTGATCCTTGCCCAGCCTCGAGCGCCAGGACCGCGAAGGTGGCCAGCCAATGCTCGCCCATGTAGTCGCCGGCGACATGAGGCAGACTGGCGGCGAGGTGGCGCTCGGCGGCGTCGAGCGCCAACGTGCGCGCCGGATCCTCCAGAGCCGAGGCCAAGCCTCGCCAACACCAGGCGCGACTGATGTTGAGACCGTCCAAATGGGCGATCTTGCCATCCGTCCGGTCGCTGACCCTCGCCGGCGTAAGGAGCGTGGACGGCCTGCCGGCGGCGAGCTCCGGCAGGAAGCGGTCGAACCATGGACGAAAGGCCTCCGCGTCCACGACGCGGCGCATCAACTCCGCCTCGATCAGCGCGCTGGAAAGGAAGTCGTCGCCGGAAGGCTCCCATGCCTGGCAATCGGCATCCCGGCCGTACCAGTCTTGGGCCTTGGCCGCGGTCAGCGCGGCCAGCGGCTCATCGCCCGCTTCAGCGGCGTAGTCCAGAGCGAGAATGAGGGCGAAGGCGGTGTTCGAATGGACACCGGCTCGAACCGGATAGTCGGCCTTGGGGAGGAAGGCGGCGAGCCTGGCGACGACGACCTCGGTAAGAGGCCGTAGGGAGGCGCCCCACCGTGCATGGTCGCCTCCGTGTCGGCGCAGCTCGGCGGCGAGCATCAGGAGCCATGCCCAGCCGTAGGGCCTCTCGAAACCGGCGTGTGCGGGGTGGGAGAAATAGGCGGCTTCTACGGCGACGCCGTCGGGGGTCAGCGCCGAATCGAAGCGGGCGACTATGGCCGGCGCCTCGGGGAGGTCGGGGAAGACGCGGAGCAGGCGCGCCAGCATCCAGTGGGCGTGGACGCAACTGTGCCAGTCGAAACTGCCGTGAAAGACCGGGTGAAGGCGGCCTGGCGTCCGGGCGTCCGCCGGCCCTTCCATCACGTGCTGGACCACGCTGGGATATTCGCGGTCGACATGCCCCAGGGCAATGCGGGCGAACTTCGAGGCCAGAGGGGTGGTGAGCTCGTGGGTCATCGCCAATGGCGAAACACCAGGGCGTCCATGAGCACGATGTTGGCGGCGAGGACGAAGAGGGCGGTCGGGGTCTGGGCGCGAATCACAGCGCCGGGCGGCAGTCGCAGCAGGGCGGTGGGAACGATGTTGTGCGCGGCCATCGGAGTCATCAGGGTGCCACAGTAGCCGGCAAGCATGCCGATAGCCCCCATGATCGCCGGATCGCCGCCGAAACGGCCGACGATAAGCGGCGCCCCCAATCCGGCGGTCAGGACCGGGAACGCGGCGAAGGCGTTGCCCATGATCATGGTGAAGGCGGCCATACCGAGACAAAAGGCGGCCACGACCGCAAGTCTACTCCCCTGCGGCAACACTACCCCCATGATCTCGCCCACCGCGTGGCCGACCCCGGCGAGGGCGAAGACCGCCCCCAGGGCCGCCAGGAGCTGAGGCAGAATGGCGGCCCATCCGACCTGATCCATCAGCCGGCGCGCCTCGTCGACCGCCACCCGGGGGGAGGCCCTGGTGAGAGCGACCGCGGCGGCCAGGGCGAGGATCGCGCCCGCCGCCAAGGAGATCACCGTCACCTGCATGGGATCGACGAGAGGAACGCCGCCGAATCGGGCATGGGCGAAGATCAGAGTTCCGGCCAGGGCGGTGGCGGGAATGAGGAGCACCGGGACGAACAGTCGCTCTCCGAGTCGCCTCGCCAAAATCTCACGGGCCGCCTCGCTGGTGGTGGCGGGGCGCGAAAGGCCGACGCCGCCCAGGCCGCCGGTGACCACCATGGCGAGAACCAGGACGCCGTTGACGAGATCGCCGAGATAGTCGCCGGCGAGGAAGCTGGCCGAGAACAGACCCCAGAAGGCCGCATTGTTCCAGCGCTTGGGGTTATCGCGATCCACGGCGCTCCCGACCGCGATGGCGCCGAAGGCCAGTCCGGCCGGGATATAGGCGGCGGAGAGGCCGATCATTCGCGCGGCTCCTCGGTCGATCCGCGCGCCAGACGCCGATCAAGAAGAACGAGGCGGAAGGCGTGGACTGTAAAGGCGGCAAGGGCCGTCGGGATGCCCCAAAGAGCGATGCGCAACGGCTCGACCGACAGCTTGTTTTGCAGAAGGACCGCCTGGATCAGCAGGACCGACCCCAGGGCGATGAAAATGTCCTC
>Ga0302326_10010021_pt1 | contig 20571 bp, 21 predicted proteins | sample Palsa_T0_3_FD_202264 | JGI IMG/M metagenome (GOLD analysis project Ga0302326, IMG submission 202264) | Peat permafrost microbial communities from Stordalen Mire near Abisko, Sweden - Palsa_T0_3 | ecosystem: Environmental > Terrestrial > Soil > Palsa > Peat permafrost | place: Sweden: Abisko...
CACCTTGGTCACGTCGGTCGGGAACAGCCCCTGGGTGTAGTCGATCCAGTTCGCGTAGTTCACCTTCAGCAGGTTGTAGACAAACGTGAAGTCCCGGCTGGTGATGGGCACGCCGTCGGACCACTTCCACGGCTTCAGTACCATGGTGATGACCGAGTCATGGTGACTGTAAGTGAGCGAGCTGAACAGGCTCTCCTGCGGGTTCACGATCGACTTGGCCCCGTCGCCTGCATACACCAGGAACGGCCACAGGCCCATGGTGAGGTTGACGTTGTAGCCGTCGCTGTTGGTGGACGGCGCGTACGGGAAGATGAAGTTGGGCGACGCGCCGACCTCGGCGACGGTGACCACGCCGCCGCGCAGCGGCTTGCCGCTGACGGCCGGGCCTCCCGCGCCGACCTTGGTGCTGGCGCCTCCGCACGCCGCCGCCAGAGTTGCCAGGGACAAGATCGCCGCCGCGGCGGCCAGTCGACGGGTCTTACGCATGCCTGGCTTCTCCTTGCCGCGGGGTCAGCACGATAAGATTATGTATAGTATTCTGGTAGACATTATAGCTTAGCTCGGATTTGCTAACAGCGTGGGGCTCACTGTCCCGGTCAGCCAAGACCTCCGAGCAAGAAATGCCCAAGGCGTGACAATGTCGTGATTCAGCCGCCTGACGAAGCGTGGCAGAGCACTGCCTCTGCGTGTCCGCGTTGCAGAACCGGCACGGGTACCGGTGCGTCCAGGCATCCAGACTGCGCGATCAGGCGGCAGTGCCAGGCCGGCGACGTCCGGCCGAACGTTAGCTAATCTGATAAGGCTCCCGCCACCGGCGCCCACGGCCGTCCGCGGCGGGCTGTCCCCTTGCATGGACCGGACGAGAGGGTCGTTGAGCGTGAGTCAGATCACTGTCGATGAGATGCCCGGTGAGGTGCAAACCGAGCATTTCGATGTCCTGATCGCCGGAGCCGGAATTTCGGGAATCGACGCCGCCTATCATGTCCGGCAGCGGTGCCCGGAGAAGAGTTTCATCGTACTCGAAGGGTACGATAGCTTCGGCGGCACCTGGCTCGCTCAGCGCTATCCCGGAGTCCGTTCTGATAGCGACCTTTATACGTTCGGATACGGGTTCAAGCCGTGGACGGGCCCGCCTATCGCCTCAGCTTCGGAGATCCTCTCCTATCTGGGTGAGGTCATCGACGAGAACGACCTGGCCCCGCATATCCGGTATGGTCACCGGATTAATTCAGCTTCATGGTCAAGCGACGACAATCTGTGGTCGATTGAGGCGACCAGGACTGACACCGGCGAGCGGTGCCGGTTCGTAACGAACTTCCTGTGGATGTGCCATGGCTACTACCGCCATGGCGACGGATTCACGCCAGACTGGCCTGGAATAGATCGCTTCTCGGGTCAGGTCGTTCATCCCCATACCTGGCCGGAGGAGCTAGACCTTGGCGGGAAGAACGTCATCGTCATCGGCTCGGGCGCCACGGCGGCGACGCTCGTGCCGGCCATCGCGGCCGACTGCGCGCACGTCACTGTCGTGCAGCGCTCACCCACGTACTTCTTCCCGGCGCCGAACTCGAACGAGGTGGCCGATATGCTCCGGGAACTCGACATTCCCGATGAATGGGTGCACGAGATAGTCCGCCGGAAGATTCTGCATGACCAGCAGGCGGTTATTACCCTGTCGTTCGAGCACCCCGAGTTCCTCAAGGCAGAATTGATCAAGCTGGTTCGTGATCGCCTGCCGCCCGGTTATGATATCGAAAAGCATTTCACTCCGTACTACCGGCCCTGGCGCCAGCGGATCGCCCTGCTTCCCGACGGCGATCTGCTGGCCGCGATCTCGTCCGGGAAAGTTACCATGGTCACCGACGAGATCAGGAATTTCACTGAGGACGGCATTCTCCTCATGGGCGGCCAGGAACTAGCCGCCGACATCATAATTACTGCCACCGGCTTTAACCTCAGCGTAATGGGCGATGTCGACTTCGTCATTGACGGCGAGCCGCTTGACCTCGCCGATACGGTTACCTACCGGGGTGCGATGTTCACGGGCGTCCCGAATCTTGCCTGGATCTTCGGGTACTTCCGCGCGAGCTGGACGCTGCGGGCCGACCTGATATGCGATCTAGTCTGCCGCCTGCTCGACCACATGGCCGCGCTTGGTGCCAGCAAGGTCACGCCGCGGCTCCGGCCCGAGGATGCGGACATGCCGATCTTGCCATGGGTCGATTCCGAGAACTTCAATCCCGGCTACCTGATGCGCTCGGTGGACCTGCTTCCGAGGAGGGGCGCCAAGCCAGAGTGGCAGCACAGCCAGGACTACTGGCGGGAGAAAGACCTCTTCTCCCAGGCCGATCTCGATGACGGTTGCCTGGTCTACGAATGACGGGTGCCAGGAAACGGCATCCTGGCGAGGAAACCGCCGCCAATGGCCGGGTCCGCGCTTCGCCGGCAGCCTGGGAAGCGACCTGGGAGGACTATTTCCGGAGCCCGCCAGGAGTCCGCGCGGGATCGTGATGCGGAGTGCCAGTTTGCCGGAGTGCCAGTTTGACATAGCCCCGGCTAGTGCCGATCATGACCTTATGGCTAAGACAACGGTTGTTACCGTCACTGACGACATTGATGGCACCTCCGATGCCAGGACGGTGCGCTTTGGCCTCAATGGGTCCCTATTCGAGATCGACCTAAGCGAGAAGAACAAGGCGAAGTTCGAGCGGGGGATCGCCAAGTTCATCGATTCCGGGCGTAAGGTCGGCCGCGCCGCCGGGGCGGGCAAGCCAGGGAACCGGGCCGCGCGCAGTGACCGGGCTCAGATCCGTGCCTGGGCGCAAAAGCAGGGCATCACCATCTCGGCGCGGGGCCGCATCAGCGCCTCGGTGATCGAGCAGTACGAGGCCTCCCACTGACGGTCGAGCCCGCGCATCCGGCCTCCGCGCGGCCCTGTCAGGCACCGGGCTCAGACTGGTGTGCCGCCCACTTTCCGGGCCGGCCGGGGCCGGCCAGCCCGGTCAGTCCGGCCAGCCCGGCCAGCCCGGTTAGCTGGCGGCGGTGTCGGGTCCGCGCAGGATCACGCTGAATCGCTGCTGCGCCCGGTCGAGCTGCTCGCCGATGGCTGCCTTGACGTCGTCGCTCAGCGGGGTGTCCGGCCGGGCGATGAGCTCGCGCAGCACCGGGACCAGCGGCGCGTACTTGCGCGCCAGCTTGCCCAGCTTCGGCCCGGTGGTGTGGATGAGCCCGGCGCCGTTGTCGGTGAAGTCGGAGATCTTGATGACCCGGGCCCACGGGCTGGACTCCAGGCTGGCGGCCACATGCTCGCGGTACTGCTCGCCGTGGTCCCGGCCGGGTTCGTAGTCGGGGTTGGTGACCGCGGCGACCAGGGCGGCGACCCGGTCGCCGAGCTGCGCGGCGATGGCGGCGAGGGCCTCGGGCTGCCCGCCGCCGGGGGCGAGGCCCGCGGCGTGGTCCTCGACCGCGTCGTGCAGTAACGCGGCGGTGGCGACGTCGGCGTCGCTGACGTGGTAGTGGCTGAGGATCCGGATGGCGACCCGGAGCAGGTGGCTGAGGTAGGGCTCGCGCTGCCGTCGGTCGGCGGCGTGCAGCCGGGCGGCTAGATCGAGCGCGCGGGTGATCTGCTCCCGGTCCGCCGCAGGGAAGTCAGCGGTCTCGATGGCGAGGCGCTCGCGCAGCCCGGCCTCGCCGTGCAGCGCGGTGATCGCGTGCAGCGGCATCGCCGCCAGCAGCCGGCGCTCGCCCGGGTCCATGCCCCCATCCCTACCAGACCCCGGGCCAGCGCGCGGCCGGGAGCAGGACTCCGGGGTTGAGCAGCCCGAGCGGGTCGAATGCGGCCTTGACCGATCGCATGATGTCGATCTCCGCCGGGCTGCGGGACAGAGCCAGCCAGCGGGCCTTGGCTCGCCCGATGCCGTGCTCCGAGCTGATCGAGCCGCCGAGGCTCGCCACCAGGGCGAGGACGGAGCCGGTGACCGCCTCGGCGTTTGCCGCGGCCTGCAGGACGTTGACATGCAGGTTCGCTTCCGCCAGATGCCCGAAGCACACCAGCCGGGCTGCTGGCTCTACCACGGCGACGGCGTCCGGCAGCCGGTCGGTCAGTTCGGCGAGCCGGTTGATGGGCACCGAAACGTCCAGCTTCACCGGCAGGCCGGCTGAGCTGATCGCCTCGGTGTGGCCCTCGCGCAGCGCCCACAGCCTGCCGCGGTCGGCCGCCGACGACGCCACCGTGGCGTCGAGCACCTGCTCGCTCGCCTCGAGCGCGGCCAGCAGCGCGTCGAGCGGCTCGGAGACGCCCGCGACCTCGATCAGGACGTACGCCCCGCCTGCTCCCTCCAGCGGTACCGCAACGCCGAGGTGCCGCGCGACAAGCGCGAGCCCAGGGGGAAAGCAGAGCTCGGCCGCGCTGACACCGGGCAGCTCCGCCCGCAGAGCGGCCAGCAACTCGACGGCCTCGGCGGCACCACGCACCGCGATCAGCGCGACGGCGCGATCGGGCTCGGCGGTGACCAGGCGGAGCCGGAGCCGGGTGAGCACTGCCAGCGTGCCCTCGGACCCTGCCAGCAGGTGCCCGAGGTCATATCCGGTGCTGTCCTTGGCGAGGCCGTCCAGCCGGGAGATGACCCGCCCGTCCATGAGCGCGGCCTCGGCCCCGGCGACCTGCTCGCGCATGCTGCCGTGCCGGATCACCCGGATCCCTCCTGCGTTGGTGGCGAACATGCCGCCGACGGTGGCTGAGTCGCGCGCGGCGAGATCGACGCCGAAGTCCAGGCCCGCCGCGCGCGCGTGCGCCGTCAGCGCGGCCAGCGTCACCCCGGCACCAGCGGTGACCTGCCGGGAGACCAGGGAGACCTCGCCGAGATCGGCCAGCCGTGTGGTGAGCAGCAGCACTGGCGGCTCGCCCGGCCCCGCCGGGGGGACGCTGCCGCCGACCAGGCCGGTGTTGCCTCCCTGCACCACGACCGGGACTCCTGCCCCGGCGCACGCGGCGAGGACATCCGCGACCTGGGCGGTGGCGGCGGGCCGGACCACGGCGCGTGAGGCGCCGGTGAAGCGACCGGTCCAGTCGGTCTCGTACGAGGCGCGCAGGTCACGGTCGAGTAGTACGTGCTCGGACCCCACAGCGGTCCGCAGTGCGGCCTCCAGGGTCACGACAGGACCCGCAGCCGGATGGTCTGCCCCATTTCCCGCAGCCGGGCCACGACGGCATCCGGATAGTCGATCCCGATATCGGTCAGCGCGTATCCGAGGTCGCCGCGAGTGCTCAGCAGCTGAGCTTCGACGTTCACGTCGTGCGCGGCCAGCACTGAGTTGATTTCCGCCATCACGCCGGGCACATTCCTGTGCAGGTGCGCCAGCCGGTGGGTGCCCGCGGCCGGCGGCAGCGCGACCTGCGGCAGGTTCACTGACAGTGACGTGGTTCCCTCGGCAATGAAATCGGCGAGCTTGCCGCCCACGAAGGCGCCGATGTCGGCCTGGGCTTCCTCGGTCGACCCGCCTATATGCGGGGTGAGGATCACGTTCGGCAGGCCGCGCAGTACCGACTCAAACCTATTTCCGGTCGACCGCGGCTCCTCCGGGAAGACGTCGACGGCCGCTCCGGCAAGCTGGCCGGACAGCAGGTGCCTGCGCAGCGCCGCGTGGTCGACGACGAAGCCCCGGCACAGGTTCAGGAACAGGGCTCCCGGCCGCATCCGGCTGAATTCCCTTTCGCCGAACAGCGAGTTGTTGGACGAGCGGCCGTCCACGTGCAGGGTCACGATGTCGGAGATCTCGAGGAGCTCGTCAAGGCTGACGCAGCGCCGCGCGTTACCGAGCGCGAGCTTGTCGGCGGTGTCATGGAAGACGACCCGCATTCCGAGCGCCTCGCTGACGACCGACAGCTGCGCGCCGATGTTTCCGTACCCGACGATTCCCAGCGTGCGGCCGCGGACCTCGTGCGCGCCGCTGGCCGACTTGTCCCACGCGCCCGCGTGCATCGCCCGGTCCTTCTCGGTAAGCCGGCGGGTCAGCGCGACGATCTCGGCCAGGGTCAGCTCGACCACGCTGCGCGTGTTCGAGTACGGCGCGTTGAACACGGCAATGCCGAGCGCCGAGGCGGCCGCCAGGTCGACCTGATCAGTGCCGATGCAGAATGCCCCGACCGCGATCAGGTCCGGGGACGCGGCGAGGACGGCCGCGCTGAGCCGGGTCTTGGACCGGATGCCCAGCAAGGCGACACCCGGCAGCGCGGCAGCCAGCTCAGCCTCGTCAAGGGCGGACGGCAGCCCGGTTACCTCCAGCCCGGCCTCTTTGAGCAGCCGAAGAGCCTCGGGATGGACATTCTCCAGCAGCAGCGCCTTCACGGCCCCAGGCTAATAGAGGCTGAACCGCTGCTGAGCCGGTCAGTGCGCGTACTTCACGACCAGGTCACCGACGTGCGGAAGCGCGGCCTCCACGTGCCTGGCCGCGTTGCCGCGGACGGTGCCGTAGGCCCTGACGATCGTGGGCCGGCCAGAGGCCGCGGCGCGGGCGTCGGTCACGGAGAGCAGTGCCTCCGACACCTCCCCGCTGCGCTTGGCCAGGTAGTCGCCGAACTCGGAGCCGCCGGACGTGCTGAAGTCCGCCCAGTATGGCTCAAGCTGGTCCGTTACCTCCGGGAGCATGGACGCCACCATGTGCCGGATGTGGCCCGGCATGAAGGTGTTCACGGTCTTGTAGGCGATCTTGACCGCGGTCCCGGAGATGCCAGACTTGTCCGACACCTCCTGCTGAATCAGCGCGTAGCAGTCGTCGACGACATGCGGCCGGGTCTCGGGCGCGAGCAGGATCTCCTGAAGCGTGGCTGTCATGGGTGTGTTCTTCTCCTAGCCGCTGGGCGCTGCCTGCTGGGTTTCGCACGCATACCGAGATGCGCCATCCGTCAATAGACGGCGAGCACCCGGCCGCGGTTTACCGTCGGCTACGCGGTTCTCGTGCCGGTGCGCCTGGCCGTCGCCTCAGCCGGCCTGGGCGTCGCATTCATCGTCGCCAGCCATGGCCGGAAGGCGTCACGCCAAGCCAGCCTGCAATGCCAGCCTGGTCAGCTCGGTGCGCCGCCGACAGCTGGTCTTATCCCGGATCCGGTCCAGGTGCGAGCGGACCGTGCTCACGCTGATATGCAGCCGCCCGGCGATCTGGGCGTCGGTGCGGCCCTGGGCGACCAGGGTGACCAGTTCCCGTTCCCTGGGAGTGAGATGACCTAGTCCCGGCGGCGCGTCTGGCGCCTGCGCCCCGGCGTCGGCGAGGATTATGGCGAAGTCCACCGCGGTTTCCAGGACCATCGCCGCGCCACGTTCCTCGGCTTGGCGTGTCCGGGCCGGGCCCAGCGCCTGCGCGGCCTTCCGCAGCTGATCCTGCCGCCGCTGCGCGTCCTCTGGCTGGTCGACTCCTCCGCCCGCCGCCAGGAACGCGAGAAACGCCGTCCAGAGCGTGACGGCCTCGGCCCGGCGCCCAGTCGCCGCGCACAGGTAGCCGCCATAGTCCAGGCATTCGATCATGGTCAGCCGGTCGCCGATCCGCGCGGCGAGCTCGAGTGCTTCCCGCAGGTGCGTCCCGGCCTCGGCCTGGCGGCCCGATCGCCGGTCCAGATCCGCCAGGTACGACAGGAAGATCGCCTCGGCCGGCAGGTGGCCGGATTCCCGCGCCCTGGCCAGCCCGTCCGCGCAACTGCCCCGCGCGGAGGCCACGTCGTCGGCCTCCATCAGGAAGAGCGTCAGGTCAGCGACGCGCATTCGGGCGAGGCTTCCAGGGATGCCTGCCGGGTCGATCCGCTCGGCTTGCCGTGCCCACCGCAGGGCATTCCCGGGGCCGCCGCCGAAGTGGGCCGTGAGGCTCAGGGCCATCAAGGCGCGTACCTGGCCGGCCGGGTAACCGGCTTTGCGGGCCACGGCGAGGGAGTGGTGGGCGTCCTCGGCGGCCTCCGGGAAGCGGCCGAGGTTCATCAAGCTGACCGACCGCCCGGATAGCGCGTCAGCCAGGGTCGGCGACGCCATCCCGGAGCCTGCGGCGTCTCGCACCGCGGTGAAATGGCCGACCGCGCCGGCAAAATCGCCGGTGTTGCCCGCTGACCGGCCGAGCCAGAGCTGCGCGGAGCACCACCCGTCGCTGCCCGGTGCGGCGTGCTGAGCAGCCGCGCTCAGCAGCATGTATCCGTCCGCCCGGCGGCCCCGCATTTCCCACCATGGCGACAAGGCGATCGCCAGGCGCAGCGCGGCATCCGGATCGTGTTCCAGAGCCCACGCCAGGGCCTGGTGCACGACGGCTTCCTCGGCGTCCAGCCACGCCGCGGCGGCCATCTCCCCGCTGCTGGCCCGCAGGCCAGCCGCGGACTTCTCCGCCACCTGAAGGGCGTAACTGGCCAGAGCGGCCGCTGCCTCGGCCTGCTGGCCTGCTTCGGTGAGCCGCTCCAGCCCGAAAGCGCGCAGGGTCTCCAGCATCAGGTAACGGGCCCGGCCGTCCGGGCCGCTCCGGGGCGGAGTGAGCAGCGAGCAGTCGACCAGGTGCAGCACCCTGTCTTCCGCCCTAGCTCCGGCGACTGCCTCGGCGGCGTCCAGGGTGAACGGGCCGGGGAAGATCGCGAGCCGGCCGAATGCCTGCTGCTCGTCCTCGCCGAGCAGCTGGTAGCTCCAGTCCACGGTGGCCGCCAGCGACCGCTGCCGGGTCGCCGCCGTCCGGTCTCCGCCGGTGAGCAGGCCGAACCGGTGATCCAGCCGGTCCAGGAGCTGATTTACGCCAAGGGCCTCGACCCGGGCGGCGGCCAGCTCGATGGCCAGCGGCATGCCGTCCAGCCGCGCCACTAGCCGCGCCACCACCGGCCCGGTCTCGCCCGCTAGCGAGAAATGCGGATCGGCCTGGCGGGCCCGGTCAGCGAATAATGCCACTGCCTCGGAATCCGCGACCGCACCCGTGGCATCGGTACCTGCCAGTGCCAGCGGCGGCAGCCGGTATCGAGCCTCTCCGGCTACACCCGTCCGCTCCCGGCTCGTGGCCAGGATCCGCATGTCATCGGCCACCGGCAGCAGTGCGGCGCACAACTCCGCAGCCGCATCGAGCACATGCTCGCAATTGTCGAGTACCAGCAGGATCTGCTGACGGGCCAGCGTCGCGGCTAGCGATTCCGTCATGGACAAGCCAGGCGCCTGTTGCATGCCCAGGACCGCCGCTACCGCCGTCGGCACGAGCGCCGGATCTTGCACGGCAGCCAGTTCCGCTAGCCAGACGCCATCGGCGAACCGGGCAGCCGTTCGCCGGGCCACCTCACCGGCCAGCCTGGTTTTGCCCACCCCGCCCGGCCCGGTCACCGTCACCAGCCGGTACTCATCTAGTAGGCTGGTGACCTCGCTCACCTCATCCGCGCGGCCGACGAAGCTAGTCAGCGCGGGCAGGAAACCGTGCATGCTCCCGGTCGCTGACGCTCTGGTCTCCACCACACCCGAACCATACCGGCCGCTAGCGTCCGCTAGCGGCCGCCATCCGGGCATACCCGAGTACGCCCGCCGGTCCGGGAACCGGCGGGCGTGCCTCGTCAGGTCTTCTAACTGCAGGCCGGGATCGTGTAGTGCTTGTACGTCTGGCTCCAGCCCTCGTACTGGGTGCCGCCGTTGATGCTGATGTAGGCGAAGGTCGTCCAGTAGAAGCCCTTCGGCGAGCCCTCCCAGCAGACTCCGTTGGTCCATAGATCCCAGTATGTCCCGCTATAGCCATACCAGGACGTCCAAGGGGTCGCGGTGGCGGTGTAGTTGGTGCCGCCCACGGTGTAGGCGTAGTCGAGGGCGACCTTCTCGGTGTAGTCCTCCCCGTACGGGCATTTGATGTCGGCCTCGCCCGACGCGTAGCCGTCGGCCATGTAATGATCACCGATCTCCCAGTCGCATACCGCACCGTTGGACAGGTACACGTACCACAGCTTGCCGTTACTGCTGACATTGCTAATGCCCGGCGCTGGTCTGACGCGGGTAATCGCCGGGCGCGCTGGATGGGTGGACGCCTGTGCGGCCACGGGCACGGCGAGCGCCATCAGGCCTGCTGCCATGCCGAGCGCGAGGGTCAGTCGTTTCACCTGGAGAGCCATGGACTTTTCCTCCCTGCCTGCCTGGGCGGGTCGTGTTCCCGCCGCCGAATCACAGGCTGCCTGCTCGGGTGGGGGCTCGGGCAGGGGCCGGGTTACCCCTTTTCGCGGCGCGCCGGGCGCGGGGCAGAAATACCCCGTACCGCCTGACGACCCGTCACATGGCGCCTGAACTGCGGGTCATGAGATTAGTTACGCCGCCCGGTCGTACCTTCTGGCACGCGGCCTGGCCGGAGTGCCGTTCCGGCGGGGTCAGCGTGCGCGCCGTGTCGGCTCAGCGGGTCGGCGCGTCAGCCCGGCGCGAACCCGTCCGATGTGACATCGGACGGGTTGGATGCCGCCCAGAGTCACATTGCACGGGTTGCCGGCGGCGGCTCAGCCGGGCGCCGGCGGCGGCGTGCGGGTGGTCATCATGCGGGCCAGCCCGGAAGAAAGGCAGCGCGTTGCTGGGACTCCGGTGCGGTAAGAGCGACAGCGGAGTCCCAGCCATGCTCATCAGTGCCCGGCGGCTGAACGGGCAGGAAGCTAGACAGAACCCCGGCGTAGCCGGGTCAGAGCCCCATAGCCGCCGCCAGCGGCCTGAACCCCGGCCAGTGACCAACAGACAGTACCAATGCGCGAATTCCAGGGCTACCGCGCGCCAGCCTGGCTGTTCGCGCTCGCCGTCAGGTGGCGGGCCTGCAGCCCGAGCCTGTCCCGGATGTCCTGCTGGACCTGCTCCTTGGGCGGCCGGGTGTCCACCGTGATCACGTATTCCTTGCGGCGGAAGATGTCGAGCACGGGATTGGTCTTCTCGTGGTACTCGCGGAGCCGGACGGCAAGCGCCTCCTCCGTGTCATCCTCGCGCCTGATCAGCTCGCCGCCGCAGGCGTCGCACCGCAGGCCGGACGACGGGCTGTTGTCGATCAGGCTGTAGTCCATACCGCAGCTCGCGCACAGCCGCCGGGCGAGCACCCTGCGCGCCACCTCGCTGTCGGGCAGGTCGAGATGGATCACCCCGTCGATGTCGTAGCTCTCCAGCAGGAACTCCGCCTGGCGCTCGTTGCGCGGGAAGCCGTCGATGATGAAGCCGTAGTTCCAGTCGTGCTCGCTGAGCCGCAGCCCCACGACGCCCTCGACGAGGTCGTCGCCGACCAGCAGCCCGGATGCCATCGTTCGCCTGACCTGCGCGCCGATCTTCGTGTGGTTCTGCACATTCCACCGGAAGATGTCCCCGACGGCGATGTGCACGAGGTCGAAGTCCTCGGCGAGCATCTTCGCGTGAGTTCCCTTGCCGCTGCCCTGCACACCCATGATGACGTATTTCCGCATAGATCAACTTTCGCACGAATCGGAGCCGCTGGCTCCCCCCAGGCAGCCCCGGGTAGCCACCCGGCCGTCGCGGGACCAGGCGACGTTTGCGCAGGCGCCCGGGGTGTCCACACTGCCGAAGCCGTTACCGCGCGAAGCGCTCCTTGATGCGGCGGGCAATGGTCTCCGGCGCCAGGTCGACGGCGCCCTCCCAGTGCAGCCGCTCCAGGAACGTCGAGTCGGAGCGGTAGAACGGCCGCAGGTTCGATCGGCAGGCCAGGCGCAGGTTCAGCGGATAGCCCTCGACGGCGGGGGGCGCTCCGTAGATCGCGAGGTTGAAGCTCTCGTAGCCCATCTCCGCGTAGCCGCCGAGGGCGAGCACCAGCCCGTGGGCCAGCTCCCCGACGAGGTCGTCGTCGAGTTGCTCGGGGGAGGAGACGCCCGCGGCGAACGCCCTCAGCTCGCCCGGGGCGATCGGGGCGAAGCTGGCGAGCCACTGGACGCGCCCGGTATCACCCAGGTAACGCTCCCCGGCCCGGCGCTCCGCGTCCAGGTAGGCGCCGAACTCCGCCGGCGGCACCTCCGCGAGCATGTGCTGCATCGTCGTCGGGTGGGCATCGACGATCCCCTGCAGGTGCGGATGGAACAGCGAGCTTCCCGACGGAAGCATGTGGTTGGCGTTGACCGACGCCCACCGGGACCGCGGCTCAGCCGCCATCACCGCCCTCGCGAAGGCCGCCTGCGTCGCCAGGTTGTCCGCGAGCAGCCGCTCGGTGATCTCGCCGAGCGGCAGGTAATGCGCCCCGGGCGAGTACACGGACACCGAGCTGTGCGAGGCGTACGGGTTCAGGTTCGCGAACAGCACCGCCTCGCCGCAGGCAATCCGCCCGTCCGGGTGGATCTCCGGCGCCAGCCTCGGCGTCAGCCGGCCGATCCGGCCCGGGCAGAACGGGCAGCCCGGCTGGCTCTCCCGGGCGAACGCCGCCAGGTCGAAGTCGCTGGCGGGCATCAGCCCGCGCCCGGGCAAGATGCGCGAGCTGTGCCCGGTCAGCGGATCAAAGCGCAGGTCGATCGTCGTGCGGAGCGGCTCGCCGGTGCCAGGGTCCAGCATCTCCGCCGTCAGCAGCTCGCGCCTCAGTTCCATCGCCTCGCTCACCTTCACTTTCCCTCACGTCTCAGCAACAACAGGCCTAGCAAAAACAGGCCTAGCAACAACAGGCCCAGCGCAACAGGCAAAAGTCCAGGGCCCGAACGCAGTCGACGGCGCCGCTCCCGGCGGCAGAGCTTGCTCAGCCGAGGGCAGCGGCGATGATCGCCCGCGCCTCTTCCTGGATCGCGGCGAGGTGCTCGGGGCCGCGGAAGGACTCGGCGTACAGCTTGTAGACGTCCTCGGTGCCGGACGGGCGGGCGGCGAACCAGCCGGACGTGCTGATCACCTTGAGCCCGCCGATCGGGGCGCCGTTGCCGGGTGCCGTGGTCAGCGCCGCGGTGATCTTCTCGCCGGCCAGCTGGCCGGCGGTGACCTGCTGGGGGGTGAGCCTCGCCAGCGCCGCCTTCTGCTCCCGGCTGGCCGCCGTGTCGATACGGGCATAGGCAGGCGCCCCGTAGCGGACGGTGAGCTCGCCGTACAGCTCCGATGGCGAGCGCCCGGTCACGGCCGTGATCTCCGAGGCGAGCAGGGCGAGGATGATCCCGTCCTTGTCGGTTGTCCAGACCGACCCGTCCATCTGCAGGAACGACGCCCCGGCGCTCTCCTCGCCGCCGAAGCCGACCGATCCGTCCAGCAGCCCCGGCACGAACCACTTGAAGCCGACCGGCACCTCCAGCAGCTCGCGGCCCAGGCCGCCCGCTACCCGGTCGATCATCGAGGAGCTGACCAGCGTCTTGCCGACGGCCGCCGCGGCTGGCCAGCCGTCCCGGTGGCGGTACAGGTAGCCGATCGCCACCGCGAGGTAGTGGTTGGGGTTGAGCAGCCCGCCGTCGGGCGTGACGATCCCGTGCCGGTCCGCGTCGGTGTCGTTGCCGGTCGCGATCGTGAACTCGTGCTGGCGGGCGATCAGGCTGGCCATCGCGTACGGCGACGAGCAGTCCATCCGGATCTTGCCGTCCCAGTCCAGGGTCATGAAGGCGAACGTGGGGTCCACGGAGGGGTTGACCACGGTGAGGTCCAGCCCGTACCGCTCGCTGATCTCGCCCCAGTAGCCGACACTCGCCCCGCCCAGCGGGTCGGCGCCGATGCGGATCCCGGCGGCCCTGATCGCGGCGAGGTCGACCACCTGGCCAAGGGCCGACGCGTAGGCGTCGACGAAGTCGAACCGCCCGGTGCCGTCCGCCGCCATCGCCCGCGCATAGGGGATCCGGCGAACGCCCTTCAGACCGTCGGCGAGCAGGTCGTTCGCCCGGTCCTGGATCTGCCGGGTGATGTCGGTGCCGGCCGGGCCGCCGTCCGGCGGGTTGTACTTGAAGCCGCCGTCCGGCGGCGGGTTGTGCGATGGCGTGACCACGATCCCGTCGGCGCGCGGCGCCCGCCCGGACGCGTTGTGCGCCAGGATCGCCCTGGACACCGCCGGGGTCGGCGTGTACCCGCCGCGGGCGTCCACCAGCACCCTGACGTCGTTGGCGGCGAGCACCTCAAGAGCGCTGACCTGGGCAGGCTCGGAGAGCGCGTGCGTGTCAGCGCCCAGGTAGAGCGGCCCGTCGATGCCGGCGGCGGCCCGGTACTCGCAGATCGCCTGGGTGGCGGCGACGATGTGGTCCTCGTTGAACGTCGCGGTCAGCGCCGATCCGCGGTGCCCGGAGGTCCCGAACGAGACTCGCTGGGCGGCCTCGCCAGGGTCGGGATGCAGCGCGTAATAGGCGGTGACCAGCTTCGCGACATCCACCAGATCCTCAGCGGCGGCAGGCTGTCCCGCGCGTGGGCTCGTCATGGCGCCATCCTGGCACGCGCGGCGCGGCGAAGGACACCACCCCGGGGCCATCCAGCACTGGTTCCACGAGTTCCCCCCAGCCCTCCGTTTATCCGTCCATCGGATCGTTCATTAAATCGTCCGCGCGGCGGCGGACGTGAAACCGGGGGGCGGCGCGGAGCCCTTTCGCGGTACGGTCCGGCAGTGGACGATGCGGATGGCTACTTCGGGGAGCGCGTCGCGGCGCGGTACGACGAGTCGTCGGCCGGCCAGTTCGAGCCGGTCGTCGTGGACGCGGCGGTCGGCGTCCTGGCGGGGCTGGCCGGCCGCGGCCGGGCCCTGGAGCTTGGCGTCGGGACCGGGCGCATCGCGCTGCCGCTGGCGCGCCGCGGCGTCCCCGTGCACGGCATCGACATGTCGCGGGCGATGGTCGCCCGGCTGCGCGCCAAGCCGGGCGGTGACCAGGTCGGGGTGACCATCGGCGACTTCGCCACGGCGCGGGCCGGCGGCACGTTCACGGTCGCGTACCTGGTCTTCAACACGATCATGAACCTGACGACGCAGGCGGCGCAGGTGGCCTGCTTCCGCAACGTCGCGGCTCAGCTTGAGCCCGGCGGCTGCTTCGTCATCGAGGTGTCGGTTCCCGAGCTGCGCAGGCTCCCGCCCGGGCAGAGCGTGGTGCCGTTCCGGGTGAGCCCGACCGGGTGGGCGTTCGACCTCTACGACGTGGCCACCCAGGCGATGAGCTCGAACTACGTCGAGGTGTCCGGCGGCCGGGGCGAGTACACCTCGTTCCCCTTCCGTTACGTGTGGCCGGCCGAGCTTGACCTGATGGCCCAGATCGCGGGGATGCGATTGCGCGAGCGGTGGGACGGGTGGACGGGGGAGCCGTTCACCAGCGAGAGCGGACAGCATGTCTCGATCTGGGAGAAGCCCGCCGGCTGACCGCGACGTGCGGTGCCGCGTTCCGGCGTCGTGCGGTATCCCGCCGCGGCCGGTAGGTTCGAGTGATGAAGAAGCTTTTCGAGCTGCTCGTCTGCTTCCTGCATCCCCTCGCCGTCGTGCTGCTGTGGATCGACCTGCTGACCCGCCGTGAGCTGAGCGGCGGCGCGAAGCTCGCCTGGGCCATCCTCGGGATCATCCCGCTGGTTCCGTTCGTCTACGTGCTGACCGGCGGCGACCTGTGGTGAGGCCGGCCCGGGGGTGAACCGGTGGACGCCGCGCAACGCCAGCTGAGCGACCAGATCGACTACGCGACGCAGCGCCTGCTCGGCGCGGCACGGGTGATCGCCGAGACGGACCTGCGGGCGCCATCACTGCTGCCGGGCTGGACGCGCGCGCATGTCATCGCGCACCTGGCCACCGGCGCCGACGCCATGCGTAACCTGCTGATCGGGGCACGGTCCGGGCAGCAGCGCCTCGCCTATCCCAGCCCGGAGGCGCGGGAGGCCGGCATCGAGGAGAGCGCGCGGCTGCGGGCGAAGGACCTCCTGGCCTGCCTGGCCGACTCGGCGATGGCCCTGCGCACCATCGCCCGCCAGCTCCCCGGCGAGGCGTGGCGGTTTCCGGTCCAGATCCTGGACTCGGCGGCTTTCCCGGCGGCCGGGCTGCTGACCAGGCGGCTGGTCGAAGTCGAGCTGCATCATTGCGATCTCGCCGTCGGATACGGCCCGGGCGACTGGCCGCCCGCCTTCGCCGGGCTGGAACTCGCCGAGCCGATGGCCTCGCAGCGCCGGGACAGGATCGATCGCGCGCGGCAGGCCTGACCGCTGACCCGGGCCAAGGTGCCCTACGAGGGAACCGGCGTGGCCGCGGCGGCCATGCAGGTCTACCTGGACTGGGAGCACGGGCTCGTGGCGCAGCTGGAGCGGGACGGCACCCACGGCTTCACCGTGCTGACCTGAGCGGCGGCCGCTGACCCAGCGCCGGCGGAGCAGGCCAGCCGATCGCGCCACTATGTCCTCCCTGGGCCGGGCGCCAGCCACAATGGACGCATGCGCCTCACGGTAAAGTCTGAATACGCCATCCGCGCCCTGGCGGAACTCGCGGCCCGATCGCACGGCGGGGCGCTGGTGACGGCGGAGGAGCTGGCCAGCGCCCAGGCCATCCCGCGGCGCTTCCTGCTCGGCATCCTGGCCGAGCTCCGCAAGGCAGGCCTGGTGATCAGCCATCGCGGAGTCGACGGAGGCTACACGCTCAGCCAGCTACCTGAGGAGATCACCCTGGCGGACGTCATCCGGGCAGTCGACGGCCCGCTGGCCCGGATCGGCGACGAGCGGCCCGGAGAGATTACCTATGTCGGCGCCGCCACCGTGCTGGCTGACGTCTGGGTGGCTGTACGAGCCAGCCTGCGGGCGGTGCTGGAGGAAGTTACCCTGGCCGACCTGGTGGCTGGCCGGCTTCCCCCGTCGGTCGGCAAGCTGACCGACGACCCGGCCGCATGGCAGCGGCGCTAGGCGCTCCGGCTTCCGCCTCGCCTCGGCCTTTGGCAGGCGCTTCCGGCTTTCCGCCCCGCCCCGCCGCGCCTCGCCCCGCCGCCTCGCCCGCTTCGCCGCCCGGCCTCCGCCGTTGCCGCCCGGCCCCCATTAGCTGGCGGCCGGGGAGCGGAGATCACCGGCCTGCTCTCGGACGAGCCTGATGATGCTGGCGTAGTGGGCGGCGTCGGCTTCCGGATCATAACCGCGGATCAGCAGCGTGCTGACCCCCAGCGCGACGTAGTCAAGCGGCGCCTCGCCCACCTGCTCGTAGCTCCCGACCAGAGCGGTCGAGTTGCCGGCCGCGGCCAGGCTGGGAACCGCGTCGTTGGGACTTCAGTGCGGAAACAGCGACAGTGGAGTCCCAACCATGCTCATCAATGTCGGGCTTAAGGCCCTGAGCCCGCCGGATGGCCGGCTCGCTAGCAATCATGAGGACATCATGTGACCGTTGAGTTCATCGGTATCGCCCGCACCGCTGACGGCTCAGAGACCCGCACCGGTCGGCCCCCGCCGTCCAGCCTGACTACCTCTATCGCCTGGCCCGCGCGCACGAGCAGTCGGGCTTCGACCGGGTACTCGTGGCGCACAGCTCCTCGTCACCCGACGGCGACTTCTGCGACAAGGCCGCCCGGTACCGGCGAACCGACGAGTTCCTGGACATCGTCAGGATGGAATGGAGCTACGAGGAGCCCTTCGACCGCGACGGCGACCGCCCTGGATAGGTTGGTCCAATGCAGACACGCCACCTCGGCTCACTTCATGTCTCCGCCATCGGCCTCGGTTGCATGGGGATGTCGGAGTACTACGGCACCGGTGATGAGGGCGAGTCGATCGCCACCATTCACCGGGCCATCGAGCTCGGCTGCACCTTCCTCGATACCGCCGACATGTACGGCCCGTTCACCAATGAGCGGCTGGTTGGCAAGGCAATCGCCGGCCGCAGGGACGAGGTGGTGCTGGCGACCAAATTCGGGAACGAGCGGCGGGAGGACGGCTCGTGGGTCGGCATCAATGGGCGGCCCGAGTACGTTGTCTCGGCGTGCGACGCGTCGCTAGCCCGGCTCGGCGTCGACCATATCGACCTGTACTACCAGCATCGCGTCGACACGACCGTCCCCATCGAGGACACGGTGGGCGCGATGGCGTCGCTGGTCGACGCCGGCAAGGTCGGTCATCTGGGATTGTCCGAGGCGTCGGCGGCAACCATCCGGCGCGCCCACGCCGTGCACCCGATCACCGCCCTGCAGACCGAGTACAGCCTGTTCACCCGGGACGTCGAGGCCGAGGTACTGCCCGCCGTCCGGGAGCTGGGGATCGGATTCGTCGCCTACAGTCCGCTGGGCCGGGGCTTTCTCACCGGCGCGTATAAGCGCCCGTCCGACCTGCCCGACGGCGACTTGCGAGTTCAGCGTTTCCCGCGCTTCGCCGGTGAGAATTTCGACCGTAACCTGGCGCTGGTCCGCTCGGTCGAGCAGCTGGCCGCATCCACAGGGTGCACCCCCGGCCAGCTGGCGCTGGCCTGGGTGCTGTCCCGCGGCGACGATGTGGTGCCCATCCCCGGCACCAAGCGCCGCACCTACCTGGAGGAGAACGTCGCAGCCGCGGACATCGAGCTGACCAGCGAGGACCTGGCATGGCTGGACGAGCACGTGGGCCGGCCGGCCGGCGACCGCTACGCCGACATGGGGATGGTCAACCGGTAGGTCCGCGCCCCATGTATGGCATGTATGGCATGTATGGTAAGCTATCCGACATGGTGAAGACGACGGTCTACCTGCCGGACGCTGACATGCAGGCGCTTAAAGCCGCTGCGCGGCGGCGGCACCAGCCAGAGGCCGAGCTGATCCGCGAGGGCATCCGCCGGGTCCTTGCCGAGGAGGCCGGCCCGGCCTTGCCCGAGTTCGGGATTCTGGACGCCGACCCGGTCACTGCCGCCGACATTGACGCCGCGCTGGCCGCGGGTCTGGGGGGCGCCGGGATCGAGCGGTGATCATCGCCGACACCAGCGGACTGTTCGCCATCTTCAACCGCCGCCAGCCTGAGCATGAAGCCACCCGGGCCGCCGTGGAGCGTGACGGCGGGCCGCTGCTGCTCTCTCCGCTTGTCCTGGCCGAGCTGGACTACTTTATCTTGGCCAGGCTCGGACCGCGGGCCGAGCAGAAGGTGCTGGCCGAGCTGAGATCGCCGGCATACCGGCTGGCCTCGTTCACCGACGATGACTTCAAGCTGGCGTCCGGGATTGCGGTGAAATACGGCGACATGCAACTGGGGCTGACCGCTGCGTCGATCGTGGTACAGGCGGCCCGGCATAAGACAACCAAGATCTTGTCGCTAGACCACAAGCATTTCGGCGCGGTACGGCCACTCACCGGCGACGTCAGCTTCACCCTGCTGCCTCGCGATGATCAGGCCTGAAGGCGGCATCTCCAGGCCGAATACAACGACTGGATCTGGCGTCTATTTGGTCCGTCGCGCTGACCGCACCCACCGGTCAGAAAGCGAGTTGCCGGCCGCTCCTGAGCCAGCCGGCCATAGTCCTCACGTCAGGCCCAGTGACCGCCCGCACAGGGCGTGCGTTCCCGAGTCCGCCAGTGAGCAGGCGGCGGCCGGATCAGCGGCATGTATCCGCAGGTGAAGCTGAGCGGCGAAGGCAGCGGGCGCGCCGTCGTCGGCGCCGTCGATGCTGACCCGGGTGACCGCCGGGTCCTGGGTGAACCGGACGGTGACGATCCGGATCTGCCTGCGGGCGATCCGCGCCTCGTAGTGCAGCGCGCCGCGTTCCACCCGGGTGAGCACGACCCGGATCGCTCGCCTGCTGCGGCGTGGCTGGCGGCTGGCCATCGCGGCGGCGCGCTGGCTCGCGATGATCACCTGACGGGCCGGCAGGATCGTGGTGATCTCCATCGCCCGTCCTCAGGGCCGGCTGGCTGCCGGCTTGCTGCCGCTGCGGGCCGCCGGGCGGGCCTGGCCCGCCGGTCCGGCCGGACGCGATGGCGGTGCTACCCGGATTCTCCGCAGGGGCATGGGGCCTCTCCCTTCCGGCTCGCTGGCATGTCGACTGTGCCTCCGCCCGGTTGCGGGCCTGCTTCGGCCTCGTAACGGTGACGTGAACTCACGCGCTGGCGCGGCCTCGCTACCGGGAGGCCGGGGGAGGGGAGTGTCTAGCGCGGTGTTCGGGTAGTCAGGCAGCTCACGAGAACTATCAGCGTCGCTGGGACTCCGCTGCGGTAACAGCGACAGCAAAGTCCCAGCCACGCAGCGCGCTCGCCGGACGGGGGAACGCTGGGCCGGGCGGGGGGTGTCTAGCCGGGCGGCGCGGGGGCCAGCGCGAAGTCCATGTCGGCGACGTACTCGACGTCCGGCGGATCCTCCGGCCCGGCTGGCCGGAACGGCCGGACGAGTGAGTCCTTGACGCCGAAGACGGTGTCGCTTTCGAGGTAGGGGTTCTCGGCGTCGAAGATGTGGGTGGTCACCGGCCGCCGCCCCGCGGCGGAGACGATGGCGTGGATGTGAGCGGCCCGCCAGCAGTGCCGGGCGGCGCCGCGCAGCAGGATGCCGACCGGCCCGTCAGTGGGGACCGGATAGCTGACCGGCCGTGCCGTCCGGAATTCGTACCGGCCGTCCGGTCCCGTGACGAACACGCCGCGCAGGTTGAACGGCGGCTGGCCGGGATCCTGCGTGTCGTACAGCCCGTTGCCGCTGCACTGCCAGATGTCGAGGGTGGCCCCGGCCAGCGGCTCGCCGCCCGGATCGGTGACCCGGCCGCGGACCAGGGTGGGACTGCCGTCCTCCGGGCGCCCGATGTGCG
>Ga0302326_10010023_pt1 | contig 20568 bp, 16 predicted proteins | sample Palsa_T0_3_FD_202264 | JGI IMG/M metagenome (GOLD analysis project Ga0302326, IMG submission 202264) | Peat permafrost microbial communities from Stordalen Mire near Abisko, Sweden - Palsa_T0_3 | ecosystem: Environmental > Terrestrial > Soil > Palsa > Peat permafrost | place: Sweden: Abisko...
GTGTCTCCTTCAGGCCTCGAGCAAGACGAACTGAGAGCGCGAAATATTTCCGCGCAGGTGCTGGCCGAGGATCACCGTGCCACTGTCGTGTCCTGTGCGCCGCCCTCGGCCGTTGCGTTCGATGAATCCTGCGCGAGCCAATTCATCGGCAAATACGGCCGTCTGATCTACCGCCGGCCCTTGGATCAAGATGAGCTGCGCTCGGTCATGCAGCTTGCGCGCGCCGCGGCCAAGCAAACGGGGGATTTCAATAAGGGCCTGGAGACGGCACTCGCGCGGCTTCTCGCTTCGCCTAATTTCATCTTTAGAGTCGAGCACGTGCAGACGGATCCCGACACGGGGCGCACGCGCCTCGACGATTACTCTGTCGCCGCGCGCATCAGTTTCCTCCTGTGGAACGCGCCGCCGGACGAAACATTGCTGGATGCGGCGGCAAGCGGCGCGTTGCGCGAGAAAAGGGGACTCGAGACACAGGTCGAGCGATTGATGGCTTCGCCGCATTTCGAGCAGGGCATGCGCGCGTTCTTCTCGGACATGTTCGCCTACGAACGGTTCGACAATTTGTCGAAAGACCAGTCTCTTTTCCCCATCTACAGCTCCCAGCTGGCAAAGGATGCCAGGGAACAAGCGTTGCGCACCACCTTGGATCTGCTGCTCACCAACAACGGCGACTACCGCGAGTTGTTCACGACGAAGAAGACCTTTATGAACCGCAACATGGGTGCGTTGTATGGCGTCGCCATCGAAGAAGGTGGCGTGGGCGGCTGGGCGCCATATACCTTCGATGCCGACGATCACCGCGCCGGATTATTGACCCTGGCGGGATTTCTGATGCTCGACCCCTCACACGAAGGGCGTAGCTCGCCGACGATCCGCGGGAAATCCGTGCGCGAGATTTTCCTTTGCCAGAAAGTGCCTGCGCCGCCGGGAGCCGTCGACTTTAAGCTCGTCGAGGACACCCACAATCCCATCAACAAGACGGCCCGAGAGCGCCTGACAGTGCACCGTGAGAATCCTGTATGCGCCGGCTGCCACTCCGTCATGGATCCCATCGGGCTGTCGATGGAGAACTACGATGCAATCGGTGACTACCGTATCGTGGAGAATGGCGCGCCTATCGACGCCAGCGGCACATTCAACGGTAAGTCGTACAAGGACGTGATCGAGTTGGAGAAGGTGATGCACGACAGTGCGAGCCTGACGAGCTGCCTCGCGAAGCGAGTATATGAATACGGAGCCGGCCGCTCGGTGACGAACGATGAGAAGGAATGGATCGAGTATCTCAATCAGCGCTTTGCCGCTGAAAAATACGGCGTCCCAAGCCTCCTGCGCATCGTTGCCACCAGCCAGGCTTTTCAGGCCGTTTCCGCCGCTACAAAGGTAGCTGCAAATTAATCCGCGGAGGATGCATGAGTAAGTGGAATCGACGCAAGGTATTGAAGGGAATGCTGGCAGGCTCCGCTGTGACGGTGGCACTGCCGCTGCTGGACTACTTTCTCGACGGAAATGGCGAGGCGCTGGCTTCAGGCGCGCCCATCCCGACTCGTTTCGGAACATGGTTCTGGGGGTGCGGTGTCAACGCCGCGCGCTTCTTTCCCGATAAGCTCGGAGCGGACTACGACCTGAAACCGGAACTGGCACCCATCGCCCCGTTCAAGCAGAAGGTGACCGTGCTCTCGGGCTTCAACTGCATCCTTGGCGGGAAACCGTCGCTCATGCATTGGTCAGGCGTAATGGGAACGATGACCGGAGCCGCGCCGTCCACCGGCGGAGTCGGCGTCGGCAGTGCGGACGCGCCGACTCTGGACTGTCTGATAGCCGACAGCATCGGCAATGGAACTCGCTTTCGATCGTTGGAAGTCGCCTGCACGGGCGAGCCCAGCGTCAGCTACAGCATGCGGACCGGAGCTACGGTCAATCCGAGCGAGGTCGATCCGATCAGTTTTTATAAGCGCATCTTCGGACCGGAATTCAAGGACCCCAACGCCGGCACCTTCAAGCCCGACCCCGCCATCATGCTGCGCCAAAGCGTGCTCTCATCCATCAAAGACGAGCGCGAAAAATTGCTGCGCACGGTCGATGCCGCCGATCGCGCGCGCGTCGATCAATACTTCACCTCGCTGCGGGACATGGAATCGCAGCTCTCGTTGATGCTGGAAAAGCCGGCCCCCGCCGAAGCATGCATTCTTCCCAAGGAGCCCATGAAATCCGCGCTCGGGCCGACCTGGGAAATGACTGCTAATAGTCACGCCGTCCTCGGCCAACTTATGGTGATGGCGCTAGCCTGCAATCAGACCAGAATATTCAATATGGCGCTCTCCAATGCGGCATCCAATTTGCGTAAGCCTGGATCACCAGTCTCATTCCATGAGCTGACGCACACGGAGCCGGTCGATCCAGCGCTTGGATATCAACCGCAGTCAACCTTCTTCATGGAAAAGAGCATGGAGACCTTTGCCGAGATGCTTCGCATGCTCGACTCCGTGAAGGAAGGCAACGGAACCTTGCTCGATCACAGCCTCGTTCTCGCAACTTCCGACAGCAACGAGGCCAGGGTCCACTCGATCGACTCGCTGCCGATTTTGGTTGCCGGCAAAGCGGGCGGTAAGTGGCGCTCTGGAACTCATATTGCTGGCAATGGAGATCCATGCTCGCGGGTCGGACTGACCATCCAGCAGACCTTGGGGATGCCCGTCGGCAGCTGGGGCTTGGGAGCAATGCAGACATCGAAACCCATCAGCGAGGTGAACTCATGATCTCACGCGGTTCGCGTGTCATATGAAAATGAATGACATGGTGATCATCAGCGTGGACGATCATATCACCGAGCCGGGCAATGTCTTTGACAAGCAATTGTCTGGGCAAGCCAAGGCAACCGCGCCGACGCTCAAGGTTAAAAAAGGCGGCGCGAATTACTGGGAATACCAGGGTAGGAAAATCCAGTCGGTTGCCCTCAACGCAGTTGCGGGGCGAGTGCGCGAAGAATATGGCATGGAGCCGACCGCGCTCGAGCAACTCCGTAAAGGCTGCTGGGATGTCGACGCCCGCGTGGACGACATGAACGTGAATGGAGTTGCGGCCTCGCTCAACTTCCCGAGCTTTGCCGGCATTGATGGCGGTCTGTTTATCAGTGCACCGGATAAAGCGCAGGCGATCGTTCATATGCGCGCTTACAACGACTGGCACATCGACGAGTGGTGCGGCGCGCATCCCGGTCGATTCATTCCGCTCGGCATCCTGCCGTTGTGGGACCCTTTGGAAACCGCGAAGGAAGTGAAGCGGCTCGCGGACAAGGGCTGCCACGCCGTCACCATGAGCGACAACCCGACGTTTCGCAAGCTGCCCAGCATCCATAGCGACTATTGGCAGTCGCTGTGGAAGGCAGTTGTCGAAAACGATACCGCCATCTGCCTGCACATTGGCACCGGCAATATGTCACCGCACTGTTCGCCCGAGTCGCCGATCGAGGTAAACATCGCCACCATGCCGATGGCGGTGGCATTCGGCGCGGCGGATTGGCTAAATCTCGCCGCCTTGCAACGCTATCCGAAAATGAAAATCTGCTTGTCGGAGAGCGGCATCGGCTGGATTCCTTATCTCATGGAGCGGGCGGACTACAGCCATGAGCAGCATCATGTGTGGACCCATTCGAATCAGTACTTCGGCAGCGAGAAGCCGAGCGAGATATTCAAACGCCATTTCTCATCGTGCTTCATAGACGATGCATATGGCCTGCGAAACCTCGATCTGATCGGTGAGGACAATGTCTGCTACGAAGTGGACTATCCGCATTCGGATGCACCCTGGCCGCATGCCCCAGAGATCCTGTGGAAGTCCGCCCAGCACCTGACCGATGAGCAGATCGACAAGATCACGCACCGCAACGCCATGCGGCTCTACAACTTCAACGTGTTCAAACATCACCAGCGCGCTGAGCTTACGGTCGGCGCACTGCGTGCCAAGGCGAAGGCCGACGGGGTCGACACCACGCTCATCTCGACCGGCGGTTCGACGCCGCTGGCGCCCGGCGAGAGACCACGTCCGGTTACGTCAGCCGATGTTATTGCGATGTACGCGAAACACGCCGAGACGACCTGAAGTAACAAATGATAAGGTATTCTCTATAAATTAATTAACGAAGCGGAGGAATGCGTGGACGCGAGCCCAACTCCATCTCAAGGCCCGTTTCCCCGTCCCGCTTACGCTTGGTACGTCGTTGCCATTATTTTCATTGCGGGCGGTTTTGCGTTCATCGACCGCATCGTGGTTTCGCTCGTCACACCGGCGCTGCAGGCCGATCTAGGACTACGCGACAGCCAGTTGGGAATGCTACAGGGTCTGGCGTTCGCGCTTTTCTATACCTTCTTTGGGATACCGCTCGGAATCATCGCGGACCGCTGGAACCGGCAGAGACTGTTGACCATTGGGATCAGCGTTTGGAGCCTGATGACCGCTTCGTGCGGCATATGCACTGGGTTCGGATCGCTGTTTCTGGCCAGACTGGGTGTAGGTGCGGGCGAAGCCAGCCTAAATCCGTCGGTCACATCGCTGATCAGCGATTATTTTCCGCCCCGTACGCGGCCACGGGCGATCGCGGGCTATGTCATGGGTCAGGGCTTCGGTCATGGTCTGACTTATGTATTTGGCGGAATGCTGCTCGGCTGGCTCACGACGCGCGGCGGCCTTGCTCTGCCGGGTGCTGGGCAATTTAAACCCTGGCAGGCAATGTTCCTGATCGTCGGAAGTGCCGGACTCATTCCGGCGCTGCTGTTTGGCTTCACTGTACGCGAGCCCAAGCGTCGGGAAATCGCCAACAAAGATAAGGACCACGCCTCGGCGGCCGATGTGCGCGCCTTCATGCGACTGAACCGCTCGACATTGATCTGCCATCACCTCGGCGTCGCGCTGACGATCATGACCGCATACGGTTTCGGCAACTGGATGCCGACCTTTTTTCTGCGCGTGCACCACTGGGCGCCGCAGCGCTTCTCCGTGCTGTACGGCTCGATCAACATAGTGCTCGGGATTCTTGCGCCGCTTGGCTCCGGGTGGCTGGCGACCTGGCTCAAAGAGCGCGGCATGATCGATGCGTCCTGGCGCATTGCACTCGCAGGATCCATCGGCTGCACAATTTGCGGAGCGCTGGCACCGCTGATGCCGACACCTGAGTTATCCTTGGCAGTGTATGTTCTGGCGGGCCTTTTTTCCTCCCCGCCGGCCGTGCTTGCGTACGTCGCCATCTCCGAGTTCGTGCCCAACGAAATGCGCGGCACGATTACCGCCGGCTATTTCTTGGTCGTGGGATTGCTGGCGACCGGTCTCGGGCCGCTCGCCGTGGGATTGGCGACCGACTATCTTTTTCAGGACAAAGCGGCGATTGGCAGATCTCTGTCGCTGGTGAGTTTCGCGACCGGGGTGCCCGCTGGGGTACTGCTCATCGTCGGCCTGAAGTCATTCCGTCACAGCGTGGGACGTGCAACGTGGGTCGCCATGCCACGGGTCAACTCGGCCTCTCCTAGGTGAGCGCGCTGACCATGACGTAGTAACCATCCGGATCCCGGAGCGCAAACTCTGTTGTTCCTGTGGCGGGGTTCAGATGAGGCTCCTCGTCGAGTCGGAAGACAAGAGCGCGAGCTCGCTTCAGAGCCATATCGAAGTCATCGACTCGGAAAAACAAGAGCAGGCCGTTTCCAGGCAGCGCCTTGTCCGGGCTCATCAAGGACGGATGCTCGTGCGAGCCCCACTGGTGCAGACACAGCAATACGGTTCCATCCGAATCGAGGATCTGGCCCCAATGGTTGTGCCCCGGAGCCGTTTCAGGTTGCCCGAAGAGCGACTGGTACCATTTGAAGCTGAACGCAACGTCTCTGACGCCGATGATTGTCCATGTGCGCTTCATTGCGTTTCCCGGTCAGCTGAGCGGAGCGAGTTTGCGAGCTTGCCACCCAAGAGCACTGCAGGAACAGCCGAAATGACGACGGCGAGGTTGTACCACCACGGGAAGCGGGGCCAGTAGACGACGAGGTGCAAAACCGCTAGATAGATCCCGAGCAGCGCAGCCAACGCCCACACGGCTCCACGCCGTTTCGCAATCTTTCCAGCTATCCAACCCGCCCCACTCTCGGCGAGCACCCAGAGCACCAGGTTGCAACCAGCCATCGGTGCCGTGAATGAAAACACGCCCTGCTTTATCCACTCGCGTGCGTGGATGGCGTAGTCGGGCCAGAGCAGCGCCAGCACTGTCGCAAGAGCGTAGAAGCCCACCATCCAAAAAATTGCGCCAAGTACGACACCGAGTACGCTGCGCACCTTGTTAGCCTCCCATACCGGACCTAGCAACTAGGTCCATAGTATTACTCAGCGGAATGATTTTCACTGTCAAGCGGAGCTTTTCGGCCTTCTCTTCACCGAGACTCGATAAAACTCGCCCATACTTGAAATCCATTCCTAAGGGCTGATCAACTCCATAGCAGCCCAACCAAGGCGCAGTTTGGGTTGAACGACTTCCTGTCCCGAACACACGAACCCTGAGCCGCCGCGTTACTGCCGGCGGTTCAGCGGCCGGGCATACCCGATGCACCGCGCGCGAATTCATCGATCTTCTGATGAATGAACCTGTCCGGTGATTCCGCATGCTGCTTGAGGATGTCAAACCCGTCCTCGTGCGTGGGAATGATGATGCGTCCGGCACACATACCGTCCGCCAGAACCGTGGCGGCATGGTCCTGGCTCTTCACCGGAAGGTGGCTGCCTGGACCCCGCATGATGACGTTCTCAGACCATGGCTTCATACCGACGGTGGACGTGGTCATCGTGGGCCCTGGACAGAGGCAACTTACACGAATGCCCCGCGGCAGAAGCGATACCGCCAAATTCTCCGACATGGAGATCAGGGCCGCTTTCGAGGCCGCATAAGGAATGCGATTGGTCGCATAAGGGTACATCCCGGCAAACGATGCTGTATTGACGATATAGCCCTGACCGCGTGCAAGCATTTTAGGCATCACCACGGCATTGGCCCGAACGGCGCCGAAAAAGTTCACGCTGAACAACCGTTCCCATTCACTGGCAGGAAAATCCTCCGGATTACCGCTGTGAATGATGCCGGCGTTGTTCATGTGAATGTCGATCGCACCCAGAAACCGCTCCGCCTCCGCAACCGCAGCACGCACCGACTCGTCATTCGCAACATCGCATCCGATTCCGGTCGCTTTGCCGCCCGCGGCGGAGACGAGATGCGCCGTTTCATCGGCGCCCGACTTATTCAGATCCGCAACCGCGACCTTGGCGCCCCGGCGCGAGAACTCGAGCGCGATCGCCCGCCCGATGTTGCGTCCGGCGCCTATAATCAAGGCATTCTTGTTCTCGAACGTAAACATATCATTTCTCCCCTTTTGGCTACACGCCCATTTCTTCGAGCAGCTGCGACGCGCTTTCTGCACCACGGCGCACCGCGGTGTCGTAGCCTTCTTTCTCGATGAGTGGACCGAGAACTTCCAAATCGAAGACGCCGCGGTACCCGGAATCAAGCACCTCGTGCATGAGGCGATGAATCGGCAATTCTCCCTCGCCGATATGGACTCGGCCGCCGGGCGGCGGCACACCGTTGCCGCCGATGATCACATCGCAAATCTGGATGAGAGCCAAGTGCGGAGATGCGCGTTTCAACACTTCCCGGGCGTCGCGCTCCATCCACATGTTGCCAAAGTCGGCAACGATTTCGACGCCGGTGAGCTCGGCAACATCGATCGCGTCGCGCAATGTATTGACAAAGGAGGCATCCGTGCGCAGCGACGGCTCGATCGCAATGTGCACGCCGCGCTTTTTTGCATGCTTGACGCTCGGCGCAACCGCCTTCGCAAAAATCCCCAGCACCTCTTTCCACGGCGCACCCGTGGTGCGGCCGGGCGTGAAATAAATCGAGTGGCCGCCGCTATCAGCGACAAGATCGATCATGGTCGCCTGCAGGGCCTGGGTGTCCTCCCACGTCTCCGGACTGCGAAGGTCAAAGGAGTTGACGATCACCGTGCTCGACTGGATTCCAGCTTCCCGCAATCGCGCGAATTTCTGAGCCGGATCATCCTGGATCTTCGAAATGAGCAGACCCGCATAGCGAACGCCGAGATCCTTCCAAATCGATAGATCCTGCTCGAACGTCCACTTGAACGTGCTCATCGAGTCGATGGACAGCAACGAATGCATCATTTGGATACGCCATCGAGGGCCGCTTTCAAGGACCTGACTTCCGCCTCCAGCCAGCGTGTTTCACTGAAATTCTCTCGCGTGCACTCCTTGAGAAGATGCTCAGTTGCAGCCAACTTGACCCCCAACGCCTCGGCGGATTGGGGATTCAGAGCGAGCACCGCCTCGGCCAAATGCATGGCATGCAGAGGGCGGCCCTCCTCGATATGCTTGCGGGCTCGTGCAAGCACGGGCGCGGCTCCCCCTGCGAGCTCGATCCAATCAGCGGACACAGACTTTGGGGGTACATTGTATAGTTCTGTGGTTGATTCGTAGCGGAACCATCCGAGATGTTCCTCCCAGATCGCCCGTACCATCCACGGCACCTTGCCGTGCCCCTGACCGATGGCGAGTTCCGGCGGCAGCGAAATGCTGCCCATGAGCGTCCACAGATCAACGCCCGCGTTCATGCCTTCCCAGGTGCGATCCTTCACATACTGAGTGGCGTCGCGAATTCGCGCAAGTTGCCGCTGAACTTCCGCGCCACCGCGAATGGGGTCGCCATGACCGGTGATGAGCAGCTCAGGCTGCAAGTCCAGCACTCGCTGTACGCCGTCCAGAAACCATTGGACGTAGCGGATCTTATCGCCGCGCAGCGTGTAGAGGTTGGGGACGTGACCGAATAGCGGGCCGGTCAGATTGCCGGTGAATACGGTGCGCTCCTTCGGCATCCAGACAATCAGCGAATCGAGCGTCTCCCCACCGCGTACGGAATAGAGCTCGAATCGTCGGCCGCCGAGCTCGAATGCGTGCGCATCGAGAAAAGTCGTCGTAATCATCGGGTCGGGCTGGGAGACGACCGTCTTGGTTTGATCGCGGCTCCATAGGTGACGCGAACGCATGGCCATGATCGGACGGAGGCCGCCCCAATAACCCCGCACGTGCGAATAATTGGCATGCGCGATCGTCTCCACGCCGCTCGCGTTGAAGGCATGCCAGCCGCCGATATGGTCTTCATGGCTCTGGGTCAGAATGATCTTCTTGAGCGGATTGCTGCTGACCGCCGTCAGCCGGCGATAATTCTCCTGGGCGATGAAGCTGATGCCGGTATTGATGAGAACATCACCCTCTGCGGTCAGAACGCGATACGCATTGGACACGCAGCGCGACATGAAAATGCCATCGCCCAGAGCCACCGCATCCTGCAAGCCTTCTCCAGCGTTGACGATGAGGGCGTTGAGTGGTTGTTTGGGTTCAGTCATTGGTTTTTACCTCTTGACGCACCGGAAACACATCCGTGTAGAAGCGAAACCGTTCGCGCAGGTCGATTAGATTCAAATTGAAGTCGCCGGCGAGGTCGTAGATCACGCGCCCAGCCCGGCCCCGCTGATGATGGGCCATGTAGTCGCGCAGATCCTGGGTGCTCTCGGGCGTCGTCGGCAGTCCAGCCGCGACCATTACCTTTTGCGCCGAGCCGATGTCATCGGCAATGATGTCCTGAAACAGCAGGTCGACGCGTCGATTATCCGGTATTGCTTTGTAGTCGCGAAGGTAGGCGCGCAGCATGTGCTCGATCCGATCTACCCAATAAGCAACGTGCGCTTCGATATTCGGCTTCTTCTGATTCGCCAACACCGCAAGGCCCCGCATCGTCAACACGGACTGTAGAATGGCCAGAGGATCGCGATGCGTCTGCACGATAAATGCATCCGGATATGTACGGAGGAGGGCGGGTAATTGTTCACTATGCTGGTTGCCCTTCAGGATCCAGCGTCGCTCGCTCGGAAACTGAAAGGCGATGGCCTTTAGCATCGTGCGACCGTACGCATAGTGGGGCGTCTGGTCGTGCGCGAGGTAATAGTTTCGCCATCGCGGCACATCACCCATCCATTCCCACTGATAGGTGGAGAAATCCGGCATCTGCAGCTCGTTTTCGCCGCATGCATGGCCAGGGGAATGCTCATGCAGCGCTTCCATGATCGGATTGGAGCGCATTCGCTCCCAGTGAGCGTTCGAGCGCGTCCAACGCGGATCCTTGGCCGTTGCACCTAGCTGCTCGCCTGGTGCGGGAACGGGTTCCGATCCCAAATAGACCGGCAGATAGCGCAGCCGACGATCCGCGGCGATCAAGTTCTCGAGATGAGTTGTACCGGAGCGAGGCAGCCCAACGATGAAAATCGGCCGATCGATGGCAATCTCATTGATCGATGGGTGGCGCTTGATGAAGTCGCGGCCTTTGAGGCGATTGGCCGCTGCTTTGACGCAGAAACCGATGAACTGAGCCTTGGCCGTGCGCCATACATTGGCATCCGCGTCGACCTCACGGAGAAGCAGGCCGAGCCGTTCTTCGAAATCCGCGGGGCCAAAGTCGGCGAGGCCGGTCTGCGCCTTCGCCGCGGACAGCACTGCGGCCACCGACATGTCGAGCGGCTCCGCCTCCGCAGACTCAAGCGCGCGGCGCTTCTCTTCCGAAAGCTTCGGGTCGCGAAACTGTTCCACGCGAAAAGTTTTGGATGCAATCGCCTCGGCGGACACGGCGCTGCTCACCCGCGTCGCCCCGTCGCCAAATTCGATTTACCGGCATTCGCCATCCAGCCACCGTCGATCAGCACCAGATCGCCGGTGTGAAAACGAGACGCGTCGCTCATGAAATAGACGCCGATGCCTTCGAAATCATCAGCCATACCGAAACGACCGAGGGGGTTTCGCTCGCGCACCTGATCGCCCAAGGGCGTGCCAGGCCCGGGGTCGCGGACGGTGTCGCTTATGGTGTAACCGGGGCAGACCGTATTGCAGCGAATGCCGTATTTGCCCATTTCGACCGCGATTCCGCGCGCCATCGCCGCCATTGCCCCTTTGGAGGAATTGTAGTGTTGCATCGCCACCGATCCCGTGATGGCGGAAAGGCTCGCACAAAAAACGATGGAGCCACCGGGCTCGCCCGCTTCCGCGCGCGCCCGCATGTGCCGCGCGCCCTCGCGGGCCGTGTAAAACGCGCCGAATTGAATGATCTCGATCAACCGTCGGTACAATTCCCCGGTCATCTCCGTGAAGGATTTTGCCGCGTTCATGATGCCGGCATTGGCAATCACGCCATCAATCCGGCCCATTTTCTCGGCTGACGCAGCCATGGCTGAAATCACCGCTGACTCATCGGCCACGTCTACGGTCTGTGCGAGAACCTTTGCACCTAGCGCTCGTAATTCAGCCGCGGCTTGTTCATTTTTGTCGGCGCGCCGACCCCAGATGACGAGAGATCCGCCCGCTTTGGCAATGCCGCGCGCGAAACCAAGGCCGATGCCTGAATTGCCGCCAGAAATCACGACGACTTTGCCCGTCATGTCCCAAGGTAGTCGCGCCATAGACTCCCCTTTTTGTAATTTGGCCACTTAGAGTGTACTCTGTGTCAAAATATTGCGCCAACTATTAATATTAACTGCCAAAGAGTGGCCTGTTATAAGCAGTTGAACTCTCATAAGACTATAGAGGCACGGCCGGCCGATAGACTCAGCCGATGCAGAAACATAAGAGTGTGGTCCGCATGAGAGCGCCGAAGTTGAAGTCGACGATTGAAGCTGCCGCGTCTCGATTGCGTTCCATTGTCCTTGGAACCCAAGAGGACTCCCTGCTCGGCAGCGAAGAGGAGTTGATCGCGAAGTTGGGAGTCTCGCGTGCCACGGTCAGGCAAGTGGCGCGATTGCTCGAGAGGGAAGGGTTACTGCGGGTCCGCCGCGGCATCAAGGGCGGCTATTTCGCCGGTCGTCCGAATTTGCACACGGTCGAAACAACGGTGAGCGCCTATCTTGAGATGGTGCATACGGAACCTGAGGACGTTACCGTCATTGCCTCAGTACTTTGGGTAGAAGTGATGCGTAGAGCGGCGCGCACGAAAACCGCCAAATCCACGGCACTCGCCGAAAAGTATTTGGAACGCGTGAAGGACCTGCAGCTCGGGGCGTCGTTCAACGATATTTTGCTCATCGAGCAGGAAAGCCGCCAAGCGATCTTCGAACTGGTGAACACTCCCTACATCGAACTCATTTTTCACATCAACACGACATTTGCTCAGCGACGGTTCGCGCCCAACGCGGAAAGAGACAATACCGAGGCCCACCGCGAGTTCGTGCGCGCCTGGCGCAGCACAAAGATATTGGAATTCGAGAGCATTGCGGAAGGGGACCCCGAACTGGCAATGATGGCGGCGCGGCGCGCTCGCAGAGTGTGGCACCGACGAATTTGGAACCACGATACGCCGTGACGCATGCCCGATATCGAACCGATATGACGACAGAACGAAGCGTTGGTAGTGATATCGTATGGTTGATGTATCTTAAGTACAGGGCACCGCGGGCTCGCCAGCGCGTTGCTGTTGTACTCCCCCGTCCAGTCAGCCCGGTTGCGAGTCCTCGGAAGCCCACCAAAAGCCGCTCACTCGAGAACCGCCTCGCAGCCTTGCTCCTGCTATTGGCTCCTTTGGTTGCGGTTGCACAATCAGAGGTTGCACCATCAGAGAGGGCCGATCTCATCCTGATACACGGCCAGGTTCTGTCTGTCGACGCACACGACACCGTCGCGCAGGCAATCGCCGTGCGCCGCGGGGTCATTTTGAGGGTAGGGTCCGACACTGAAGTCCAGGCGCTTGCCGCTTCGAACGCAAAGGTCATAGACCTTAGGGGACATACCGCCACACCTGGGCTCATCGACACCCACGCACACATCGCGGAAGGCGGCGTACAGGATCTCTACGGCGTCAAGCTGTCGGACGCCAAATCCGTGGCTGAAATCGCCGCGCGCGTCAAAGCCAAGGTGCCGCTGGTCAAGCCCGGCGACTGGATCACCGGCGCCGGCTGGGACGAAGGTAAACTGGTCGAACACCGTTATCCGACAGCAGCGGACCTTGATGCCGTCGCCCCCGATAACCCCGTCTGGCTGGTGCACACCACGGGCCACTATGGTGTCGGCAACTCCTTCGCCATGAAGCTGGCCGGCATCACGGCTGCTACCGCAGACCCGCCCGCCAGCACCATCGACCGCGACAGCCAGGGCAAACCCACCGGCGTATTCAAGGAAGACGCGGCCATGGCGCTCATCACGCGTCTCATTCCAGAGACAACACCGGAGCAAATGCGCGCGGGCATCCTCTACATCCAGAATATCTTGCACAGCGAGGGCATGACCGCCGTCAAAGACCCCGATATCTTCCAAATCCAATGGGACGCCTACAAATCACTGCTCGATACCGGGCAGCTCAAGGAGCGTATATGCGTTCTCTGGGACGCGGGTATCACGATGGCCTCGGCCCAGCACGCGCTGGAAGAAATAAATAACGTCCCACGGCTCCCCGATTCGCTAGGCGACAGCCGCCTGCTCTCTTGCGGCGTCAAGCTCTTCATGGACGGCTCGGGTGGCGCGCGCACGGGATGGATGTGGCGACCGTGGATGCGCGAGGGCGAAACTCCCGACGTGACCCATGACGGCAAGCCCAACACCGGTTATCCACATATGAACCCGCATACCTACCGTGAGATGGTGCTGCTGTTTCAGAAATCCGGCGTGCCGGTGGGCACGCACGCGGTTGGCGATCGCGCCATGGATTGGGTCGTGGATACCTACGCCCTCGCCGAAAAACAGTTTCCCCATCCCGGCCTTCGCCACGCCATCATTCACGCCAACCTCCCTACGGCCCATGCGCTGGATACGATGGCGGTCTTGCAATCCAAATATGACGTCGGCTATCCGGAGATGCAGGCGGAGTTCCTGTGGTGGATCGGCAATATCTATGCCGTTAATTACGGGCCGGAGCGCGATCAGCGGCTGATTCCGTTGAAAACCTTGCAGCAGCGCGGCATTCTATGGTCGGGAGGCTCCGATTATTTTGTTACGCCAGTGGCGGCGCGCTACGGTCTTTGGGCTTCGGTTGCGCGACAGACTTCCGATGCCCGTAAGCCATTTGGCACGGCGGAGTCCGTCGATAGGCAAACGGCGTTGCGGAGCTATACGGCTTGGGGTGCGCGCCAGATGTTTTTGGAAGACAAGATCGGAACGCTGGAGGCGGGGAAACGCGCCGACATCGCCATCTGGGACCGCAACATCTACACCATCCCCACTGCTCAGATCAAAGACATGAAATGTCTGATGACGCTTGTGGACGGGGAGGTGGTCTATCAGTCCGCGGATTTCCACTGAGCACGTGGTAGAGACTCAGGTTGCGTCATTTTCTGACATCCACTCAGGCCCATGTCCTCTGTTACGCGAGATATCGCACTCGCATCGTGCATTGGGTCGCCATTATGGGAGATTGTAATGAACAAGAACCAAGTCAAACGCCGGGCTCAAGAAACCGCCCGCCATGCGGTGGCAAGCGTGCAAGCGGTACGCAGTGCGATGAAAGTTGCGCGTATTTTCGTCGCAGCGCTCGCATTGGCGGCCACTGCCTGTGCACCTTCCTCGCATATATTAACGGGCACGCCTCGCCCGGCCATCTCCCCCTCGGAGGTGAAGATCTATTCAACGCCGCCTCCACAATACCAAGAGATTGCGTTGCTCGACGCCCACAGTAGCAGTGCATTTGGACCGGGCGGCCAAAAGGCGATCGACAAAGTCATCGAACGCCTCAAGGTTCAAGCGGCTCAACTGGGCGCGAACGGAATCATTTTAGGCGACGTGGCCGATCGTCAAACCGGCTCTATCGGAACAGGCGCGGGCTCGGACTCGTACGGCCGAAATTCGGCCGTGGGTATCGGCGTCGGCGGGTCGCTCGGCATTTACAAAAAGACCGGCAAGGGCACCGCCATCTACGTGCCGCCAGGCTGACTTCGCGCTCACGCAATGATGCCCGCGTCCTTCAGATTGGTTATCTGATCCCACGTGAGTCCGAGTTCCTTGAGGAAACTCTCGGTGTGTTCCGAGGCCGCGGGTGCGCGGGTCGAAGTCGACGATTCTTGGTTGAATTGCACCGGGCCGCTGGCGACCCGCATCGGTGCTCCACCGTCGACCGCCTCCACGTCGATCAGCATGCCGTTGGCGAGCGCCTGTTCATCGGCGGCGAATTCCAAGAAGCTCTGAACCGGCGCCCATTGGCCCGTATAGGTCTTCAGATGTTCGCGCCAATAGGCAAATGGCCGCGCGGCAAAGGCCTCCACCAGGCAGTTGCTTGCCGCCTGCCAATTCTGCATCAACGCCTGCGCGTCGCAGAAACGAGCGTCGTCCGCCAACTCAGGCCGGCCGAGGTGTTCGAACAGACTACGAAAATGCGGGCCTGGCTGCATGGTAAACAGATTGATCGTCTTGCCGTCCGAGGTTTTGAAATTACCGATGAACGGATTCCCCGGCGCTCCGCCCGCGGCGGGCATGCGATTGCGTGTGACCTTCTCCGAGAGAGTCGCGGTATTGACCGCCACCCCCGATGCCCACCAGGCGCTGCTCAGCAGCGATACGTCCACCTCCAGCGCTTCGCCCGTCTGACTGCGGTGGTAGAGCGCGGCCGAAACACCGGCGGCGATGTTCATGCCGCCGATCGAATCCCCGAAGCCGCCGATTCCCGGCATCAGCGGCACCTCGAGTTCCTCGGGCGTCACTGAATTGGCGATGCCGCTGCGCGACCAAAAAGCCGTAGCATCGAAGCCGCCCAGGTTGCGCTCGAGTCCTTTTTCCCCGTGAGCGCTGCCTCGCACGTAGATGATGTTGGGATTGACCGCGCGAAGGTGCTCGACATCGATCTGCAATTTCTGGCGTATGGAGGGCAAATAGTTGGTCAAGAAGACGTCAGCAGTCTTGGCGATCTGATAGATCAACGCTCGCCCTTCCGGAGTCGACACGTCTATTCCGACACTGCGCTTTCCCCGGTTGGCATGCTCGATCACCGGATTGCGATCAGGATTGATGGCCAAGCCGCCGACCCGGGCTAAGCCTCGCTGCGCATCGCCCCGGACGGGATGCTCGATCTTAATGACGTCCGCACCCCATTCGGCAAGAATGACGCCGGCAGAGGGCACGAATATGAACTGTGCAACTTCCAGCACCCTGACGTTTTTGAACACGCGGATCATGGCTGTAAGCGTAGCTCGAAAGCCGCTAGCCGGTGTGAAATTTACGCTGGCCGGTGAAATTTGATTGCGTGCGCCACAGTCCGCCGCCGCCGCACCACGACCGTGGTGTTCCTGCTACTTGCCGTCGGCGGGAGCGGCGGCCATGCGCTTTCCGCTACGTCGGCCAATGACGCGCAGATTGTCTCATTGGGTCGACAAATCTTCTTCGATCCGTCTCTTTCGAGCTCCGGGCGGCTTGCCTGTGCCACATGTCACGATCCGGTACATGCCTACGGGCCTACCAATGGCCTGGCGGTGCAACTCGGGGGACCGGCGCTCAGCTTGCAGGGTACGCGAGCGGTACCGTCCTTGCGTTACACGTTGAATCGTACGCCCGTGTGGAGCAAATCCTTCACTGCCAATCCCGCAGAACGGATCTTGGAGGGTGACGAGCCGCCGGTGGGTGGCTTCGGCTGGGACGGGCGTTTCAATAACTTGCGTGACCAGGCAAAATTTCCTCTGTTGGCGCCGAATGAAATGGCTAATGCCGGCAACGAGGCGGTGGTGAGCAAACTGCAGCACGCCGCATATGCCGCGGAGTTTCGCCGCATCTTCGGGTCAGGGATTTTCGATGACCCGCAGCGTGCGTTTGCCAACGCCATGATTGCCCTCGAGCGGTTCCAGTTGCAGGACTCGACCTTTCATCCTTATAGCAGCAAGTACGATGCCTTCCTGGAAGGCAAAGCCATGTTGAGCGCACAGGAGTTGCGCGGCCTCGCCTTGTTCAACGACCCCCGGCGCGGCAATTGCGCGAGTTGTCACTTGGACGCCAAAGGCGCCGATGGGTCGCACCCGTTGTTTACCGACTTTCAGTTCGAGGCGCTCGGGGTACCGCGCAATCCGGAATTGTCGGCCAATCTCCTGGCCACGTATTTTGACCAAGGGCTGTGCGGGCCGGTGCGTACCGATCAAGCCGACCAATCTCAATATTGCGGTATGTTCAAGACGCCGACCCTGCGCAATGTGGCGGCCCGCGCCGTGTTCTTCCACAATGGCCGCTTCCATACGCTTAAGGAGGCGCTGCGTTTCTACGTGCGTCGCGACACCGAGCCGCGGCTCTGGTACCCACAATCAGCCCAAGGCGGGGTCGTGAAATTCGACGATTTACCAAGCGCCCTGCGCGGCAATGTGGACGTCGTCGATCTGCCGTTGACCAAGGAGGAGGGCGAGGCTTCCGTCTGGAATGACGTTGAGATCGACGATGTCATCGCGTTTCTCGAGACGCTGACGGACGCAGATGTCCAGCGCGTTATTGCGCGCTGATGGTCGGCGCCATGTCGCATTGGTTACAATGGCGGGGCGGCGATCGATCGATCCACCCATAAGCTTCTAAAGGTCAAGGCATGCGTCAATTGAATAAGCGACGGCTGGCATCGTTCGTTTTGGCGGTGGCAGCGAGTGCATTCGTCGGCGCCTTCGGCGTAGGTCGCGGTCATGAAACTGATCGCGTCGAACCTGTGAAAACCGATGCCGCCAAGATCAAACACGTATTCGTCATCGTGCTCGAAAACAAGAACTATGACGACACTTTCGGCACCAGCACGCAGGATCCCTACTTACAAAAGACTCTCGTTCCCATGGGTGCCTTGCTGCGGCAGTACTACGGCACCGGCCACGTCAGTCTGGACAATTATCTATCGATGATCAGCGGCCAGGCAGCGACGCAGGATACCGACAACGACTGTATGTCGGGGTTCAACGCCGCCATGCCCAATTTCAACGACGTGAACCAGATCGGCACGACCGCTGACGGCCAGGTAATCGCCAATGGCGGGTGCATCTACGGCAAGGACATCAAGACTCTTGCGGACCAGCTGCAGGAGCGGGGGCTGACGTGGAAAGGCTATATGGAGGATATGGGCAATGATCCGGCGCGAGAGAGTGCCGCCTGTGGTCATCCCACGATCGGCATCGCCACGGATCGCACTAATGCGTTCGAGGCACCGAGCGCCGCCGTGCCGCAGGGAGACGGCTACGCCACACGGCACAATCCATTCGCGTACTTCCATTCCATCATCGATTCACCAAGCTGCGCCACGAAAGTCGTCAACTTGACGCAATTGACCGCGGATCTGGAAAGTCTCGAGACCACGCCGAACTATGTGTTCATCACGCCCAATCTATGCAACGACGGTCACGATGGCAGCGGCACGGGCGAGAAGGGCAAGACGTGTGTCAATGGCGAACCGGGTGGACTCACCTCGGCGGATGCGTTTTTGAAGAAATGGGTGCCGAAGATTCTGGCTTCACGCGCATATCAACAGGATGGCTTGATTGTCATCACGTTCGACGAGGGCAATTACACGTTGAGCAGCGAGACCGATCCGGCAACCGGGCAGAAAAAAGTTGACATAACCTTCCCCGGGGAATCCTGCTGCAGCCAACAACCGGGTCCCAATTTGAGTGGCGTGCGCCCGAGTCGGCATACGTTCGTGAACACGCCTGCGCTGGTGCAGAGTTTCGTGATCAACGGCTTTGGCGGCGACCGCATCGGCGCAGTGCTGCTGTCGCGGTTTGTCAAACCCGGGACCGTATCCGACACGCCGTACAATCACTACTCACTGCTCAGAAGCCTCGAGGACATCTTCCAATTGAAGAGCCATCTCGGCTACGCTGCCAACCATCCCGAGGCACACTACGTCCTCAGTACGATCGGCGACGACACGGCGGTCTTCAAGGCTCGGGGCAAATAACAGGCGGGGCAGCATGCCATGTGCCAGAGATAGTCCCATGCTCGAGCGCTTGAATCCTGCAATGGCAGGACTGTTTCTTGCCGCAATCGGCTTGCTGAGCCTGAGCGCACCCTGCGCGGCAAGAGAGAACTATGCGATCTTGGTCGGGGTCAACAACTACGTCAACCTCGATCGCGAATATCAATTGCAGGGCCCGGTGAACGATGTCGTGTTGCTTCAGTCTGTCTTGCGATCCCGCGGATTCGCCGAAGACCACATTCTGATGTTGGCGGACGGCATCGCCGGCGCGCAGGTCCCGACTCGGCAGGGCATCATGGCCGCGCTCGCCGCAGTCACGCAACGAAGTCAGCGCGGTGATTTCGTCTATCTGCACTTCTCCGGTCACGGCTCCCAGCAACCCGAGGATCCCGCCCGCACCGATCGAGGTCACAAGCCCGACGGCATGAATGAGATTTTTCTACCGCGGGACATCGGCGCGTGGAATGAGAAGGATACTTCCATTGCCAACGCCATCGTCGACTTCGAAATCAATTCTGCCATCACCGCCCTGCGCAATAAGGGCGTCTTCGTCTGGGCCGTATTCGATAGCTGTCATTCCGCATCCATGGCCCGCGGCGCGGCTCCCGAGGACGTGCGCTTTCGCCAAGTCGACCCAGCCGTGCTGGGCGTTCCCACCAATCGCATCGACCAGGCGATGCGCGATGCCACTGCGCTTACTAGAGGGTCCAAAGAAGGGAACTATGCGAGTCCATTGGGCGCGCCGCTGCAACTCAGTCGCGACGCCGCGGGCTTTGTGGCGTTCTATGCCGCGCAAACTTCCGAGACCGCGCCTGAACTGCCGCTGCCGCGCGACACCAGCGACCACAAGCGCCAGGGACTCTTCTCCTTCACGCTGGCCCAGGCGATTGAACAGAATGGCAGCATCACCTATCGGCAACTCAGGGACTTCGTTCTGCACCAGTACGCGGCCCTAGGCTATTTGTCGACGACACCCCTCATCGAGGGCACGGATCTGGATGCACCGATTTTCGGCGACACGAAAGCGCAGCGCGTGCCGCAATGGGCCATCGCGATTCACGATGGGCAGGCCAAAATCCCCGCCGGCGCCCTACAAGACATATCCGACGGCGCGCTGTTCGCTATCATCGCCGACCCACTGCAATCGGACGCGCAAGCAATCGGCTACCTGGAAGCGGGCACGGTCAAGGTCTTTGAAACCTCCTTGCTGAACACGCAGCGCCGGCCGGCGGGAAGGGGAGGCTTACCTGCCTTGTCGCCCGACGCTGTCCCCAAGGGATCGTATGCGCGGCTGCTGCAGACATCGCCAAATTTCGCGCTCGCCGTCGCGATGCCGCCCCTCGCGACGAGCGAGGGCCGCGATGAGGCACGCATGCGCAAAATCATGCAGCAGCTTCAAGCGTCGCCCCCGGCCGGCCTGCGCATCACTTGGGTGGCACCGGACCAGCCCGCCGATTTGCGCCTCTCGTTCGGTGCAATTGGCCCCCTTAAGTCAAAGCGCGAGACCGGCCGGTTGTGGCTGCTGCCGCCGGCCGGAGAATTGATCGCCTCGGGGCCTGAAAGAAGCCACTCCATCGAACTCGCGCTGT
>Ga0302326_10010024_pt1 | contig 20567 bp, 18 predicted proteins | sample Palsa_T0_3_FD_202264 | JGI IMG/M metagenome (GOLD analysis project Ga0302326, IMG submission 202264) | Peat permafrost microbial communities from Stordalen Mire near Abisko, Sweden - Palsa_T0_3 | ecosystem: Environmental > Terrestrial > Soil > Palsa > Peat permafrost | place: Sweden: Abisko...
GCCGTGTGCGCGCAGAGCGCGCCGGCCCAACTTGGGCCGAGCCCGGCACCACTTGTTTCACCCGCCGCGAGCACGGCGCCCGCGCTGCTGCCCGCGCCGAACGCGAGCCCGAGCGGACCGCCCGAGCGTCTGCCTCCCTGTCGCGTCGCGCTTGCGAAACTGATCACGAAGCTCGACTCGAGCGAGAACATCGCGGGCGATTTCTTTGTGTTTGCACTCGACGGACCGCTGCACGGCGACGGCACGTTTCCCGATTTGCCGGTCGGCACGCGCGGAAACGGTATCGTCAGTTACGTCGACCGGCCCGGTAGCGGCGGTCAGCCCGGGCGCATCATCGTCGAACCGCGCTTTCTTCTCTTGCCGGACGGGAGCCATTTGCAGGTCACGGTCGATCCGCAGCTCTCCCAAGGCTTCGCGCAAGGAAAGACGGCGAACCTCAATCCGCTGCTGCAGTTCATTCCCGGCATGGGCCTCGTCGTGAACGGTTACAACGCCCTGCACAATGGACGTGAAGTTTTGCTTCCGCCCGGCACGACGTTTCGGATCATCGTCGGCGACGGGCTCGCGACCGGCGACTGCTACGTGCCGCGCTTACCCGACACGCCCTGAAGTCGCACCGGCTCAGACCGACAATGCCGCGATCATCTCGGCGTGCACGCGGCCGTTGCTCGCAAGCGTCGATCCGCCGGCAACGGAGAAGGCGCCGCCGTCGATCGCGCTGACGGTGCCGCCCGCTTCGCGCACGATCAGCGCACCCGCCGCAACATCCCACGCTTTGAGATCGAATTCCCAGAACGCTTCGAAGCGCCCGGCCGCGACGAAGACCATGTCGAGCGCTGCCGTGCCGTCGCGGCGCACGGCTTGAGCGAGGTGCGAAAGCCGCGCAAAGTGTGCGCCGTTGCGCTCGTACTTGGCGGGATGGAACCCGGTACAGACAAGTGAATCTGTCACCAGTTCGATCGGACTCGTCGCCAACGGCCGCCCGTTGCAGGTCGCGCCTCCGCCCAACTCGGCGGCGTAGAGTTCGCCGAGGACCGGCGCGTACACGACGCCGGCAAGGACTTCGCCCGCGCGTTCGTAGGCGATCGAGACGCAGTAGAGCGGATAGCCATGCGCGTAGTTTGTCGTACCATCGAGCGGATCGATGATCCAACGTTCGTCGCTCGTACCCGCATGCGAACCACCCTCTTCGCCAAGGATGGAGCTGCTCGGAAACGCGGCCCGTAACCGGGTGACAATCAGCTCCTCGCTCGCACGATCCGAGGCCGTCACGAGGTCTCCGCGTGTTCCCTTGTCTTGCAGTTCGAGCGGAAGACCCACTCGGCCCAGCAGCAGCGTGCCCGCTTCTTGGGCCGTGTCGATCGCAATCTGTAGGGGGTTCACACGACTCCTTGGAGAGAACACGGCTCGGTGAGATACGAACGGCTCTTTGTCGCGCTTGAAGCGGTGCTCCTCGCGCTATGGGCGGGAGCGATGGCCGGCTTCGCCTTCATCTTTGCGCCGGTTGCGTCCCGGCACATCGGGAACATGGAAACCTTTGCGGCAATGATTGCGGCCGTCATTCGCGCCCTGACCGCGTTCGGTAATGTTTGCGGCGCACTCGCCGTCGCGCTGTCGCTCGCCCGCGCGTTTTCGCCACGGGCGCGCACGCTCGCTTGCGTGCGTATTGGGCTCGTCGCCGTGGGGCTTGCGGCGAGTGCCTACGAGACGAGCGCCATCATGCCGCGCATGGAGGCGACCGCGGCGCAGATTCCGGGACCGATCGACTCCGTTCCAAAGACGGACGCACGTCGTATCGCCTACGACCGCGAGCATACGAACTCGACGCGCGTTTACGGTCTTGCCTTCCTATGCGTCCTCGCAGCGGTCGCGCTCGTGCCGTTCGGGCGCCGCTCGGAGTGACCGAAACCGGCCTAGTGGGTTGACCGGCTCGATTTGCGCCACCTATACTCGTAGACGGCATCTCGATAGGTGAGGCGTCTGCGTAACATACAAGCCGCTGCCCCGAAACGTCGAAAGACGCCAAGCTGGGTAGAACAGGTTCCCCCGGATTAAGGGGGCGCTCAAAGCGGCTGAGCTTTCCGGGATTCTCCTGAATCTCGGCAAGCTCTACGGTACGCAGTGCCAAAGCTCGAAGCGACGGAGATGTGGGTAGCCCTCTTGCTTTGAGAGGTCGTGCCTTCTGATCGGTCGCGGAAGTGACCGGTCTTTTTTGTTGCTAGTAGCAGCTGCGGACGAAAGGAGTGCGAAACGTGGGCTTCCATGACGGATACCTCTCCACGCTCGTCGGGCGCTCGACCGTCATCGCAGGCGACGAATCGCACTCGATCGGTAAAGTCGCTGACTTTCTGGTAAAAAAGCCGGACGATACCTTCCCCCGCATCGACGGCATCGTCATCAAAACCAAAGACGGCCCGCGCTACAGCCCGATGGCCTCCGTGCTTGATGTCGACGCAAGTGGCTCGGTCGTCCTCAAAGAGCTGCCGGTCGGCGCGGTGATCCCGGAGAGCGAAGCGCTCTACCTCGTCCAGGACCTCTTCGACAAACAAATCGTCGACGTCGACGGTCGCAAGGTCGTTCGTATCAACGACCTCGAGATCGCCAACACCGGCGGCACGCTGCGCGTGGTCGCGGCCGATATCGGCGTGTCGGGACTCCTGCGCCGGCTTGGCGCGGGCCGGATCGCGCAGCATTTGCTCGACCGCATTCCCAATTCGCTGATCGCTTGGGACAACGTCGCGCCGATTTCCGACGTGAATCCGGCCGAGGTGCAGCTGTCGGTTTCCGGGTCGCGGCTTTCGCGACTCCATCCCTCGGAACTGGCCGACATCATCAGCGACCTGTCGGCCCGCGATGCGGCGCGCGTCGTACAGTCGCTCGACGATGAGACGGCGGCCGATGCCTTCGAACATTTGGACGCGGACGTCCAGCAATCGATCATTGCCGACCTCGGTTCCGATCGCGCCGCCGACATCATCGAGGAGATGGATTCGGACGATGCGGCCGACCTGCTCGGCGAACTCGACGAAGACAAGCGCAGCGAACTGCTGGCCAAGATCGAAGACCGCGCGTACGCTGACGAGCTCGAAGAGCTGGTCGAATATGCTCCCGACACGGCCGGCGGCTTGATGACGACCGACTATGTTTGGATCTTCCCGCATCGCACGACGGCCGCTACGATCGCAAAGATCCGTGAAATCGCGCCGGAAACGGAATTCATCTACTACCTCTACGTCGTGGATGACGATCGCAAACTGCTCGGTACGATCTCGCTACGGACGCTGCTGCTCGCGCTGCCGACCGCCTTCATCCACAAGTTGATGGACACCGACGTCGTGAGCGTCAGCACCGACACGAGCTCAGAGGACGTAGCCTCGACGATCGCACGGTACGATCTGCTCGCCGTCCCCGTGCTCGACGAACACGGGAGCGTGCTCGGCATCGTGACGGTAGACGACGCGATCGACGCGATCATTCCGGAAAAGATCGCAAAATCACTACCGCGCTTCGTGCGCCACCATGCGAAGAAACCAGCCGTTGCAACAAGCTGAGACCGACGAACGTAGCGCGCCTCAGCGCAATCGTCTGATGCGCTCGATCATTTTCGTCGCCGCGGTGCTCGGACCGGGCTTCATCACCGCGTCCGCCGGCAACGATGTGGGCGGCATCTTCACCTACTCGGTGGCCGGAGCGCAGTTCGGCTACAAGGCGATCTGGCCGCTCATCCCCATTGCGGTCGCGCTAATCGTGGTACAGGAAATGGCGGCGCGCATGGGTGCCGTCACCGGAAAAGGGCTCGCCGCGCTGATCCGCGAGGAATTCGGCGTTCGCATCGCGCTCTTGACGATGCTCGGCTTGTTTTTCATGAATACGTTTACGACGTCGGCCGAATTCGCCGGCATCGCTTCGGCCAGCGAAATCTACCACGTCTCACGGTACGTCGCCGTTCCGGCAGCGCTCGTGCTCGTGTTCTTCTCGGTCTTGCGAGTCAGCGGATCGCTGATCGAACGAATCTTCGTGATCCTCTCCCTCGTGTACGTTACCTATATCATCTCGGGCGTACTGGCGAAGCCGGATTGGGGCGACGTCGCGCGCGGATCGTTCATCCCCACGATCGATACCCACAACCCCGCCTACATCGGCACGCTGGTCGCCTTGATCGGCACGACGATCTCGCCGTACATGCAGTTCTATCTCCAGTCCGCCGTCGTCGAGAAGGGTACCCGCCCGAGCGGCCTGCTCGTGTCCCGCATCGACGTGGCTAACGGTTCGATCCTTGCGATCATCGTGGCCGCTTTCATGATCATTGCGAACGCCGCCACGATCTTCGTTTTCAACGTTCACCACCCGAGCCATCAGATCACGGTCAACCAAGCTTCGGACGTTGCTGTCGCCCTGCAGCCGCTCGCGGGCAAGTTCGCCAGCGAGCTCTTCGCCTTCGGCATCCTGAATGCGGGTCTCTTTACCGCTGCCGTGCTCCCGCTCTCGACCGCATATCTCATCTGCGAAGCCTTTGGATTCGAAGCGGCCCTCGACCGGCGCTTCCACGAGGCGCCGGTCTTCTTTTCACTCTTCGCGGGCGGCCTGGTCATCGGCGCAAGTCTCGTCCTGATTCCGGGCGCCCCGCTCTTACAACTCAGCATCGCCTCGCAGCTCGTTCAAGGTTTGCTGCTTCCGCTCGAACTGATCCTGATGCTCGTCATCATCAACCGCGCGCGAGTGATGGGGACGTTCCGCAACAACCGGGCAGCCAACGTGATCGGCTGGGCAACCGTCATCATCGTCGGGGTGATCGCGCTGTACTACACGTACACGCAGGTCCTGACGGTCCTGTGAATCGGCGGCTACAAGTCGACGCCGTGTTCGTGCGCGTACTGGCGTAACTGCTCGCTGAGGATTTCGCCCGGCGCCAGATGCCAACCGGGCAGCGGCATCGCTACCGGCGCGTCGTGCTGCAACGTTCCGTTGAAGGGGTCACGATTGGGTGGAAAGCGTATCGGCCACGGCACGCCTTGCAATTGCACCGAGCCGTCGTCGATGTGGACGTTGCACGCGACATAGTAGTAGTCCCAACCGCCGTCGGTCCAATCCTTGATCGGGTGGCAGACCCCGTGACCGCCGAACTCGATGTTCGCATAATCGGGACCGATGCGTTTGGTCTCGGGCGCTTCACCTTGCGAGCGAACGCTGAGCGGGTCGAGACCCGAGCGGTCCCGAGCGATGGCCGCACCGAGATCGTTCTCCACGTTTGCCAGCACTTGGGCACTCAGTTGCCGGCGTCCACGGGGTGCAACCGGCTTGCTGCGCGGCGCGGCGTTCTGATAGGCGAGACGCGCAACGGGCGCGGCCGCCGGGGCATGAGGGGCGAACTTCGAGAGTTCGGGACGGCGCGGCTGGCGCGCGACGGGTACCACGGCAACCCGCGGCTGCGGGAGCGCCGGAACGGGCACGATCGCTGTACGGAGGGCGCGCAGACGCGGCGCCGGGCGGGCAGCGACTTGGGGGCGACGCCGCTTGGGACGCCGTTCGATCGCGAGCCTCTCGATCGTAATCGTTTCGTGCGCCTTTGCCGTCAGCGGCGCCTCGAACGGTGCCAGCACCGAGCGGAGCACCGGAATGAAGAGCAAGAAAAGAACGTGCAGCAACAGCGAGCCGACGAGTGCAGCGAGCATCCGCCTGCGCAGCCGCTTGAGACGCGTTCCCATACGTTCCTGCACATTCGACGCGTAATACGGCCCCCGGCCTGCTAAGTTTGCCCGCGGCGGGTCGAGACCACGGGAAAGCGAAGCGGGTCTTCATGCAGATTGAAGGACACGCATTTATTGTTACGGGCGGCGCTTCGGGCCTCGGCGAGGCGACGGCACGGATGTTTGCTGAGGGCGGTGGCCGGCCCGTTATCGCCGACCTCAATGCCGAGCGGGGAGAGGCGGTCGCTCAGGAACTGGGGGGCCGGTTCGTCCGATGCGACGTTTCGAGCGAGGCGGATGGCGCCGGGGTGGTCGAGGCAGCGCTCAAGGAATACGGCGGCATCTTCGGGCTCGTCAACTGCGCGGGCATCGGAACGGCGAGCCGAACACTCGGTAAGAGCGGACCGCACGATCTCGGCCTCTTCAGCAAGACGATCGCGGTCAATCTGATCGGCACGTTCAACATGATTCGGTTGGCGGCAGCGGCCATGCAACAGAACGAACCGAGCGCGGGGGGCGAGCGCGGGGTCATCGTCAACACCGCCTCCGTCGCGGCCTTCGACGGCCAGATCGGCCAGGCCGCATACAGCGCATCCAAAGGTGGGATCGTCGGGATGACGCTGCCGATCGCGCGCGAACTCGCGGCCTTCGGCATTCGGGTGACGACGATCGCACCCGGTATTTTCTGGACACCGATGCTCGCCGGTTTGCCCGAAGAGGCGCAAGCCTCGCTTGGAAGACAGGTGCCTTTTCCGCCGCGTCTCGGGCGACCCGATGAGTACGCCTCGCTCGTTCGCCAGATTTTCGAAAACGAGATGCTCAACGGTGAAACGATCCGGCTCGACGGTGCGATCCGCATGGCTCCGCGCTAACACCCAAGCACGTAGCAGCGCATCGCCGTTAGCCCTCACCACATCTGGGAAGGAGCACAGAACGATGCCTGCTGCTGTTATCGATCGATTCAATACGTCCGGCTCGGTAGACGAATTTCCGAAGCCGGCTCTGGAGCCTGGGACGGTTCTTGCGCGCGTTACCTTCGCCGGCCTCAATCCGATGGACTGGAAGATACGCGACGGCGGAGCCGGCGAGCACCCATTGCCGATGATCCTCGGTCAGGATTTCGCGGGGGTCGTCGAGGAAACGGCCGACGACGTCACGCGCGTCTCACCGGGCATGCGCGTGTTCGGCATCACGCGCGAGCGCGGCAGCTACGCGGAGTACACGCTCGTACCCGAGCATCGTCAAGACTCTCCGTTCGCGTTGATTCCGGCCGGTCTCGAGGACGCGACGGCCGCCGCGCTTCCGACGCCGGGTCTGACCGTCTTGGCTTGTCTGGCGTTGCTGGGCGTCGAACGCGACACGACGCTCCTCATAATCGGCGCAGGCGGCGCGGTCGGCAGCATTGCGTTGCAGCTAGCGCACCTTCGCGGCGCGCGCGTAACCGCCGTCGTCAGGCCCGGGCAAAGTGCGCAAGCAAGAGCGTTCGGCGCGGATGAAGCGGTCGAGGTCGAGCACGAGGTGCTCGGTGCGGTCCGCGCAGTCCATTCCCAGCCGTTCGCAGCGTGCTCGATTTAGTCAGTAACGGTGATGCACTCAAGCGCGACGCGTCGCTGGTTGCGCCGGGCGGCAAGCTCGTCTCGACGATTAACTCCGCCGACGAAGGGTGGTTTCGCGAACACGCGATCACCGCCACCAACGTGGTGATGTCCAAGACGCCGCAATCTTCAGCGCAGTCTCTCGACGAGCTGGCACGCTTGATCATCGCCGGCAAACTCGTCGTCAAGGTCGCGGCGGAGCGTCCGCTCGACGACGCTCCGGCGGTTCTCGACGAGGTCAAGGCCGGACGCCTCACGGGCAAGATCGTGCTGCATGTCGGCTAGCGCGTTATAAATGAACGAAGGGCTCAGGCCTGCGCCGGGCCGACCGATAACCTGATTGAGGAAGGCGCACTATGCAATTTTTGACTGCTCGCGTTCGCTCTTGGTCCTGGGCCGCCGCCCGGAACTCCGTGCGCGCCTTACGTCGCGACCGCCCGCAACCGCAACCCGGCGTTGCCACTCAAGAGCGGCACTTCACGCCGTGGAGCATCTACTTCCGCTAGATCTTGACGCGCTGTTCGATGATGAAGAGCGTCCCCGTGAAATTCGGCGACGGGTCGCCGAGCGCCGCTGGAATTCCCCCAAAAATCGAGCGCCGTACGGTCAACAGCGTGTTCGTCAGCGGCGTTTCAGCGAGCTGCGTACCCGCTTGATAAACGCGCTGCCCATAGTCGATGTTCGTAAAGCCCTGGCCGAATGAACCGTGCATTGCATAGCGCCCGTAGCTGCCTGAAATCAGCACGCGCTTGCTGAGCGAGCGCGAGTACCCGAGCACGTAGCTCGGCGCATCATAGGAAACGTGGTCGGCCGGATGTCCGACATCCGCAGGCCGGTCCATCGTATCCTCATCGTAGTCGATCGTGAAGTCGCCGAACGCCGGATGAAACGCCGCGAACAGCCCGTATTGATGCTGACGCCCAAGCGACGGCTCATCGCCCGCTTCCTCCGGTAAGAAAAACCCGTCGACGAACCCCGTGCGCAATGCATTGGCAAGCGTAATCGGCTCGATCTGCGTAAAGCTCCCGTACTGCAAGCGAACGTCGAACTCGTTCTGCTTGAACGAGTACTTGAGCCGATACCCCTCACGATTCACGTTCGCCGGAGCGTTGTTGATCAATTGATAGTTCGATTTCAACCACTGCCCCGGCCACGACCAAGCGACCGCCCAAACATTCTCCGCAACCCCATAGGGCAAAATCGCCGTCGCATAATACGGCTCGTTGCGATACGCATCAAGCGCGGCTGCGTACGAAAAACTCCCTCGCGTCGACGCATGCGAAACGCCGAGGTGATAGTAGTTCCCGGGCCTACTCGTACCCGGCTCCGCCACCTGGTCCGCGTCGTAGTTCGCATGCCCGTATTCCGCCAGCCCGTCGAGATACGACGTAACGTGAAACGCGCCGCGCAACCCAAACATCGTCTCGCTCTGACCACCGACCTCGCTCGTCGGTAACGGCCCCTGCGAACTCACAAGCGTCTTAGCGTTTTCGCCGAACAGGATCGTGGTCGGCACGAGCGCCCCGCCCGTCCACACATGCAAGTAGTCGACCGAATACCGCGTGCCCTCGCCGTGATCGATCACAACCGACCCAAGACTCAGCCGCTGCCCAACCCCCGGCAACGAAGGCAGCGTTGCATCACTGTACTCAATCTGCGCAAGCCCATGCTTCGCCGTAAAATCAACCCCATCCAGCTGCAAGACTCCCGAAGAAGTCCCCCACGAATCAAGCGCCGGCGCCCCATCCCCAAGCGACTCCGGCGTCGCAAAGCCAACCGCTGGATTCGCACTCGTCAACGCCGGCTGAGCAAACACAAACGCATCGCCCTGACGAAGATCAAAGTACCCGACGCGCCCCACAAAATTCCCATCCTTCGAAGCAACCGTCCCCCCCAGAACCGAAGCCCGAACCCCCGTAACATCATCCGCCCCCGGATGCGTCGGAAACACAATCCCAAGCGGAATCCCCCGCAACCCCAAATGCGGATTCAACGTCGCAAAAAGATTCTCGCCCCAATAAGCCGCATTCGTAGCGCTCCCCCGCACATACCCGAGCCCCACATCAACCGTCGCATCAAACGCCGCGCCATAGTACGTCGGCCGCACATAAAGCGCCGACTCATCCGCATTCCCCGGCACGAGCGGCGCACTCGAAAACGTATCGTACGGCGTCAACGGCGAAAGCGGCGACCCCCCCGCAAACCCCGCCCCCTCAACCGGCATCGTCCCCGGCCCACTCGTCCCATCCGAAATAAACGTCGAGTGCCCCTCAAAATGCACCCCCCAACTCCCCACCCCCGGCCCCGGACTAGCGCTAGGAGCAACACTCGGCGCCGCCGACGCAGCAGCCGATGGTGCCGGGGAAGCCGCAGTCGCGCTCTGCGCATTGACCGCCCTCGCACCACCGAGCATGACGGAGAGCACAACAAAAGCGACACCAGCGCCCAGAAACACCTGGCGACACGAGACGACCATGCCGCCGGGTTACGCCAGGAGGCTCACTGCAGCCCTTGTGCCGACGACGACCAGCTTCCGCGGGCTAGGATTCACGTGGGTATGCGGCGGGGCATCTCAGTTTTTCGCGGAGCGCCGGAGGCGCGTGAGCGAAAAATGAGTGAGCAGATTTTCCCCTGGATGGGGAAAATCGGGCGTCCCCGCCGCATGCCCACGTGAATCCTAGCCCAAGCCGAAGCACGCCCAAACAGCAGGACAAGCGTCGAAAGGACTCAGCGCCGCAACGCGTGCATCCCAATGTAAATAACGTAAGCCAGGATCAAAGCGCCGAAAGCGAAGACAGCAGCCACGACACCCGGCGGACGTCCGCGGCGTGCCAGCGCTCGTCCCATCGGCCAAATTCCGCCGGTCAAGACCGCCAAAATCCAGTGCGCAGCGGGCGGCGCCAGCTTGAGCGTGAAGATTGTAGCCACACCGAGAACAATTTGGAGGGCCAGCACATAATCGAGATAACGGCGCGCCGGGGCGTAGAAGATCGCGACCAGGGCCGTCAGGAAGAGCAGCAATCCGACCGCGTAGTGAACGTACAACATGTGCGGGGAGCCTTCGCGTGATCGATAGCGCCGTCATGTCGCACGACGAACTCGTCGATTTTGCCGAGGGCTTAGCGCGCATCTCGAGTACGGGCGGCGGCCCCAAGGCGCTGGCCGCGCACCTGGCTGCGGTCCTCGACGCCGCCGTGCTGGTCGAGGACGCCGACTGGCGCCACGTTGCGCTGGCAGGCTCGGGTTCGCGTTCGGTGCCGCCTTCAAGCCGTGACCTGATCGCCTCCGCACCAAAGGAAGCTGAGGGCGTCGCGCGCCTGCAGACGCCGGGAGACGCGACCGACGGTCTGGCCGTGCGTATTCGCGGCGGCGACGCGCCGCTCGGGTGGCTCTCGGTATTCCCGAATGCCGGCTCCGTCGAGGGCCGCGTCGGAGCCCTGCGCCTGGCGGCGGCGGCGATCGCGGTCGAGGTCTCGCGTGAAGGCGGCGGCGGAAAGAACCGGCGCAAGTCGTTCTGGGACCGCTTGATCTCGCGCGCCTACGACGATCCGATCGAAGCCAAAGACGACGCGAGCGCCCGCGGCATTACGCTTGCCGCCGGGTACGTGGCGGTTGCCGTGGAGGCCGAGGGACTCGAAGAAGCGGTCGCGGCCGCGAAGATGGGAGAACTGCGGCGCATCTGCTTGGAGACGCTGCGCTCGGGCGCCGGCGACATCGTCGTGCTCGAACGCGGCGGCGGCTTCGTCTTCCTCTGTCCCGCACCGATGGAGGTCGATGCCGCCAACGCGCGCACGGCTGCCACGCTGATCACCCGTGCGGCCACCAAGATCCACTTCGGGGCCAAGATCGTCGGCGGTGTCGGGCGCCCTGCCGAAGCAATCGGCGCGCATCGCACGGTCGATGAAGCGCGCGAGTCCATGTTCATCGCGCGCCGGCTTTTCGGCGGCTCCCGGGTCATCCCGTACGAAGATCTGGGTATCTATCCCCTGCTGCTACGCGGAGGCGCAACGTCGGTTGAACTGCGCTCCTTCTCCGACCGCATCCTCGCGCCGCTGCGCGCGTACGATGAAAAACATCAGACCGAACTGATCCGCACGCTACGCCTCTACTTCGACGTCGGGCAAAACGTAAAAACGGCGGCCGCGGAACTTTCGGTTCACCGTCACACGGTGTTCTATCGCCTCCGCCAAATCGCCGAGATCAGCGGGCACGATCTGGACTCCGCCCACGACCAACTCACACTGCGGACTGCGATGGCGATCGATGCACTCAACTCTCACGAACGGTAAAGCCACGAACAAACGCGACGTGCTGCGTTTGGCCAAGGAGCGAAACGTTCGTTTCGTGCGCTTGTCTTTCGTGGACATTTTGGGCATCAGCAAGAACGTTACCGTTCCGGTGGCGGAACTCGAACGCGCGATCGAAGGCAAGGTGACTTTCGACGGCGGGTCGATCGACGGATTCGTGCGCGGCGAAGAAGCCGACATGATGCTGCTGCCCGATCTTTCGACCTTCGCGATCCACCCCTGGACGGCCGCAGGCGAAGTCGAGGCACGCCTGATCTGCAACATCGCCACACCGGACGGCGAACCGTTCGAAGGTTGCCCGCGCACGACGCTGCAGCGTGCGATCGACGACGGCGGCGACGCCATCGTAGGCCTGCAAAGCGGCCTCGAGGTCGAGTTCTACCTTTTCGAACTGGGGCCTGACGGTGTTCCGACCACCAACTCGAACGACGTCGGCTCCTACTTCGATATCAACGAGAGCGACCGTGGCGAGAGCGTACGCCTCGACATCGTCACGGCGCTGGAATCGATGGGCGTCGCGGTAGCAAGCGCGCATCACGAGCATGGTCCGGGCCAGCACGAAGTCGACATCAAGGAGCGCAGTCTGCTCGCGACCGCCGACGGGCTGATCACGATCCGAACCGTCGCAAAGCACGTGGCTGCCCGCCACGGTTTACACGCGACCTTCATGCCCAAGCCCACCGAAGCGCTCGCCGGCAGCGGCGTCCACGTCTATTTTTCGACGCCGCAGGCCGCGGGCGATGGGCCGCCGCTCGAAGACGGCGAGTTGTCCGAAGAGACGCTGTTTGCGATCGGCGGGCTGCTCGAGCACGCGCCCGCGTTTACGGCGATTTGCAACCCGACGGTCAACTCGTACAAGCGGCTCGTGGCCGCCTGGGACGCTCCCATCTACACGGTCTGGTCGCACCGCAGCGCAAACTCGCTCGTGCGCGTGCCTTCGCCCGAGGACGGCCGGGCGCGGATCGAAGTGCGCAGCGCCGACCCGACCTGCAATCCGTACCTCGCGATGGCGGTTCTGCTGGCGAGCATGGCCCACGGTATCCGCAACCACACGCTGCCGGGTGACGCGCTCACGGGTTCCACCTACGACCTCAACGATCGCGAGCGCGAGCGGCGCCGGATTCGAACGCTCCCCAAGTCCCTGCGGCAGGCTCTGGTCGAGCTCGACAAGGATCCGGTCGTGCGCGGCGCTCTCGGCGATCACGTCTACCATGCGTTCCGCGACGCGAAGTTTGCCGAATACGAGCGCTACCGCCGCGCCGTCCACCCCTGGGAGCGCGAAGCGTACTTCCGCGTCTACTGACTTGGAGGCCCGCGCGTGCCGCGAGTCACATCTAGCATGGCGCCTAGTAAGCCGCTAGGTAGAGAGTAGCCCGCTCGCTTAGACTATAAGCCGCGGAGCACTCTTCCGAAAGGAGCCGCGACCAGTTTGACGGACGGACGTTCGCCGACAGAGCAACTCCCATACGGCGCCGCTTCTCTTAGCGAGCGTCGCACTGCGTTTTGCGCGGCCTTGTTGCTGGCTGCGCTCGCAGCTGCCGCCCTTCCCTTTGGTTCGCGTCTCGGCGGCGAGAGTGTTGCACTCCTACCCGCCGTCAGCGCGGCCGCACTCGTTGCAATGCTCGTGTGCGCGGCGATCCTCCACAACCAATATCACCTGACCCGGTTCGCACCGCTCGCGTTCCTGGGAGCTGCGTACGGTTCGACTGCGATCTTGCTGATACCGTACATCTTATCGTTGCCCCAGGTCGTTGCGCCGAACGGCTTCGGAGCCGGCGACCAAACCCTGCCGGTGCTGTGGGCTGCGTGGCATGTAAGCTTCGTCGTTCTCAGCGGCGCCTACGTCTGGTCCGAGATTTTCTTCCAGCGCCGCGCTCTGGCGGGCGCGCGCGACGCGGAGAACGTGCAAGCCTACGTGCTGCTGACGGCGCTGTGCGCCATCCTCGCCGGCGCCGGAATCGTCCTCTTCCACGCAGACTTGCCGGAACTCGTGCTGCGCGGCGTTCACACGCAAGCCTTCCGTCTGTTCGTCGAGTTGCCGCTGCTGGCAGCGATAGCGGCCATCGTCGTGACGCTCGCTTTGCGCACGAAATTCCGCCATACCAATCACCTCTGGCTCGGCGTCGTCTTGATCGCGCTCGCGGTCGAGATCGCGTTGAGCGGCGAAATCACGCGCACGCCCTTCAGCGTGTCGTGGTACCTGGGTGTCGGTACCGCCTTCGTTTGGCAGGCGCTGTTCTTAGTCGTGCAACTCGTGCACGGGAACTACCAGCTGACGGCCGTCGTCGCCGACCGCCGTTCGCTCGAGGAAGAAACCCTACGCGACGTGCTGACCGGGCTCTACAACCGCCGCGGGTTCAACCTGCGCTACGAAGCCGCCATGGCCGACTGCCGCTTGGCGTGCGCACCGCTCGCGCTGCTCGCGCTCGACCTCGACTTTTTCAAGCCATACAACGACCACTACGGGCACATCGCGGGCGACGATGCTTTGCGCCGCGTTTCCAAAGCGCTTCAGCAAGTTGCGAACCGGCCGGAGGATTCATGCTGCCGCGTCGGCGGTGAAGAGTTTGCGATCGTGCTGCCGATGACGGATATCTCGGGTGCGACGGCCGTCGCGGAGCGCGTGCGCGGCACGATGATGCGCATGCGGATTCCCCATGCGTACGGCGGCCCCCAAGCGATCCTCACCGTAAGCATCGGTGTCGCGGTCGCCGAGGGCGGCGCACCGCTCGCTGCCAGGGAGCTTTACGAACGGGCCGACAAGGCGCTCTACCGCGCCAAACGTCTGGGCCGCAACCGCTTCGCGACCTACAGCGACTACAGCGACTCGGTCTCTTCCCCGCGCCGGGTCGGCTGAGCCGCTTCCTTTAAGAGTTCCCACGTTCGCGCAACGTCGTCTTCGGTCGTGCGCTCGTTTCCGATCGCGAGCCGGAGAACGAGGCGACCGTCGAGTTGCGTCGTCGAGAGAAAAGCTTCACCGCTCGCGTTGATCCGTTCGACGATCGCCTCGTTATGCGCGTTAGCTTCGCGGCCTTCGGCTGCGCCGAGGTGCCGAAAACACACGACCGACAGCGGATGCGGAGCGCTCACTTCCCAGCCGGGCTCCGCCGTCACCCACCGTGCGAAGCGCTGCGCGAGCGCGATGTGACCGCGCAGCCGTTCGCGCATGCCCCGGGCGCCCAAGTGGCGCATCGCAAACCAAAGTTTGAGCGCCCGAAAGCGGCGCCCAAGCTGCAAACCGTAATCCATATAATTGTGCACGCCGCTTTCGGGCGCGACTAGGTACACGGCACCCAAACTAAACGTGCGACGCAGATTCTCGAGGTCGCGCACGTAGAGCACGGAGAGATCGACCGGGACGAACAGCCATTTGTGCGGATTGACCACCAGCGAATCCGCGCGCTCGCAGCCGGCGAGAATGTGGCGAAATTCCGGCAGAATCGCCGCCGGCCCCGCATACGCGGCATCGACGTGCAGCCACACGCCGTGACGAGCGGCGACGTCGGCGAGTGCGCTGACGTCGTCGCACGCCGTCGACGACGTCGTGCCGACCGTGGCGACGACGCACATCGGCACGAGTCCACGCGCGCGATCTTCAGCGAGCGCGCGGTCGAGGGCGCCCGGGCGCATCCGGTAGTGCTCGTCAACCGCGACGCGCACGACGTTCTCGCTTCCGACCCCGAGCGCGATTGCGCCCTTCTCGATGTGCGAATGCGTATGCTCGGTCTGATAGACCCGTAACGCAGCGAGGTCGCCGCGCCCGGCCAAGCCGCGTTCGCGGATATCGAGACCGAGCGACTCGCGCGCCGCTGCCAGCGCCGTGAAGCCGCTGATCGAGGCGGTGTCGTAGATGATGCCGTGCAGGCCCTCGTCGAGTCCGAGCAGCTCGCGCAGCCAAGCGAGCACGACGTCCTCGAGTTCGGTCGCCGCGGGCGACGTGCGCCACACCATCGCGTTGACGTCGAGCGCCGCGGCGAGCGCTTCGGCGATCACCGCGATCGGCGTTGCGCTGATTGCAAAGTAAGCAAAGAATCGCGGATGATTCCAATGCGTAATGCCTGGCAAGATGAGACGTTCGAAATCATCGAAGATCGCAGCGAACCCTTCGCTCTCTTCGGGCGCGTGCGCCGGCAAGGCTCGCACGAGGTCGCCGGGTTGCGAGCGTGAGAGGACCGGATATCGTTTCGGCTCGCGATAATAAGCGTCGATCCAACGGGACGCACGATCGAACGCGTCGAGAAAATGTTCCAAGCCCGGACGAGATCGTCGGCCGAGGTGCCGGCTCCTCCCGGACCCGCGTACGACCGGAGTCGCAGACGCGGGGGAGAATACGCGTCAAGATGAGTCCTAACGCCGTGGAGGGCGCGCACGTATGAAATATCGGACCTATCCGAAGACCGACATCTCCGTCAGCGAAGTAGGCTTCGGCCTCTGGACGACTGCCACGAACTGGTGGGGTACGATGACGGACGACGAGGCGGTTGCGCTCCTTCACGATGCGTTTGAGCTCGGCATCACCCTCTACGATGCTGCGGACACCTACGGCAACGGTCGCAGCGAGGAACAGCTAGGCCGTGCGTTCGGTACCAAGCGCGACAAGGTGGTGTACTCGACCAAGTTTGGTTACGACTTCTATACCTACGCCGGAGAACGTAAAGGACAGAACGAGATTCCGCACGATTTTTCGCCGGCGTTCGTCCGCTACGCGCTCGAACAATCGCTGCGCCGCCTGCAAACCGACGTGATCGACATCTATTCGATCCACAATGCCCACCTCTCGGAATTGGAGAACGACGAGCTGTTCGCGCTCCTGGAAACCTTCAAGAGCGAAGGCAAGATCCGCTCGTATGGGGTGGCGCTCGGGCCCGCCATCGGTTGGCTCGTCGAGGGCATCGAAGCGTCGCGCCGCCGGAATGCAAGCAACGTGCAGATGATTTACAATATGCTCGAGCCGTTTCCGGGCAACGAGATGCTGCGTGCTGCATACGAGTCCAAGGCCGACACCGGTTTCCAGATTCGCGTGCCGCACTCGAGCGGTATGCTCGAAGGCCGCTACACCCTCGAGACCACCTTTCCGGCAAACGACCACCGCCGGCACCGTCCCCGCTCGTGGCTCGTCAACGGCGTCCAAAAAGTCGAGACGCTGCGCTTTCTCGAACACGACGGCCGGACGCTCGGGCAGGCCGCGATCCAGTGGCTCCTGGCGGAACCGAAAGTAATGACGGTCTTGCCGAACATTTACGACCGCGAGCAGCTCCACGAATTTGCGCTGGCGCCGGAGACGGCTATGCTGACCGAACCGGAACTCGCGCGCGTCGCCGAACTGGCGAAATCGAACTTCGGAATCACTGAGGAAGCGATGAACTACAAAGGCACGATGTCGTACGCCGACGTTCCAAAAACCGCCGTTGCGGCGGGCTAGGAAAACGGCATGCTCGAAAAGATCCTGACTCGAGACGCACCGGCGCCGATCGGTCCCTACAACCAGGCCGTCCGAAGTGGAGACTTCGTATTTTGCAGCGGCCAGATCGCACTCGATCCGGCGACGGGAGAACTCGTGCCGGGAGATGTCGCGGCGCAAACGCGCCAAGCGATGAACAACCTATCCGCGGTGCTTACGGCTGCCTCAGCGACCTTTGCGCACGTCGTGAAGACGACGATTTTCCTGATCGATATGGATGACTTCGCCGCCGTCAACGCCGTCTACGGCGAGTACTTCAACGACGTGGCGCCCGCGCGTTCGACCGTTGCGGTTGCGGCACTTCCGCGCCAAGCACGCGTCGAAATTGAGGCGATCGCCCAGACCTAGCGCGCACCGCCTTGCGCTATTTTACGGCGAGCCGTTGCGAGGCAGCGCGGGCGACATCCGCTTCGTCGCTCAGGGCGGCCTTGACGAACTGCTGGCGCGCGAGGTCTTCCTTTCCTTGGTCGAGATACGTGCGTCCCAAAAGATACTCGAGCCGCCCATCGCCCGGCGAAACGCTCAGACCCTTCAAGAAGACGCTTTGCGCGGCCGGGTAGTCTCGATCGGTCAGCAGGTCGTATCCAAGGTCGACATAGGCGTCGCGGCACAGAACGTCGAGCGCGATAGCCTTCTGATAGTCGGACGCCGCGCCGCTCGAATTGCCGAGCGCATCCTGCATGTAACCGAGATTGACGAACCCCTCGGGCCGCTCGGGGCGCAGTTGCACGGCACGACCGAGGATCGCGAGCGCCGGAGCCGATTCGCGGATCGGATCGTAGGTGCTGCTCAAACCGATCATCGCCGTGTAGTTGTCCGGCTCGAGTTGCAGACAGCGTTTGAAGGCCGAGTACGCGGCGGTATTGTCTTCTAGTTCGAGGTACGTGTTGCCGAGCTCGTTCAGGGTCGGGCAGGAGCGCGGCACCAGCCGCTCGGCGCGCTGCAGGTATCCGACCGCGTCACTCGCCTTGTGCTCGTCGAGCAAGATGGTGCCGTAGCCGAACTGGGCGGCGGCGTCTTCCGGCGTGCTCTCGGCCGTCCGGCGATAGTCGTTTATCCAGGTGTCGAGGTCGCCGACTTTTTTGTGGAGCCGAAGCAGATCGGAGTAGGCAATCGCGTCCGGCAAGCTCTTACCGTACTCGCTGATCGCCTCGGGAATGCGATCCTCGAGCGCGTAAACGTTTCCGAGACGGTCGTGTGTCTGCTTGTCGCCCGGCGACCGCAGGAGCAGCGCTAAATATTCGCGTTCCGCGCCGCGCAAGTCCGCCGCGCGAAAATACAGATCGCCGAGATACCGCCGCGCAAATGAGTCCTCGGGATGCTGCAACAAATAGCTCGTCAGTTCGGAGATGGCGCCGTCGAGATCTCCGTGGGCAGCCTTGGCGCGGGCATCGTCCGAAGCCGAAATTGCGGTCGCCTGGCTCTGTTGCGCCGAAGCGGCCGTCTGCGCCGAAACCGAACCCGCGCAGCCGAGCACCGCAATCAGTGCAACGAGAGCAATGAAGGGAGCTGCCAAGCATCTGCGCATCGATGAGTCCTCCGACCGGACCGGCTTTCAGACGTTCTTCATAGATGCAACCCGCCCTGCTTGCCTCACCGGCAAGCCGGCCGCTCGACTGGTCTTGCTAGGGGTGCGTCATCTCTCGTGGATTGACGAACTGGTCGAATTCATCCGAGCTCACATAACCGAGCGCGAGCGCAGCTGCTTTGAGCGTCGAATGGTCCTTGTGCGCTTTCTTTGCGATCTCGGCCGCCTTGTCGTAACCGATCTTCGGCGAAAGCGCGGTCACGGTCATCAGCGACTCGGCCAGATACTTCGCGATCACTTCTTCGTTCGGCGCGAGACCTTCGATCGCGTGCATGCGGAACATGGTACAAGCATCGCGCAAAAGCGTGGTCGAGTGCAAGAAGTTGTAAATCATCACCGGATTGAAGACGTTGAGTTCGAAATTGCCTTGCGAAGCACCGAACGAAATCGCCGTGTCGTTGCCGTAGACTTGCACGACGACCATCGTGACGGCTTCGGACTGCGTCGGGTTTACTTTTCCCGGCATGATCGAGCTGCCCGGCTCGTTTTCCGGGAGAATCAGTTCGCCGATACCCGCGCGCGGACCCGAGCCGAGCCAGCGGATGTCGTTGGCGATCTTCATCAACGCCGCGCCGAGTTGTTTGAGGGCGCCCGAGGCGAACACGAAATCGTCGTGCGAGGCAAGGGCGGTGAATTTGTTCGGGTGCGAACGGAAGGCGAGGCCCGTGAGCTCCGCGATCTTCTTGGCCGCGCGTTCGGCGAATTCGGGATGGGCATTGAGGCCGGTGCCGACCGCCGTTCCACCGATCGCCAGGTCGTAGATGTGAGCGGTTGCCTCTTCGATCGCAACGATCGCACGGTCGAGCTGGGTAACGTAGCCCGAGAATTCTTGGCCGAGCGTCAGCGGTGTCGCGTCCTGCAGATGGGTGCGCCCGACCTTGACGATGTTTGCCCAGGCCTTGGCTTTTGCGTCGAGCGCATCGCGTAGCTTCCGTACGGCCGGCAGCATGTCGACGACCGCTTCGGCAGCCGCCATGTGCATGGCCGTGGGAAACGTGTCGTTCGACGACTGCGACATGTTGACGTGGTCGTTGGGATGGACGGGCTTCTTCGAACCCATCTCGCCGCCCGCAAGCTCGATCGCGCGATTCGAGATCACCTCGTTCACGTTCATGTTCGTTTGCGTGCCCGAGCCCGTTTGCCAAACACGGAGCGGAAAGTGCGCGTCCAGCTTTCCTTCGATCACTTCGTCGGCTGCCCGCACGATCAAATCGGTCTTCTCCGCGTCGAGCTTACCGAGATCGTGATTGACGAGCGCCGCGGCCTTTTTGAGGGTCGCCATCGCCTTGACCACCTGGCGCGGCATCACGTCGCGCGGCGTCGTCCCGTCGCCGATGTCGAAGTTGATCAGCGAACGGGCGGCCTGGGCACCGTAGTATTTGTCGGACGGAACCTGAACGGCTCCCATGGAGTCCGTTTCGGTGCGGGTCGCCGTCCCGTTAGTCGATGAAGTCGTAGCCATAGCATGCTTCTCTTCACCGCGCCGCAGGCGATTCCACCTCGACGGAGGTCGCAGGCAACGTGGGGCCGGCGGCGTCTCAGCTAAGATTTTGGTCGCAGGCGGCCGACGCACATGCCATGGGAAAGACGTCGCGAATCGCGTTCTCGGTGCTCCTTTTCGGCGCTGCGATCGGCGGCTCGGCACCGCGGACAGCGGCCCTTGCGGCCTCGAGCGAGGCGTCGCCCGCCGCGACGAGCGACGCGGCCATCACGGCCCGTGCTCACGCGGTGCTCGAGCAGCTCGACCAGAAGCATCTCGACCGCAGCTTGCTGACGGATGAATTCAACGACGAGATGAGCGACGAAGCGCTCGCGACGATTTACGGCGTCGTGGCCGGCAACGGGCCGCCCGTCGAGTTTGCCCTCGGCGAGAAGCTGCGGGCCGACACCGAAACGCGCTACATCTTCCGGGCGGCCTGGAAGACGAGC
>Ga0302326_10010026_pt1 | contig 20562 bp, 24 predicted proteins | sample Palsa_T0_3_FD_202264 | JGI IMG/M metagenome (GOLD analysis project Ga0302326, IMG submission 202264) | Peat permafrost microbial communities from Stordalen Mire near Abisko, Sweden - Palsa_T0_3 | ecosystem: Environmental > Terrestrial > Soil > Palsa > Peat permafrost | place: Sweden: Abisko...
AAGCAACTGGTGAAGCAGCCTATTCGCCTCCGCGGCGAATGGAGAAACCTGCCCAAGCCCGGTTCCCGCAGCCGCGCCTCGGACCAGATAGCAGGCTTGCGCCAGGCGCGCCTCATACGAGGATGGCGCCAGCTTGAGTGCGCGGGCCGCGCATGAGCGGGCCGCATCCCGACGCCCGATGCTTGTGTCAAAATTGTGATAGATATACCACGAATCGACCTGCGACCACGCAGCCCAAGCGTCCGCGTCCGCCGGATCGATTTCGGTGGCTCGCTTGCAGAATTCGTCCGCCACTCCAAGTTCCTCCGGGCCTAACTCCGCTTTGTTAAGTTCCTCCCAGGCTCTTGCGACAAGCTGCTGTGCCCCAGAAAGGGACGGGGCGGCTTGAACCGTATTGGACGGATTCTCTCCCTTGCGCCACGGTGGCCAAGGCCACGCACGCGATCAGGCCGACGGCGGCCAACACTATCCACGTGCGCGATGCCTTGGCGGGGCGAGGCGCGGAAGGGCCCAGCATTGCAGGGACTTGGTGCGCGGTCTCTGTTTGTGACCCGGCCAAGAGCTTCCTCACCCGCTCGCCAAAAGGCGGGGGTGTCTTGCCTCCGGGTAACTTGGTCCATTGCACGGCGAGAAACGCATCGGGAACCTGCGCCTCGCGGTCGCTGGTCTCGTCCACGGTGACCGGAACAAGGAATGCCTTCCCCTTGGCCATCAGGTGCGAACGGTCCTCGGCAAGCTTCCATTCCAAGCGGAAATAGCCTTCAAGCCGTGTCTGGGTGTGCGCGGAAATTATTGGAATGAACAGCGCACAATTCTTGATCTGCTTGCGGATGCTCTGGTCCCAGGCGTCCCCACCGCGAAGCTCGCTCTGGTCGAACCAGACCTCGACCCCGGCAGCGCGCAGGGCCTCGCAAATGTGCCGAGCTGCTTCAGCGTCCTGAGAGGCATAGCTTAAAAAGACCGCGCCTTTTTGGGATAATGGGGTATCGGGCATCAAGCGGGGAGCAGGGGGAAGCTGGGGAAGCTCGATGCCAATAACAAGCCCTCGTCGCTAGCCGGTGGGGCCTGCTGCCGAAACGCCCAAAATTATGGCAATTTTTTAGCCTCTAGATTTGATCCGTGCCCAACGCATTCCTTCGGATAACAATCGAAGTTGCTGAAGTTCTTCGCTATAAAATGGGGCGGCCAACGGGACTCGAACCCGCGACCCCAAGATTCACAAAATTGTGCTCTAGCGATGGATCAACGACTTAGGCCATTGATCCCTAATTCCGTACAGAGGGCGCAGAGGGACGTAAGGTGGCACGATGTGGCACGAAAATCTTCTCGGGTGAAACCTCGAATTTGAATGTTTTGGACCTCCACTCCTACGAGGAACGAAATATATTTCTCCAGTCGAGTGAGACAGAGTGGGTTCAATTGGGCCGCTAGCGAAGCCAACGCGGCATGTCCTCGAGGAACGCCTTGTCGTGGCCGGAAAGCTGGGCGTACCAGTCCCGCACTTCCCAACGGGCGCGCTTCTGGTCCTGCCGTCTTCGATACTCGATATCGTGGGTCGATCCACGCCGGCTGGGCATTGCCGCCTTCCAGTGATCGGCGCCGCTACCTGGAAAGTCCTGCCCCTCGTCGGTTGTGGCGTGGAACCACTTCTCAAAGGCATCCGCTGCTTTCATAGACGTACCCTAGCCGAAAGGCCTCAGATGAGGCCAGCCTCCCGAAAGGAGTAGTACCCGCGTCCGAGCGGGTCCCCTTCGACGGTACCGCAAATGACGTGATCGAGCAGTGGGATGTCGATGGCCTTCGAAGCCTCCCGCAGTTGCCTCGTCAATTGAATATCGGCTCCGCTGGGCGCCGGATCCCCGCTAGGGTGGTTGTGCCCGCAGAGGCAAGCCGCAGCGTTCCCGAGGATGGCCGCCCTAAAGACTTCCCGAGGGCTCGCAAGGGCCGACGTCAGGGTACCTAGGGATACCAGATGCCGACCTAGGGCCCGATTCCGTCTCGTCAACAGAATGACATAGAAGCCTTCCTGCACCGGGTGGGTTTCCATAGCGGAGCGGAGGTAGGCCGCAGCCTTCGCCGGAGTATCGACAATGGCACTCGGCAGGTTGTTTTCGGCTACGTGGTATTTCAAGATAGCTTCGTAAACGCGCATATATGGCATCGCGCGGGTCAGTCTCCATCTCCTCGGCTTGAGGAGTTATCGGGTACGGCCCGTTTGATGCCGTTTTTCCAGCCACCCAGTCACAGCCTCATGAGCGCCGAGGCAGGCCACAGGCCAACGCAGGGGGAAGCGAATGCCTTGGCGATAGGTGGAGGCCGCAGGCACAACCTTGACGGGGGGGCAACAATCGGAAAACCACGGCAGGGCAGTCGCACTTATCGAGCGAAGCGAGCAAGCGCAGCGCTCAGCGGACAAAATGAAGTCGCTTCTCCTTCACCGTGAGATCGCCGAACTTGGGCCTCTTGCACCATTGAATTACTACCGTGACGTCCAGTGAGGCTTGAATCTCCCCTGCGCCGGTGGTTGCAAATGCACAGGAGCAGGCGGCACGCGGTACAAAGCAAGGGGATCTGTCCGTGCCTTTGTGAAGCCGTTCAAGAGCTTTTTCATCGATTCTGTCCGGGTCAGTTCGTGCAGTTGTGCGTCCGAGAACGCCCGGTATGTGGCAAGAAGCTCGACAACTCGAACCACAGTGCGACTTTCCCCGTCCAGGAGTTGTCTTCGTAGCCTGGCAAGTTCACGAGGGCTGGGTTCCCACTTCGCGCCCGCGGCAAGAACCATTTCCAGCGCTTCCAGCCCGCGCTCCTTCTCCTTTGGATCTGAAGACGAGTACCGCCAGACGAGTGCCCCTATGAAGGGGCGAAGAACGTGTTCTCCTTCTTCAACGTCATTGGGATTGGCTCCGGCGTCCAGCAGCCGGCGCACAAATTCAGGACGGCATCGGAATGCGACCGACCGAAAGAGATCAGGGACTCTCTCGGCCGGAATCGGTGCCTTGACGAACCTGCGGAGAATTTCTTCATTCCCGGTCCACAGTGCGCTTTCGAAGGCGCTTTCGGCGCCGACCGCCTCGAAATCCTCCGGATAAGCGCTTGCCGGAACGACCGCGTACGGATCGGCACCGAGCCACAGCATCAGCAGACAGCCCTTCTCATCTTTGTTCTGCACGAAGGCTAGAAGCGCGATATCAATCTGGCGCTGGAGCCCGGGAAAACGGACTTGGTAGGATTTTACGAACCCAAGGAGCGGTCGCGCCTTATGACGGAGGGCGCGGGCTACGGCATTCCGCGCGCAGGGGTCGGCGCCCGCTTCGATGAAAAGGTCCATCAGCGGCCGATTGTAAGTTTCAAGAACGGCGGTGAAATCCGCGGCCACCGGATCTGCTCCGAACTGCAACAGCAATTCGATCATGCCGCGGTCGCGCCGTTGGACTGCGGGTGTGATGCACTCATAATAATCCCCATTCGGATCATAGCCGTTGGCGAGAAGCAGCGCTGCCAGACTATGGAAGCCGTTGGCCACGGCAGTTTGGAGGGGGGTGTGCCGTCTCTGGAGTTTTCGGTCGCATTGAATCGGTCGGCCGCTTCCGATCCATTGTTCCGCCTCGTAAAGCCGACCCGACGAGCACAAGGCGATCAGAGGCTCGATGGCGGGAAAATCGGCCACCGGTGCTCTGTGAGAGATCGGGAAATCCTGCGGTTCTAGGTCTGCTGGGCGTCGTAACCTGTCGAACGTACTCATGGAGTGGTAATCATGGGTGTCGCGCAATCAAGGGACTGGGCATGGTGGACGAGCTCGGCGGTCCTGGCACGACAGGGATCCCCTTGCGCATCGCAGCCCGGGGTTCAGAGGGTAGCCATGAATCGGCATGATCTTGGGGAAAAATGCTACATTTTTAAATTTCAAGCCAGCCTTCAGCCTCTTTACCCAGCCTCGAAGGCCCAATCCCCAGTGCATATGCCAGGAGGTCACGCCAGCAATGTGGGATGCGATATGGGGTACGAAATGAGTGCGCCAAAAAGGTCGAAAAGGACCCCGCACGAATTAAGGCTACCGAAGGCCACACTCTAGGCGGACATGGGCCTTGGGAGTTCTGAGGGACATGACGTCCGGCGATGCGATACCGATATGAAAAATATGAACATTTTTATTATAATGGTAATAAGATGGTAACGTATCTGTGGTCCATCTTCATCTTGATATTTCTCTAAATATCCTTAATCGTATTTATAAAGACAGAACAACCCAAAATCACTATGGACACCACAGGCAGAGCATTCATCGATCACTGGAACTGGGCGGCGAAGAAGGGCCTCATGAATCAGAATACCGCTGGCGCGTTGCGCGCGGCGTGCTCACAGGTACTCAAGGCGATGGACGGCTGGGAGACCATCGATGTCACGTCGATCGATGTCGACGACCTCCTCCGCCGCTTCAGCAACCTCCGCGCAAAGGATTTTACGCCGGGGAGCTTGGGCACCTATGAGCAGCGCTTCCGGCGCGCATTGGAATCCTACCTCGAATACGTGAAAAACCCGAGCGCATGGAAGCCCGCGTCTTCTCCGTCACCCAGCGCCAAGGCGGGAGCCGCGCGGAAGAAGCCGGATTCCCATCATGCCCACGACAAGTCCACGGCGACCGTACCCGATGCCAGCCCTCGCGGCGGCCTTGTTGATTATCCGTTCCCCATCCGCGACGGGCAGACGGCGCGGTTGGTCCTTCCGAGGGACCTGCGATCCTCGGAGGTAAAGAGGCTGACCGCGTTCATGAACACCCTCGTCGACGAGCCCGAAACCCCGACGAAGTAATCACCATTTCTGCCGGGGTGTGTCCGCACAACGGCAGGAGGAAAGACCTGGGGTGGCCAAAGGCCGAGCCTCCAAAACTCGACCGGGCCGATTCCAACCCGACCGCGAGGCACCCAGGCACCCCTCCACCATCTTTCCCGAGGCAAAAAACGTCAACCCACAATCACGTGAAATACGGAATCCAAATCGCGATCACTGACGACGGCACCTGGACGTAGAACAACGGCAGGGCAGGGCACTTATCGATCGCAGCGAGCAAGCGCAGCGCTCCAACGCGTTTTCTCCTCGGACTTATACCTCCGACAGCCAAGGCTTTCTAGGATTGCCGCAAAATGAGCTTTGCTCAGTGTAAAGTTGGCTGGCCGCACCCCATGAAACTCGAAGATCTCCAACCAGATGCAGTTGTTCGCGGCATCCTGCCCGACGCGGTAATAACTGTCGTCAGCGTGGGATGGCATGGATCGGATGCCCTAACGCTTGTGTACCGCGGACCGAGCGGCCGGGTCGCGGACGAGATTCTGTACCGGCACGATGAGCCCCGTCTTGAGATCGTGGAGGCAGGAAGGCCATGGAGTTTTGATGGCGATGGCGCTCTCTTCCGCCTGGTGGCCGAAGCCCATCGCATCCGTCTCGCCCATCTCTTCGACCCCGTGCTCGCGGTCCACACGTCGCTTGTGGACCCTCTTCCGCACCAGATCACCGCCGTCTACGAGGCGATGCTCCCGCGCCAACCTTTGCGTTTCTTACTCGCCGACGATCCGGGCGCCGGCAAGACGATCATGGCCGGGCTGCTGATAAAGGAGCTGATTGCCCGGGGCGACTTGAAGCGCTGCCTCATTGTATGCCCTGGCAGCCTCGCCGAGCAATGGCAGGATGAGCTTGGCCGGCGCTTCCACCTTCCCTTTGAAATCCTGACCAACGACAAGTTTGAAGCGGCCCGCACCGGCAATTGGTTCCTTGAAAACGATCTCGCCATTGCCCGCCTTGACAAGCTCTCGCGGAACGAGGACGTGCAGCAAAAGCTGGCCGCGCCGGATTGCCGCTACGACCTCATTGTCTGCGATGAGGCGCACAAGCTCTCGGCCACTTTTTTCGGCGGCGAGGTCAAGTACACCAAGCGTTACCAGCTGGGCCGGCTCCTTTCGGGCCTTACGCGTCACTTCCTGCTGATGACCGCCACGCCGCACAACGGCAAAGAGGAGGACTTCCAGCTCTTCCTGGCCCTGCTCGACGGCGACCGCTTTGAGGGCAAGTTCCGTGACGGCGTTCATCAGGTTGAGGTCTCCGACCTAATGCGGCGCATGGTGAAGGAGAGTCTCCTTAAGTTCGACGGTACACCCCTTTTCCCCGAGCGCATCGCCTATACGGTACCCTACAAGCTGTCCGAGACGGAAGCCCGGCTGTACAAGGAGGTCACCGCCTATGTGCGCGAGGAGTTCAACCGCGCCGAAGCGCTTCAGAACGACCGGAGGGCTGGCACGGTCGGCTTCGCGCTTACCATCCTCCAGCGGCGGCTAGCTTCGTCCCCTGAGGCGATCTACCAGTCGCTGAGACGGCGCCGCGAGCGCCTGGAGAAGCGGTTGCGGGAGATGGAACTTCTCCAGCGGGGTGCAGCTGCACCGGCACCTGCAATGGCGGGTCCGGAACTGGATGATGACGATGTTGAAGATCTGGAGGAGGCTCCTGAAAACGAGGTGGAGGTAGCCGAGGAGCAGATCCTCGATCAGGCGACAGCCGCAGCGACCCTTTCGGAGCTTAAATTGGAGATCGGTACGCTCGCCCGGCTTGAAGCTCTTGCCGCTGAAGTCCGGCGCAGCGGCCTGGACACCAAGTGGCGGGAGCTCGCCCACCTTCTCGGTGAGATCTTCACGCCTGCCGGGATCGGCGGAAAGGTTTCCGAGCCCGCGGCGCCGTATGGCGCCGGATCCAGCGCCAAGCCCGTTCCGTCGCCTCGTCAGAAGCTCGTCCTCTTCACCGAGCACCGCGACACGCTCAATTACCTTGAGCGCCAAATCGGCTCTCTGATGGGCCGCCCCGAAGCCGTGGTGTTGATCCACGGGGGCCTGGGCCGCGAAGAGCGTCGCAAGGCACAGGAGAGCTTTCTGCATGACCCGCAGGTACAAGTGCTTCTTGCCACGGATGCCGCTGGCGAGGGCATCAACCTGCAGCGCGCCCACCTGATGGTGAATTACGACCTGCCGTGGAACCCAAACCGCCTGGAGCAGCGCTTTGGCCGTATCCACCGCATCGGCCAGACTGAGGTCTGCCACCTTTGGAACTTGGTAGCGGAAGAAACCCGGGAGGGTGACGTGTACCGTAGGCTACTAGAGAAGCTCGAAGAGGCCCGTAAAGCTTTGGGAGGACAGGTCTTCGACGTGCTCGGCAAGCTCCAGTTCGGAGGCCGGCCTTTACGGGAGCTCCTGATAGAGGCTATTCGTTACGGCGACCAGCCCGAGGTACGGGCGCGGCTCACACGCGCCATCGAGAACGGCGTCGATCGGACCCACCTCGAAGGCCTGATCGAAGACAAGGCGCTCGCCCACGACGTGATGGATTCGAGCCGTGTGGCTACCGGACGGCTGCGCTTTCTGGAGGTCAAGGGGCGGGTATCCGGCGCTGAAACAATCACCGTAACTAAGAATGAGATACTTTACAGCCTCAACAAACCCGACGATTTCATCTTAGCTATCGTTGAATACTTTGATGCCGACACGCATCGGGTCCATTATTTGCGGCGTCCATTTGATCGGAGCGGAGTGACCACCGATTTCAATGGCGCAAGCGTAAATTTTCCATTTCTCGATTTGCTGGAGCGCTCCGAGGATCCATCTTGAAAATCTCTAAAAAACTTATCGAAGTTGCACTGCCGCTGGAGGCGATCAATACGGCATCGGCGCGTGAGAAGTCGATCCGCCATGGCCACCCAAGCACATTGCACCTATGGTGGGCGCGGCGGCCTTTGGCGGCGGCACGCGCAGTAATTTTTTCTCAGATGGTGGACGATCCCTCCGGCTACGTGGATGTCCTCCGGGCCGACTCAAAACTTCGGCGAAAGGCTGAGACTGCCCTAAAGGCTCGCCTAAAGCTCTGGAAGGAGGCGAGCGACTTGGCCGAGAAGGCGAAAGGATCGGGCCTCCCGGTATCGGAACCCGGTCACGTGCCCACTTTAGACGACATACTGGCCGATCAGGAGCGCCAGCGACTATTTCAGATTATCGAGAACCTGGTGCTGTGGGAAAACACGACAAATGAAAAGGTGCTCCAAGCGGCCCGCGACGAAATCTGGCAAAGTTGGCGGCGCACCTGCGCAGAAAATGCTGACCATCCACAGGCAAAGGAGCTGTTTGATCGGAAGAAAATTCCTGCATTCCACGACCCTTTCGCTGGCGGCGGTGCGCTTCCGCTTGAGGCGCAGCGGCTGGGACTGGAAAGCTACGCGAGTGACCTTAACCCAGTGGCCGTGGTGATCAACAAGGCAATGATCGAGATATCTGACCGAAAGCCTGAAACGCCTGCTTGTGGGCGGAGTGCAGCGAATTTCGGGCACCGGCGGGGATCCGGTGATTCAGCTTCAGACCAACTTCGGCGGCGGCAAAACCCATTCGATGCTTGCGCTCTACCACCTATTTTCGGGAGCCGGCGCAAATGAACTGGCGGGTGTGGACTCGGTATTGGCCGAGGCCGGCGTTAAGACCCTGCCGGCGGCGCGCCGAGTGGTATTGGTGGGCAATAAGATCTCGCCTGGGAATCCTGTCACCAAGCCGGACGGCACGGTGGTACGAACTCTTTGGGGAGAAATGGCTTACCAGCTTGGCGGCAAAAAGGCCTTTGGGCGTCTCAAGGCCGACGACGAGAGGGCCACCAATCCGGGAGACGTGCTGCGAGAGCTATTCAAAGAGTATGGGCCGTGTCTGATCCTGATTGATGAATGGGTTGCCTACGCGCGCCAGCTCCATGATCAGAGCGACCTGCCGGCCGGAGGATTCGAGACACAGTTTACGTTTGCCCAGGCGCTCACGGAATCGGCCAAGCTCGCGGGGAACTGCCTGCTGGTGATCTCTCTGCCCGCCTCGGACACGACAGGCTCGCCGCACACGCAATCAGACGACGTGGAGGTTGGCGGGATTCGTGGCCGCGAGGCTCTCGACCGGCTGCGCAATGTGGTGGGACGCGTAGAATCGTCGTGGCGCCCGGCTACCGCTGAGGAGGGCTTCGAGATCGTGCGCCGGCGCCTGTTCGAGCCACTCGTTGGTGCCGACGCCTTCAAGCAGCGCGACGTGACGGCCAGCGCCTTCGCTGAACTCTATCTCACACAGCGGACTGAATTCCCGCCCGAATGCAGCGATAGTGACTACGAGAAGCGGATCCAGGCTGCCTATCCCATCCATCCCGAGATTTTCGACCGGCTTTACACGGACTGGTCCACTCTCGTGAAGTTTCAGCGCACGCGTGGCGTGCTGCGCCTAATGGCTGCGGTGATTCACAGCTTATGGGAAAAGGGCGACCGCAATCCGCTGATTCTCCCTTCCACAGTGCCCATCGATGACGCCCGTGTACAAACCGAGCTGACTCGCTACCTCTCAGATCAATGGGCACCCATAATCGAGAAGGACGTGGACGGCCCAAGTTCACTGCCGCTCAAGATCGATGCCGAGTTGCCAAACCTCGGTAAGCTGAACGCGGCACGGCGCGTGGCGCGCACAATCTATCTCGGTTCGGCGCCTTCGGCTGCTGCGGCACACCGAGGGATTGAGGATCGTCGGGTGAAGCTCGGTTGCGTGATGCCCGGCGAATCGCCAGCCGTGTTCGGCGATGCTCTACGGCGTCTTGCGGCTGCGGCGACCTACCTATACCAGGACGGGCCGCGCTTCTGGTACGCCACACAGCCGACAGTCACGAAGCTCGCGGACGATCGGGCTGAGCAGCTTAAGCGCGAGCCTGACAAGGTGGCGCATGAATTGGACGGGCGGCTGCGTGAAGACCTGCGCAAGACTGGTGACTTCTCACGCATCCATCCGCTGCCACGGTCGGGTGCTGACGTGCCAGACGATCTCGACACGCGGCTGGTCGTATTGCCCGCAGAGCATCCGTTTTCAAAAGAGCCCGGTTGTGCTGCAGAGACGGCGGCGCGAACGATTCTCGAGTCGCGCGGCAACACGCCGCGGCTGTACCGTAACACACTTGTCTTTCTTGCAGCTGACAAGGTGCGTTTGCAGGATCTGGATGAAGCTCTACGCAAATTCTTGGCGTGGAAGTCAATCCTTGCGGAGAAGGAAGCACTCAATCTGGACCCCTATCAGGTTCGGCAGGCCGAGACTCAGAAGGTGGCTGCCGATGGGGCGGTGACGAGCCGCCTCCCTGAGACATACCAGTGGCTTCTGGTGCCCGAACAAGCAAATCCCCAGGCTCCGGTCACCTGGCAGACTATCCGGCTGTCCGGCGGCGACGCGCTTGCGGCGCGCGCGAGCAAGAAGCTGCGAGGCGACGAGTCGCTGGTGGTATTGCTCGGATCGACGATTCTGCGCAAGCATCTGGACGACGTGCCGCTGTGGCGTGGGGAGCACGTGCCTGTTCGGCAACTGGTGGAGGACTTCGCGCGCTACCCTTACCTGCCGAGACTCGCTGGGCCCGAAGTGCTGGTACAAGCAGTTCGCGATGGTGTGGCGTTGCTCACATGGCAGGCAGACACGTTTGCTTACGCTGAGAGCTACGACGAGGGCGCGGTGCGTTACCGCGGCCTGCAAGGTGGGCAGATAGTCTCGGTTTCAGTTGAGAGCCCGGGCTTGGTCGTTAAGGCGGCCGTGGCGCGGCAGCAGCAGGTTGCCGAGGCCCCGAAATTCACTCCAAGCGGCACAGCTGGCGAAACGTCGAGCACAGCCGTTACCGCTGGCGGATCAGGCGAAGAGCGTAAAAGTGAGACTGGTTCCATTGTAGCGCATTCATTGCGGCGCTTTCATGGGACTGTACGACTCGATGCTGCGCGCGTTGGCCGCGACGCCAGCCGGATCGCAGACGAAGTCATATCTCATCTTGCCGGTCAGGTGGGTGCCGAAGTGACGGTGACGCTTGAAATAGAGGCATCACTGCCGGGCGGTGCGAGTGATCAAATCGTACGCATCGTTACCGAGAATAGCCGCACCCTAAAGTTCACCAATCACGGCTTTGAGAAGGAGTAGCCGCTGAATTCGGGCCGAATCAGTTGATCCGGCCGACGAGGTCCGGATACTTTTTAGAAAAGGCAACCAGCTCGATCTGGGGGATCCTCCATTTCCCGTTCACAGACCGATGGCCTTTCAGCATCCCAGACTCAAGCCAAGACCGAACCGTAACCGGTTTGACTCCGAGCTTCTTCGCAGCCTCACCGGCCGGCATGCCCTGAATCCTGCGAAACTTGAGCGGCCGACTCGCAGGATCAGCTGCCCTAGGCTCCGAGTCTTGTACTTTAAGGTGACCCATTACGGTTAGGTCATCCTTTTCCCACATTGAATGAAGGTATTTGATGTGGTCTCGAAGTTGCCCAAACAAGCCGGCAGATCGCAGCACCGGGCGTGACTCCTTTGGTGTACCGCGGAAAAATACTTCGCCTCCGATTGCAGAGTGTACCCGGGCCTCGGCATCAAGAGCCGCTACTAGTTGCCTAAATGCCGCCTCGGTATTGGCCACAGCGCGCGAGATTAATTCAGCATTTGCTGTTCGACCGACAGCGCCAATCGTCTGACCGCTGACATCTTGGACGGTGTCTGCCATAGTGATTTGGGATAGTTCGTTGGTCGGGCAGTTCAAGCCTCGATTGTCACCCTTGTGCTCCCGTGTCTCGAATGACGGGGCAAAAGAGGGCCGTCGCGTGCCACAAGACGTTATTTTTCGCTCATTACTTGGTCGAGCAGCCTTAGCTTCTTGTGATCGTAGATGGTCGACTGAAGGTGATTAACAATTATAGTCAGAGCCTCGATTAATTCGGGTTCGCCAATCTTGGGGTGATTTGTGTCGACCGTTGGATGGCTGCATGCCTGCGAGCAAGCCTTGTACGCCGAGGCCAACTTTGATGCGGCGGCGCCTTTAATATCGAATAGGACACCCCCGTCGATTCGGTCTATTCTCATAACCGTACGAATAGAACGCCACATGTAGGTGGCGTTATAGTCGCTGATCTTCCGAGCTGTCCGGCGCCGGCCCACACGCTCTATGTACCAGGCGTAGTGCCAGTCGAAGAAGGCTTGCTTGGCTGTCATGCGGGTATCCCCAGATCGAGGAAGCCGAGCTGCACGCAGCCCAAACGGTCGGGCTTACTGACGACGTACGTTTGCAGCGCGGGTTGTTCGACGACACGCTTTGCGATCGCTCTGCGGGCCTTTTTTGCGACTTTCCGGATGGACAGTTTGGCTTCATCGGCCTTCACGTCCCAACTGCCGTCAGAGTGCTGCGCACGGCTCTCCCGGCATGCCGCGACCTGCGGGTGCAGGATGTGCACAGGGGCCCACAGTTCGCAGATATCCACCTGCAGCCGTGTACCGTTGAGCCCCCGGCACTCACGAGGGTTGCCGGGGAGGTAGTCGATGACGAGGATGAACGTCTCGCCGTCGTCGCTGATCGACTCGATGCGGCACTCGGCGCCGGCGCAATAGTGCTGCTCCTCGCCGGTTGTCAGGTTCTTGGCCCATGTCTCAACCTCAGCCCGGCCGCCCACCTCGGGCTTCCAGTGCCAGCACACCTCCCAGTACCGGCGCTGACTGACCACGTCCCGCTTGCGCCGCAGCGCCTCGAGCTCCTTCTTGCTGTCCTTGGCATAAGCGTTGAGATCCGCCAATGGCATGCGCCTGCCTACGACCCAGCATTTGCCCTTCAGCCAGTCCTTGAAGTGGGGCTCGTGCCAGCAGTACCTCAGCCGGTCCTCCCCGGCGTTGAGATACTTGACGGCCTGATCGTAGCTAAAGGTCTTGAGGCTCATGAATAACCCCCCTTGCGTTTGACGGCGATGCGAAACGCCGTGTCCACGGGCAGATCATACCAGGTGCGCCTGCCCTTCTCACGAAAGCGCAGCAGCTCCGCGTCGATGCAGACCACGATGGGCCGGGGCTTGCTGGCGTAGACAACCCGGTAGGCCTGTTCTGTGCAGCGTTGTACCTTCTTGCGGCTGGAGGTCATGACACGTCCCCTTGGTCGCCGAGGTCTTCCTCGACGGGGTGGTTGATGAGGTACTGCTCGGCATGGCACAGGGCACTGACGTAGGCGCTTGCCAAGGTATGATCGCTTGCCCTCCAGAGGTCCTGCAGTTGCCGCTTGGCATCCGGGTCGTTCCAAGGGCGATCGGCCTCACGTCCCCATGTCCGCAGGAAAACGATCTGCCACTGCCAAGGGTCAAGTTGGATGCTGGATGCCGCAACGACGCAATCGCCCGCGGGCTTCTGGTAGAAGCGCATCAGGATCCGCTCTGCGCAGTCCCTGCTGATAACGAGAGCCTTATGGGCTTTCGTGGTGCAACCATCATCGAGGCAAACGTACAGGACGGGCAACTGCCCATCAGGGCCGACAGTGATGACGCAGGGCTCTTGCGGGTGAGCAGGGGCAAGAATCGAAGAAGGTATGGCTCGTGAGCTCAAAGGTGATAGCATCACTGTACACGATTTGAAACCGATGGGTAAGAGGAACCTGTACAGTCAAAGAAAAACCCCGGACTTGTGATCCGAGGTAGAAAACGGGGGCCCGTTTTGGTGTGGATAGTCGAAAGGAGCGCCGCCTTTCTCCCGTACTGATGGTACATCGTCGACAGTGCTTCCGTCAACAGGGTGTACAGTACTACACTAAGAAAGACGTAATGCCATTGATGGTCGCAGGGTTGCGACAAACATAAGCGGACTGTGGACAGAAAACGCGTCGGTGGTGTACACCTGTATCGTGGATAGTGACCCTTTAGGCCAGTGCCTGGCTACGCCTTCGAGCCCATTGTTGGGCCGCTGCGAGTGCGATCTCATACCGTGGTCGATGGTCAAGTTGTTCGCGCTTTTTGAGCCTCATCCGGCACAGCTCTCGAAAACCGCGCGGCGTGAGAGGCCCCCGTTTTTCAAGTGGACCAGCTGCGCTGCGGCCTATGCCAAGGATCTGCCGAGATCCCATGTGCGCTGGTACGAGAACCGTGCCCAGTGGCGCTGGATGACGCAGACCATCCATGCCACGGTGAGCCCCACCAGCTGCAAGAGCTGGCACACGGCCCTGGAACGTCTGCGGGCGCGGGTCAGGTGGGAAGCCTCCCAGAATGAAGACCTGCGCTGGTGGACTCTGCAGGACGTGCAGGATCTGGAGCCTAAGCTGCTGCCATGGGTCGCTCGTGGCGAGTCCCTTTCCGTCAGCCTACCCCTTTCTAGCCCCTGTGCCGATCCGGTACCGGGGCATTTTGTCGCTGACCCCTTCTAGCCTACCAAGGCACCCCTTCTTCTTGTTTTGTTGGAGCTGCCGAAAGACCTGGCGCAAGGCCCGAATCCATTTTTGGACGGCGGGGGGTAGGGGGGGGTTGCCCGCGTAGCGGCCAGAGAGATAAGGGGGTAGGGATCAGTAACCTGGAGTCAGTGGAGGGTTGGAGAAAACCTCTGGGGGGAGAGCGGCCCCTTTTTTGTCTTAGCGTTAGGGGTGCGTGGCGGGACAGGAGCACACGGCCAACATCTGGGGGGACGGGTACGTGGTCGGGACCTGTACCTATTTGAAGCTCGAGTACAACGTCGGGCCCAGTTTTTGGATGAACACCCATGGCATCCTGCACCATAACGGCGTGCTGCAGCTCATTAACGTGATTGATGGCCGCTTCTGCAGTTACCTCTCGCCCAAGCTCAGAAGTCGAGCGTGACGACCCGGATGGGCTTGTCCGGCGGCGTGCTCGCCCGGTCCTTCTCGATCTTGTCCCACGTCAACTCCGTCTCGATCCAGCGGGCGGCGCGATGGGTGTTGGTGCCGACGCTGATGAACGCGAGCCACCGGTGGCCCCGATGGTCCCGCAGGGCCACATTGGGCGTTCGGCCGCCGAAAAACGGCAGCCATGGCGGAAGAGGCCCGTCGCCCCACAGGCGCCACAGGAACTGCTCGTCGTCGAGCCTCAGCTGCCAGTCCTTGGCCTCGGGGTCCGTCCCCGGGGCGAAGGTCTCGGCCCCGACGTAGTCTCCGAGATCGGTGCGGTACCTTGGCTGCGGGCACGCAGGCAGTCCCAGTTGCGCCGCCCGTTCGTTGGCCACCCTCCATAGGGGTTTGAGCAGGCGCAGGGCGCTGCGGCGCTGGGTGAGGGTCATTTCCTGCGGGCCCGACGATCCACCCCGCCGCCTACCGTGTACTTCCTAAACGTGATCTCGTTCGCATGGGCAAGCCTCGCCGACTTGGCCACGTTGCCGCCCTGTTTCTTCAAGAGGGCCTTCCAGCGGGCGATGATGGCCGGCGTGATCTCGGTCCGGGCGCCTTTCCTGCGCTTTGCGGTTGTCGGCGAAGCCGCAACCTTCGCCGGCGCGCTGCCACCCAGGATGGCAGCAAGTGCCCCTAGTCCCTGCAGCCGGTGTTTGCGGACGAGCTTCTTGGCATCGGCGAGCACGATGGCCATCTGCCGGGCGACGGCCAGCTCGGCCTCCAGCTGCGCCGTCTTCTTGGCTAACTGTTGTGTGGGGTCCACACGCGTGTACCTACGCGCCCCGGGACTGTACCACAAGCGCCAAGTTACATGTCCATGCCGCCGCCGGCATCCCGCGCCTCGATCGTCTTCTCGACTGCCTTGGCCTTCGCCTGCCCGAGGATCTGCTTAAGTGGGCTCGCCTTTTCCGCGATCCTGTGCTTGATCTCCAACGAAGCACGCACATGGGAGATTCCGGGTACCGGCTGGATCAGGCCCCCGGCGATCGTGATCGGGTGGGTGTCCTGCAGCACGCTGATGTCGTAGGTGGTTTCGGTCACCTCGACCGACACATAGAGCACCCGGTAGATCGGACGCTTGAAGATGTCCGCAAGTCCCGCCGCCGTTTCGATCGCGTAGGACTGGAAGCGCTCGGCAATGACAGCCCGGGGGTCCTTGTATCGGTGCCGCTCCAAGAGGTGAATGTCCGCGAGGTCATCCGGATCGAGCCGAAACTGCATCACCTTCAAATAGCGCAGTCCCGGATCCTGGCAGCCGTAGCCCAGCCAGATCTGCTTGAACCGTTCATCGGACAGGAGCTTGGCTTGGCCGGAATCAATGCTGAATATGTACCGTTTCATGTCCGAAGTATACACGACTTAGGCCTTCCGTTCTCTATGATTAGAAGCTGCCCTTGCCGTGGTCTATGCCCTTGGCAGATACCGCAGGCTTGGATCTGCACCGTCCGTCTGCGGCTAATGCGCCTGCCTGGAGGGCTCGCCCGATGAGCATGTGGACCACCAAAAATGCCGAGCCCGGCCTTTGGGCCGTTGGATTCACCAGCCCGTCCGGCGGATGGCACACGGACAGCGATTTCCATTCGCTGGAGAATGCCGAGAAGCAAGCTGCTTAGCCGAGGGCCAGCACGCGGAAGCCGTCGTCGGTCAGCAGACGCGGACGCTCGGCCTTGACGGAGAACACATAGCGCTTCATGGGCGCTAGTGTAGCATGCCTCAGAAGTCCAGGTCCAGGGACTCGATGGGCTTGTGGACGGCCTCCCGCAGTTGGTGCAGCAGGCGCTTCCAGTTTTCCTTGGGGATGCGCAGTTCCACTTCCTCTCCCGGCAGGATGTGCGTGCCGTCCACCCGTTTGGAAGGCAGCGGCAGAAAGGGGGAGGTCACGACGTTGAAGTTCCACACGACCTTCAGCTCATCCTTCTCCATGCTCAGCACCCACGCCGCAGAGGTCAGCTGTACGGAGCGCGCCAGCAGTTCCCCCGGTGAGCCGGGGACAGGGGACGCCGGCAGCATGCCCAGCGCTTCGGCGCGCTCGTTGAGCAGGTCCAGGAGCTGGCGGAACACTTCGGTGCGGGGAAGGTTGGGAGGGGGTCTGGCCACAGCTGGGAGGTTGGAGGCAAACCGTCAGGTGCGCCAGAAAGGAAGCGAAGGGAGGCCGTCAGGCCGGACGGAGCGCAGAGTTACCGATGCCGGTAACTCTATCTTGCTCCGGACCTTTCCATGTCAACACCCACTCCCTCTGTTGCCAGCCCATACGGCAACACCTCCATTTGATGTACACTCGTTGTATGAGCACATTGTACCAGACCCGCCTGATGATCCCCCGAGGTTCCACAGTCCCACAGCTTCATGCCTTCTGGTTTGCTCACTGTACCCAGCTGGAGCCCCTAGAACGGGCCAATCGCATCATGGGCGGTACAGTACAGCCATTTATTGCCTTCGGGGCTTATAACGCCTTGGAAGGGCCATTCCGGGCCTATCGTCCCAAACTCTTCAAACGCTGGGATCCCTTTCCTTTCCGGTACTCTACCCGAGACCCGTCGGACCCTCTAATAGGCTGGCTTCGGTCCAGTCCGGACGCACCCCGCAACTTCTCCGAGGCGTTCACCCTCCACAAGCGCTTCCCGGATCTGTACGCCAACACCCTCTGCCGTCCCCAGGCCGTGGAATACTGCTGTCAGAAGGTGCTCAGGAAGCACGCGGCGGGTGAGCGGGAGGGCATCCAGCATCTGGCCGAGGATGGACTGGCCATCATCGAGGACGCGGGGAAGTTGGTGCAGGTCGAGGCCTGGCTGGCGAGGGAGGCCGCATGAACCTGTTGCGCGCCACGGTCATCCTTAAGTCCGCAAGCAAGCTCGGTTCCAGCCCCCTGCTGCACCATGTACTGAAGCCGGAAGTATACCGGGATCCCGGCGCCAACGAGCGGGATATGCGCGACCGGCTGCTTTGGTCGGACACGAACCTGCCGGTGGGGGTCGACCGCACGAAGCCCCTCATGCTCTCCAAGGTGCTCGACGGCCACTTCAAGGGCCGGGCGAAGCGCAACCACATCTCGGTAGTCATCTCTGTGGAGAAATGCGGCGAGGATGCGTATGCTGATGCCGTGGAGCGCCTGAAGTCTGCGAAGGCCGCGTGGCTCGCCAAGTTCGCCCCAAACAGCATGTACGTGGCGGCCGCCCACGGAGACAAGGACCACCCGCACCTGCATTTGGTGGTTTGCAATTACGACCCTCTGACGCGGCGCTCGCTGACGTTCTCCAAACGGCAGCTCGTCCACATGAACTCCTTTGCCTGGTGCCCGCCGCAGGTTGGACTCGTCCCGGGCGCGGGCCTGTACGCGCGAGCCCAGGATTTCAAGCAGCCCAAGACGGCGAACCTGCGGGAGCTGGTGAAGGGCCTCGCCGTCGACCCGCCGGGGAAAGTCGACGCGCTGCTGAAGTCCGGCCAGGCGTCATGGTACCAGACCAAGTCCGGAGCATGGGGCCTGCAGGTGGGCCCGAAGAAGTTCACGATTGCCGGAATCAACTACTCGCTCCGGCAGGCCGGGGCCCCTTACGGGTTGGCGCATCTACCGTCGGGCTCGCCGGCGGCATGCTCCCTCAAGCTCCCAAAGCGCGATACCGTTGAGCAGATGAACCGGCAGGAGCTGGCAATGGGCGTCCATTACGGGCAATGCACCCGGGAGGAGTACCAGGAATACCTCTACGATCACGATGTCCTGGCCAGCACAAGTCCGGAAGAACAAGCCGAGATCCACGCGTTTCTCTATGGACCGGACCCGGAGCTGGCGCTGTCGGAGTCCATCAAGGACCGGATGGAGCGCCTGACGAACAGCCACCTGAAGAACCGGCTCATCTACGGAGTGCGCGAGTACAAAGGAAAGAACCACAAGCTGGTCGGGTACATGTACCAGAAGCGCTCCGCTCCGGGCCCGGCCCAACGCCGGATGGCATCGCACCTCGGGAAAGCCTTCCAGGCGTCCCTTCCGGACAAGTTCAGGAAGAAGGCCGACGCATGGGAACAGTTCCAGTACGCGATCGGTACCGCATTCGACCAACTCGGCGAGCTGGTCATGCCGGACCTGCCGCCGCTATAGCGCCCCGCTGGAGTGGCAATTGTAGCCTACGAATTGAACCGCTTCTCTAACTCCGCAATAGCCCTCTGCGCCTGCCGCTCCTCCATCTCCTCGTCACTGATGATCACTGAGCACGGGTTCTCGTACGCCTTCGGTGGTGGGCCTTTGGGGGTGCAGCTGGTGTACTCCTCGCACATGGGCGTGTCACAAGGCGGGCTGTAGGGTACATGCGGCGCCCGCAGGTCCTTGCGCAGGCCCTGGAGTTGGAAGAAATTGAGGACGTTGAAGAGTAGGTTGAGCTTGTTCATGCCGGCACCTGTGTACTTGTTGCAACCGACTGTCAAGAGTGTACCTGGGGCAGGTAGGCCTTGCGCCTATCCGGCTCTCCCTTGACGGCCGCCGCGAGCACCCGGTCGTACTGCTTGTCCGGCGTCAGCTCGAAGTACTCGTAGGGGTCCTTGACCTTCACGGGGCGCAGGTAGTGCTCGAACGTCACCGCGTCGGTGTTGTGCCCGAGCCGATTGAGGAGCTCCGCCTTGTCGTGGGTGCAGGCGAAAAAATAGGATGCAAACGAGTGGCGCAGGCAGTTCTTGGGCCAGGGGTCGATCTTGGCGGCGAGACGCACGGCCTCGAAGCGCTTGCGGAAGTTCACGGAGTTCACCAGCGCTAGATGGGGATCGACCTTCGCGGGCGGCGGGGTGACCTGCGGGGTCAGGTCCGCCAGCTCCTCCCACTCTGTCCAGATGTCCTCAAGGAGGATCCGTCCGATCGTCGGCAGCGGTACCGTTCTAAAGCCGCGATTCTTGCTCTCGGTCTCCGCCACCTCGATGCGATACCCGGAGTGCAGGTTGTGGACGGAGAGCTTGAGCAGCTCCTCGCGGCGGATCCCGCAGAAGAGGCCCAGGATGACGTAGACGTAGATGTCGGCGTTGCCCCGCTTCTGCCAGTCAACATGGGCCTGTGTCAGCAGCTCCTCGGCCTGCGGCAGGGTGAGGATCTGGGGCCGGGCTCTCCGGGCCTTGGCCCAGATGTTCTCCACGGCCGCCACGGGGTTGCTGGGGATGTTGCCCCGGGCTGTCGCAAACTCAAAGAGCATGTGCAAATAGCGGTGCAGGTTCGCCTGGGTCACGGGCGCGACCTTGGTACCGTCCTTCTTCTTGTAGTCGCGGATGGCCGCGCGGATCGTCTCCGATGTCACCAGCGAGAGATCCTCCGCCTCGTGGGCCGCCACAAAGGGCTCGAGCGTGGTCTTGATCGAGTGCAGGTAAATCGGAGACAGGTCTAGGACCGTTTGGCTGCGGTCCGCGAAGAGATCGTCGAGGAGCTGCCGCAGCCCGATGCGCTTTGCGTGCGGACGGTTGTGGAGGATCCAAAAGCGCACGCACTCGGAGAGTTTGGCCGGCACGGCTATGCGCTCGAGTTGGCCAAGCGCGTTGTCGATGTCCCCGCGCAGCTCCCGACTGAAGATCCCAGAGCTGCCGTAGAGCTTGCGCTCCTCGCGCAACTCTCGCTCCTTGGCTGCGGCTTCGTCGTAGGTGCGATAGAGCAGCCGTACGCGCGGCAGGGACCGTCCTGTATCCATTTTCCATTTACGACCGGCCTTTCGCACCCAGGCTTTCATGTGGCATATGTGGCACGAAGGGCTTTCTTCGTCAAATGCGGAAAATAAGACTCCCTGTAAGTTATTGACCTACAGGGAGAAATGGGGCGGCCAACGGGACTCGAACCCGCGACCCCAAGATTCACAATCTTGTGCTCTAACCAACTGAGCTATGACCGCCGTAAAGTTGAGGAAGGGT
>Ga0302326_10010027_pt1 | contig 20562 bp, 19 predicted proteins | sample Palsa_T0_3_FD_202264 | JGI IMG/M metagenome (GOLD analysis project Ga0302326, IMG submission 202264) | Peat permafrost microbial communities from Stordalen Mire near Abisko, Sweden - Palsa_T0_3 | ecosystem: Environmental > Terrestrial > Soil > Palsa > Peat permafrost | place: Sweden: Abisko...
CTTCGGCACGCGCGGGCTCAACCTTGGAATTGATTTCACCGGCGGCGTGAGCGTCGAGGTGAGTTTTCCGCGCACCGCCAATGTCGACGTCATACGCAGGCATCTCGAGGATGCAGGCTTCGTAGCGCCGCAGGTGCAGAACTTCGGCTCGTCGCGCGACATTGCGATCCGGCTGCCGCCCGCTCCGGCTCAGAATGGCGCTGCCATTCGCACCAAACTCGATCAGTCCCTGAAGTCCATCGACGCGGGCGCGCAGATTCTCAGGCTCGACGTCGTCGGTCCGCAGGTGGGTAACGAGCTGAAGAGGAGCGCCGTGATGGCGCTCGGCTTCACGCTCTTCCTGATTTTCATCTACATCGCATTTCGGTTTAACACCTGGCGCCTCTCGTTCGGTGCGATTCTCGCGGTCCTGCACGACCCGATCCTCGTGCTTGGCATCTTCTCGGTGACACAGACGCCTTTTGACCTGACGGTCGTCGCCGCGATTCTCGCGGTCATCGGCTATTCACTGAACGACACGGTCGTGGTATTCGATCGAATTCGCGAGCGCTTCCACGCCAACCGGCGCCTCGCACCGGCGCTCGCTCTTGATCAGTCGATCAATCAGACGCTGTCGCGAACCATCATGACAAAAGTCGTCACGGCGATCGTGGTGGTCGCGCTCCTGTTCCTCGGCGGGGCGGTGCTCAGGGGGTTCTCCGAGGCGCTCATGATCGGAATCATCGCCGGCACTTATTCCTCGATCTATATTTCGAGTGCCGTTGCACTTGATTGCGGCCTCACCTCCGAGCACGTCTTTCCGACGCTTAAGAAGTCCGCAGCCGATCACTTGCCGTAGCGCAGGCCTGGAAGAACGCCGTGCTGGGGCTTCTCACCGATCCGCAAGCCTGGCTCTCGCTCGTCATCCTCTCCGCGCTCGAGATCGTTCTCGGGATCGACAACATCATTTTCATCGCGCTCCTCGTCAGCCGGTTGCCGGCACGGCGCCAGGAAAGTGCGCGCATCGTGGGCCTGTTCCTGGCAATGCTGACACGCATTGCCCTGCTGTTTTCGATCGTGTGGGTCACCCGGCTGACTCATCCGTGGTTCAGCGTGGCAGGCGTTGCGCTCTCGGCCCGCGACCTCATTCTCATCGGCGGCGGGCTCTTTCTCCTCGCCAAGAGCGTGACCGAGATCCATCACACCATCGCACGCGCACGCTCGGACGCAAGCGCGCGCCGTTACGCGGGGTTCGTTGCGATCGTCGTACAGATCGCGCTATTTGATATCGTTTTTTCGCTCGATTCGGTTTTTACGGCGGTCGGACTCGCCAATCAGCTCGCCATCATGGTGACGGCGATCGTGGTATCGATGCTGGTGATGATCTGGCTCTCGGGCGCAGTCTCGGCATTCATCGAGCGCTATCCGACGCTGAAGATTCTCGCCATGTCATTCCTCATTCTCGTCGGGATTGCGCTCTTCGCCTCGGGGCTGCACTTCGATATTCCGAAGGGTTATCTGTACTTCGCGATGGCGTTTTCGGTCGGCGTGGAACTTACCAATATCCGCTTGCGCAAGCATCTGGATGCCAGGCGGCGCGCACGGCGCGGCTGACAGGTGTGGCTTGCAGACCAGCCGACCCCTACAATCCCTGCACCAAAGATCGGGGGTCGCTCATGAACTGGCGCAGAAAGTCGGTCGAACAGTGCTTGGAGCTCGCCGAAAAGAAGGCATTGCGGCGCTCCCTGGGGGCCCTGCAGCTCACCATACTCGGCATTGGCGCGGTCATCGGCACCGGCATTTTTGTGCTGACCGCGGTCGGTGCCGAGCGCGCAGGACCCGGTCTCATGCTGTCGTTTGTGATCGCAGGCTTCGTGTGTGCTTTCGCAGCGCTCGCCTACGCAGAGATGGCGGCCATGGTGCCCGTCAGCGGCAGCGCCTATACATACTCGTATGCGGTCATGGGCGAGTTCGTCGCGTGGATCGTCGGCTGGAACCTGATTCTCGAATACGCGGTGTCGGCCGCCGCCGTGGCGGTCGGCTGGTCGGGCTACATGGCCGGGCTTTTGGACAGCCTGGGAATGCACCTGCCACTTGCTCTGAAGGCGGGCGTATTTGCCGTCCATAGTGGAGGAGGAGTTAATATTCTCGCTGCAGGTGCGGTGCTCGTGGTCACCTGTCTTCTGATTATCGGTACCCGCACCAGCGCTGCGGTGACGGCGGTTCTGGTCTGCGTGAAGCTCGCAGCCCTTGCGGCGTTCATTTTCATCATCCTGCCGAAGATCGACTGGGCGCATTTCACGCCTTTCATGCCCTACGGCTTCGCCTCGCACGATGTGGACGGCATGGCGAAGGGCGTGATGGCGGCCGCCGCACTCATCTTCTTCGCCTATGTGGGATTTGACGCCGTCGCGACGGCGGCGGAGGAGACGCGTAACCCCAATCGCAATGTGCCGCTCGGGATCCTGGGATCCTTGGGCGTGTGCACCGTTCTTTATGTGCTGGTCGCCGCCGCTGCGATCGGATCCACCCCCTATCAGCAGCTCGTCGGCAACACCGAGCCGCTCGCCTACATCCTGCGGCACCTGGGGTTCGTGACGGTCGGAAATCTGGTGGCGCTTGCCGCGACTCTCGCATTGCCGACAGTCGTGCTCATGATGCTCTTTGGTCAGTCGCGCATTTTCTTCGTGATGTCGCGCGATGGATTGCTGCCGGAGGTCTTCAGCCGCGTGCACGCGCGTTTTCAAACGCCGCACGTCATCACCATCGTCACCGGGTGCCTGGTCGCCGTCATCGCAGGCTTATTCTCGGTCTCCGAGATCGCTGAACTTGCCAATACCGGCACGCTGTTCGCTTTCATCGCCGTGAGCGTCGCGGTGGTGGTTTTGCGGCGCACCCAGCCCGAGCGGCCCAGGCCGTTTCGCTGCCCCGCGGTCAATGTGGTCGGCACCCTGGCGATTTTGGGCTGCGCGTATCTATTCGTCAGCCTGCCGGGACTCGCGCAGGTGCGCTTCTGGGGATGGACCGTGCTGGGCGTGATCGTCTACTTCCTGTACGGCTACAAGCGCAGCCCGCTCGGCAAATCAGCACCCGCGCCGGCGTAACAGCCGGGGCGATCAGTCCTCGCGCAGATCCTTCGGCACGTGGCGCGCGAGCGCTGCGAGGAGTGCGGTATAGACTCTGGGTGCGCCGGCGACGACGTTGCCCTTCTGCGTGTAGGGTTCCCCGGTGAGCGTACCGATACGACCGCCGGCTTCCTGAATGAGCAGCGTCCCCGCCGCGGTGTCCCAGGGACTCAATCCGATCTCCCAGAACGCATCGACGCGCCCGGCCGCGACGTACGCAAGGTCAAGCGCCGCGGAACCGGGACGGCGCACGCCGGCGGATTTCATCATGACGGTCTTGAGCATCGCCATGTAGGCGTCGATGTAGCGGGTATTGGCCCGGTAGGGAAAGCCGGTCGCGATGAGTGCGCCTTCGAGCGTGCGCTGCTGGGTGACGCGCATTCTGCGATTGTCGACGTGTGCGCCGCCCCCATTTGAGGCGGTGAAGACCTCCTGCCGCAGCGGGTCGTAGATCACCGCGTGTTCGAGCTTACCTTTGTGCTGGCAGGCGATGGACACGCAAAACACCGGATTTCCGTGCACGAAGTTCGTCGTGCCGTCCAGAGGATCGATGATCCAGAGCGTATCGTCGTCGCCGCTGGCGCCGCTTTCCTCGGCAAGAATGGCATGATCAGGGTACGCCTTGTGGATGGTCGAGATAATCTCGCGTTCGGCGGCGCGGTCGACCTCGGTGACGAAGTCGTTGCGGCCTTTGGATTGAATCTGCAGGCTGTCGAGGCGCGACATACTGCGAACGATGATCTCGCCGGCGCGACGAGCGGCGCGCACGGCAATGTTGAGAAGTGGCTGCATGAAGTCGAGGATAGCATCCGTTGATCCGCATAGTCCTTGTTGAACCCTCGCATCCGGGCAATATCGGCGGCTGCGCGCGCGCCATGAAGAATATGGCGCTCGATGAGCTCGTGCTCGTGCGACCCAAACTCTATCCGCACCCGGACGCCACCGCGCGCGCATCCGGAGCGGACGATGTGCTCGCGCGCGCGCAAGTGGTCGACACGCTTGCCGCGGGCCTTGCAGGCTGCGGCTTCATTGCGGCCACCACTTCGCGTCACCGCGATCGAAACTACCGCATCGTTGACGCCCGCGAAGCCGCGGCGCGTCTCGTCGCCGAGGCCGCGCACGCGCCCGTCGCTGTCGTGTTTGGAGCCGAACGCACCGGATTGACGAACGATGAGCTTGAGGCTGCGCATATTTTGGTGCGCATACCGGCAAACGAGGGCTATTTGTCGCTCAATCTTGCAATGGCGGTGCAGATCATCGCCTACGAGATCTTCTGTGCCCGGAACCAGGCCGCGGCCATCGAGCCTCGCGCAGTGCCGCTTGCCGGGGCGGCGGATCTTGCGCTGCTCTATGAGCATTGGGCCACCGTGCTCGAGGAGGTCGATTTTCGCGACCGCACCCAGAGCGGGACTCATCTGATGGGGCGCTTGCGAAGGTTCGTGCAGCGCGCGGAACCGGACGAGAACGAGGTCAATATCCTGCGCGGTTTTCTGACTGCCGTACAAAAGCGACGCCGTCCGGCGGGTAGTCGGCAATGAGTGCCGCGGACCCGATATACCTTGATTACGCCGCGACGAGCCCCGTCGATCCGCTCGTGATCGAGGCGATGAACGAGTGCTTTGGAGCCCACGGCGAATTTGCCAATCCCGGCTCGGCGACGCATCTGCCGGGCCGGCGCGCGCGCGCCCGCGTGGAACAGGCGCGCGCACAGGTGGCGGAGCTCATTGGCGCCGACCCGTCCGAGATCATTTTTACCTCGGGCGCGACAGAATCGAACAATCTTGCCCTGCTGGGGGTTGCCCGCGCCCATGCGGATCGGGGGCGGCACATCGTGAGTTCGCGTATCGAGCATCGCGCCGTGCTCGATCCTTGCCGCAGGCTCGAGAGGGAAGGGTTCACGGTGAGGTATCTTGAGCCCGATTCCGCCGGCCGGATCAGACTCGATGAGCTCGCAGCGGCGCTGCGTCCGGATACGGCGCTAGTCAGCCTCATGCACGTGAACAATGAGATCGGAGTGCTTGCTGACATCGCAGCTTTTGCGGCGCTATGCCAGGCGCGCGGTATCCCCCTGCATGCCGATGCCGCCCAGTCGGTGGGTAAAATTCCCGTTGACGTATGCGTCTTGAACATTGATTTTCTGAGTTTTACGGCCCACAAGATTTACGGCCCGAAGGGCATTGGCGCGCTGTATGTGCGCTCGGGGAGCCGGCCCAGGCTCGCCCCGGTGAGTTTCGGCGGCGGCCAGGAGCGCGGTTTGCGGCCAGGGACGCTCGCGACCCACCAGATCGTGGGTTTTGGGCTGGCGTGCGAGCTGGCTCGCAAGCGCAGCGGTGAAGCCCAGCGCCTCGCTTTGCTGCGCGACCGGCTCTGGATGCGGCTTTCGCGCCTGGGCGGGGTGCATCTGAACGGTGAGGCGGCCGAGCGTGTGCCGAACATTCTTTCCGTGTCCTTCGAGGGCGTCGAGGGGGAGAGCCTCATCAGCGCCTTACCGGAGCTTGCCGTATCCACCGGCTCCGCCTGTAGTTCCGCCACCGGGGAGCCGTCCTACGTGCTGCGCGCCCTCGGGCGCAGCAGCAGTCTCGCCCAAAGCACCCTGCGCTTCAGTTTTGGCAGACAGACGACCGAACAGGACATCGACCATGCTGCGGAGGCCGTAGAGCGGGAAGTCAGCCGCTTGAGGGCGGCCTCGCCTGCGACATATTCGGAGAAGATCGCACCTGATAGCGCCAATTCTCCGCATAATCGGCCCCCAATCGAGTTGGATGGCTTAAGTCCCGAGGTCCGGCACCTCTTTAGCACCCTGCCCGGGGCCGGCGTAATCGAGGACTCAGCCGGGGAGGTGATTCGGGGCGAAGCTGGAGGGCTTGTACAGGAGGCCTGGGTCCGCTTTCACCTCCTGATCGCTCACGGCACTGTGAAAGATGCACGCTTCCAGGCCTACGGATGCCCTCATACTCTGGCGGTGAGCGCGTGGCTTACCGGGCAGCTGCCCGGACGCAGGCTGTCCGAGGTGTTGGTGGATGAGCCTGCCCATTGGGCTCGCGTTCTATCGGTGCCGATCGAGAAACTCGGTCGGCTCCTGGTGGTCGAAGATGCATTACGTGCGTGTACAATGACTCAACGGAGCATTTCCGAAGACGATGTCGATTTCGCTCACTGAATCCGCCGCCCACCGAGTACAAAGCTTTTTAGTCGCTCGCGGGAGCGGCGTCGGCTTGCGCCTTGGCGTGCGCAAAACAGGCTGCTCGGGCTTTGCCTACGTCATCAACTACGCTGATGCGGCCCAACCCGATGATGTGGTGTTCGAGGATCGCGGCGTGAAAGTGTTCGTCGATCCGGCGAGTCTGGCGCTCATCGATGGGACGGTTGTCGACTTCGTGAAGCAGGGGTTGAATGAGGCATTCCGCTTCAGAAATCCCAATGTAAAAGGCGAATGCGGCTGCGGGGAAAGCTTCAGCGTCTGAATTATCGCCACGGGCATGTTTGCCCGGAGTGCCCCGCGGAGTAGACTCACGCGCCTTGCCGGTCGTCCAGGCGCACCGTCACCTCATGAGTTTTGAGTCCTGCGGAGGTCTATTCGAATGGCGCTTGAGCGTACGCTTTCCATCGTCAAACCCGACGGCGTGGCCCGAAATCTCATCGGCGAGGTTTATCGTCGCTTCGAGAAGGCAGGTCTCAGCGTCATTGCCGCGCGCATGACGCAGCTGACCGAGCACGATGCCCAGGCGTTTTATGCGGTGCATCGCGAGCGACCGTTCTATGCGGATCTGGTGCGTTACATGACTTCCGGACCGGTCATGGTCCAGGTGCTGTCCGGCGAGAACGCCGTCGCGCGCAATCGCGACATCATGGGCGCAACTGACCCGAAGAAGGCGGCTCAAGGGACGATTCGCGCCGACCTTGCTGAGAGCATCGAGCGTAACGTCGTGCACGGCTCTGACGCGCCGGCCGCGGCGGCGCAGGAGATCGCCTTCTTTTTCCGGGCCACAGATCTTCACCCGCGTAAGTGACGGATCCATGAGCGCTCAACCGATGCCATCTGCCGCTTGCGCCGAGCCGGTCAATCTCCTCGGGCTGGAACGTGCGGGTCTGGAGGCTCTGGCTGAGGAGCTGGGCAGCAAGCCCTTTCGTGGCCGTCAGCTCATGCATTGGCTCTACAAGCGCGGCGAGGGTCGCATCGCCGAGATGACGGATCTGGCGAAGGACTTTCGCCGTGAGCTTATGGAGCGCGCCTGCGTGCGGCCGCCTGAGATCGTATCGGTGCACGAGTCAGCCGACGGCACGCGCAAGTGGCTGCTGCGGGCCGATGCTGCGCAGGCGTTCGAGATGGTGTTCATCCCCGAAGCGGATCGGGGCACGCTGTGCATTTCCTCCCAGGTCGGCTGCGCCCTGGATTGTTCGTTCTGCTCCACCGGACAGGAGGGCTTCAACCGCAACCTTACGACCGCGGAGATCGTCGGCCAGGTGTGGCTTGCCAAGCGCGAGTTGGGCGAGGGCCAGCACAGCGGCGAGCCCGGCGAGCGCATCGTGACTAACGTTGTGCTCATGGGCATGGGCGAGCCGCTCGCAAATTTCCGCGCGGTAGTTCCGGCGCTGCGCATTTTTGTCGATGATTTCGGCTTCGATCTGTCGCGGCGGCGCGTGACGCTGTCCACCTCGGGGCTTGCGCCGCAGATCAGGAAGCTTGCGCAGGAGGTCAATGTGGCGCTCGCCGTCTCGCTGCACGCGCCGGACGATGCGCTGCGCAATGAGCTGGTGCCGATCAACCGCAAGCATCCGATCGGCGAATTGCTCGATGCCTGCTGGCACTATATTGACGAGCAGAACGGCCGCAGCGTCACCTTCGAGTACGTCATGCTCGCCGGCATCAATGATTCTCGCGAGCAGGCGCGTGCGCTCGCCGCGCTTCTCAAAGGACATCCGGCCAAGGTCAACCTCATTCCATTCAATCCGTTTCCCGGCTCGCACTATCGGCGTTCCACGCCCGAGGTCATTGAGAGCTTTCGCGATGAGCTTCTGGGCCGCGGAGTCATGGCGACGATCCGGCGCACGCGCGGTGATGACATCGACGCCGCCTGCGGGCAGCTCGCCGGTCGCGTGATCGACCGCACTACTGCGCGGCTGGGAACGAAGCAGATGGCGCTCGCGGTGCACTCATGAAAATCACACTGGCGCCGGCGCAACTGCTATGCGCGGCACTTGCTCTCGGGCTTGCCGCTTGCGGATCGACGCCGCGTCCCACGAGCACCACCGATGAGGCCGCCGGCTACAATGTGCAGCTGGGATTGGGTTACCTGCAGCAGGGAAACCTCAACGTTGCGAAGGAAAAGCTTGAGCGCGCGGAGCGCGAAAGTCCGCACGACCCGAAGGTGCACAGTGCCTTGGGAATGCTCTACGAACGTCTCGGCGATCATAAGCAGGCGGACGCGCAGTACCGCACGGCCTTGTCCGAGGCACCCAAGGATCCGGAGATCTCCAATAATTATGCGGTGTATCTATGCAAGTCCGGCCGCACTGACGAGGGCGTGAAGTACTTCTTGGAAGCGGGGCGTAATCCGCTGTATCGCACGCCCTGGGCCGCCTATACCAACATCGGCGTGTGCCTGCGCACCGCCCACCGCGACGATGAGGCGCAGCGTAGCCTCGTGCACGCGCTTGAGATCAAGCCCAATTTCGCCGAAGCCGCCTACCAGCTGGCGGACCTGGAATTTGAGCGTGGACGGCTGAACGATGCGCGCACGGCGCTCACGCATTACACCGACACGTACGAGCCGACGCCTGACCTGCTGCTGCTGGGTGTGCGCATCGCGCGCGCGATGGGTGATCGCGTCACGGCCGAGCACTATGCGCGCTCGCTGCGCATGGATTACCCCGGTTCTGAGCAGGCGCGCACGCTCGCCGAGCTCAATCACAACCCCGGCTCCTAGAGACTATGGCACCTGAAGCAGGCGGCGATGGCCAAGGCGGCGTCGGCGGCGGCGTCGGTGTCGGCATCGGGACGCGCTTGCGGGCTTGCCGCGAGCGCATTGGTTTGACGCAGGCGCAGGCGGCTGAGAAGTTGCACGTCGAGGCGAGAAGCCTGCAGGCGCTTGAGACGGAAGATTTCGATTCGTTCGGGGCGCCGGTATTCGTCCGCGGCCATATCCGGCGCTACTGCGAGCTCGTCGGGGAGAACAGCGTCGAGCTCGTGGCGCTATACAACGAGACGACGCGCGCGGTGCTGCCGCCCGTCATCATCCGCATGCCCAACGCCGATCGGGTGGCCGAGCTGCGCAGATTCGCCGTGCCGGCACTTTTTGCATTGATCGGGCTCGTGCTGCTCGGCGTCGTCTGGTGGGTTCTCAAAAAGGGCAGATGACTTGGCGCAGCAGATCCAGGCGATTCGGGGAATGAACGATGTGCTGCCGTCCGAAATCCGGGCGTGGCAGTACCTTGAGGGCTGCGCACGCGAGCTTCTCGCCGCCTATGGCTATGAAGAGATCCGCGTGCCCATTGTCGAGCAGACCGAGCTATTCAAACGCGCGATCGGCGAGTACACCGATGTGGTTGAGAAGGAGATGTACAGCTTCACCGATCAGGGCGGGGAGAGTCTCACCCTGCGGCCCGAAGCAACCGCTGGCATCGTGCGCGCCGCTATCTCGAACGGGTTGCTGCGCGGCGCGCGCCACAAGTTGTGGTGCATCGGTCCGATGTTTCGCCACGAGCGTCCGCAGAAGGGCCGCTACCGGCAGTTCTATCAGCTCGACGTCGAGGCCATCGGATTTGCAGGTCCGGATGTCGACGCCGAGCTCATCGCGCTCACCGCCCGCCTGTGGCGCAGGCTGGGTGTGTCGCGCGTGCGCCTGGAGATCAATTCACTCGGCACGGCCGAGGCGCGCCGTGCCTATCGCGAGCTTCTGATCGCGTATTTCCGCCGCCACGAGGCCGCGCTCGACGCTGACAGCCGCCGCCGGCTCGACGGCAATCCACTGCGCATCCTCGACAGCAAAAATCCCGCGCTCGCCGATATCATCGCCGGCGCACCGCTGCTGCCCGATCACCTCGATGCCGCGTCGCGCACGCATTTTGATGAGCTGCGCGTCCAGCTGGATCGCGTCGGGATCGATTATCGCGTCAATCCCCGGCTCGTGCGCGGCCTTGATTATTATTCACGCACGGTCTTCGAGTGGATCACGGATGCTCTGGGCGCGCAGGATGCGGTGTGCTCGGGGGGCCGCTACGATGGACTCATCTCCCAGCTTGGCGGCGAATCCACTGCGGCGGTGGGTTTTGCGCTTGGCATCGAACGGGTGGTGGAGCTTCTGGTGCAGGCGGCGCGGGTGCCGGACCCCACGAGCGCCGATGTGTATCTCGTCGTCAATGCAAGTCAGGCGCCGGACGCGGCTTTCGCGCTCGCGGAGGAGCTGCGCGATGCGCTGCCGCACCGCCGCTTCGAATTGAACCTGGGCGGCGGCAACTTCAAGGCGCAGTTTCGCCGGGCGGACAAGAGCGGCGCGTTGCTGGCCCTTATTTGCGGGGATGATGAACTCGGCCGCGGCGTCGTCGGCATGAAACCTTTGCGCGACGCGAGCGGTCAGACCGAGTGTCCTCGGCCGGATCTTGCGCAGCGCGTTGAGGAAGTTCTGCTGCGGCTCAAGCAGCGCGCGAGTGCTTAGGATTTTTTGAGGAGGCTTCGTGGACGACTATCTTTCAGAAAAAGAACAGTGGGAATGGCTGAAGACGCAGGTCCGACTGAATACCCCGTGGATCCTCGCCGGTGTCGCCATCGCTCTGCTGGCGATCTACGGCTGGCGCTGGTGGCAGGGACACACTGATGAGCTTGCCCTGCGGGCAAGCAACCGGTTCCAGAAGATCGCGGACGACTTCGGACATGGCAAGCGCGCCGAGGCGCTGGCGCTCATCGATACCTTGCAGAAGGAGCAGCCCAAATCCCCGTATTTGGATCAGGCGAACCTCGCCGCGGCGCGTGCGTTCGTGGATGCCGGCGAGCTCGACAAGGCGGCCGCCCGGCTGACGAGCGTGATGGATAAGACTCCTGATCGTGCTTTGGCGCTGCTCGCGCGCGTGCGCTTGGCACGCGTGCAGATTGCGCAGAATCAGCCGGACGCTGCGCTTGCGACGCTCGCCGCGGTTGATCCGGGCAGCTTTGCGCCGCTCTTTCACGCGGCGCGGGCCGACGCATTCGAGGCTAAGAAGGATTCCGGCGCGGCTCTCAAGGAATATCGCGCCGCGCGTGCAAGCGATGCGGAAGGAATCATCGACGCCGACATGCTCGATCTGAAGATCGGCGACCTCTTGGCAAGCGAGCCCGCTGCCGCGCCTGCCGCGGGAAAGAGATAGGCAATGCGGCGCATTATTTTTGCAGCGCTCATCGTTGCGCTCGCGGCGTGCTCGAAGGATAAGGACGTCGATGCTCCCGCAAAGCTCGCCAACATACAGGCGACCTTGCAGGTTGAGCGCGTCTGGAGCGCCGATGTCGGCGGGCAAAAGGTTCCTCTGCGTCTCGGGCTTGCGCTCGCCGTCGACGGCGAGCGCGTGTATGCCGCAGGAAGAAAGGGCGATGTCGCCGCCTTCGCGCTCGCCTCGGGCCACCAGATCTGGCGCACTCGCACGAAGGCACCGCTCTCCGGCTCGACTGGCGTTGGTAATGGACTCGTCGTGGTCGGCTCGAGCGCCGGTGAGGTGATCGCGCTCAACGCCGCGAACGGCGCGGTCCGCTGGCGTGCGCGCGTGAATGGGGAAATTTTGTCCTCGCCCTCGGTCGGGCCCAAGAGCGTCGTTGTGCGCACCGTGGACGGCAGACTGCGCGGCCTGTCGCTTGATGACGGCAAGGAACTCTGGCAGCAGGAACAGCTGGTGCCGAAGCTCTCGCTGCGCGGCGTCTCGCAGCCGACGATCGCCGGTGATCTTGCGATCTGCGGCTTTGATAACGGCAAAGTCGTCGCGGTGAACTCAATCGACGGCACGATAGCGTGGGAGACACCGGTCTCGCCCTCGCGCGGCCGCACCGAGCTTGAGCGGCTCGTTGATATCGACTCGGCGGTGAAAGTCGCGGCGCAAGACATTTTCGTCGTGGGATTCCAGGGCAAGGTTGCCATGCTCGCGCTTGACACCGGGCAGGTATGGTGGTCGCGCGATGCCTCGAGTTATCGGACCTTGGGTCTCGATGATGACAATATCTACATGGCGAGCTCCGACGGTGAAGTCACCGCGTTGCAGCAGCGCACCGGTACTGAGGTGTGGCAGCAAAAAGGACTGTTGCACCGCAGCCTGTCCGCTCCGGCCGTGTCCGACATCGCGGTCGCACTCGCTGATTACAAGGGCTATGTGCATTGGCTCGACAAAACGAGCGGCGCGATTGCCGCCCGCGTGTCCACCGGCAAGTTCCGCATCAGCAACGCGCCCGTGGTCGCCGGCAATCTGTTGATCGTCATCAATGATCGCGGCCGTATCACGGCCTACCGAGTGACCCCGACGGCAAGCCGCGCCAAGGCTGCCGCGACGCCGCCGACGAAAACAGCCGCGCCGGCGGCACCTGCCGCTAAGCCCGCGCCCGCCGCGCCGTCCGCAGCGACGCCTGAAACCGTTGCCCCGCCGCAGCCGGCGCCGGGCAACGACAACCCGACACCCCGGTGAGGGCAATGTGCTGCCCGTCATTGCGATCGTCGGGCGCCCAAATGTTGGCAAGTCAACGCTCTTCAATGCGCTGACGGGCACGCGCGATGCGATCGTGGCGGACGTGCCGGGAGTCACGCGCGATCGCCAATATGGATACGGCCGCACCGGTTCGCACGCTTATGTCGTGATTGATACCGGCGGTCTTATTGAAAATCCCGTCGGCGTCGAAGCGCAGATGCGCGTGCAGACTGAGCGCGCAGTGGAGGAGGCGGATCGGCTCGTGCTGCTCGCCGATGCGCGTGCCGGCCTTACGACTCAAGATATGTTTGTTGCGCGCGAACTGCACCGTGCAGGCAAACCCGTGTTTCTCGCCATCAACAAGGCGGAGGGACTCGATGCCGGCGTGGCCGGGGCGGATTTTCACGCCTTGGGGCTCGGCCCGGCATTTGCGATATCGGCGAGCCACGATCAAGGTTGCGATGAGCTCATCGAGCATGTGCTCGCGGGCGTCGAATCGAAGCCCGAGGAAACCAATTTTCCCGATGCCATCCGGGTCGCCGTCATCGGGCGGCCCAATGTGGGCAAGTCGACACTGGTCAACCGGCTGCTGGGCGATGAGCGAGTTATCGCGAATGAGGCTCCCGGCACGACCCGCGACAGCATTCTCGTGCCATTCAGGCGCGACGATCGGGATTTCGTGCTGATCGATACCGCCGGCGTGCGCCGCCGCTCAAAAGTTGAAGACTTGGTGGAGCGCGTCAGTGTCGCGAAAACCTTGCAGGCAATCGAGGACGCGCACGTCGTCATTCTGGTTCTTGACGCGCACGACTCTATTGCCGAGCAGGACGCAAGCGTTCTTGGGTTGGCGCTCGAGCGCGGTCGCGCGCTCATCATTGCCGTCAACAAGTGGGATGGAATCGAGGATGACCAGCGCGAGCAGATTCGCCGCCAGCTTGATCTGAAGCTTGATTTCGTGCAGTTCGCGCCGAAACTTTTTATCTCGGCGCGTCACGGCACAGGCGTCGGCGAGCTCGTGCGAGCTACCGTTCGTGCTTACGACGCCGCGTTTCGTGCCATGACAACTCCGCACCTGACCCGCGCCCTTGAGCAGGCACTTGAGGCGCATCAGCCGCCGCTCGTGCGCGGCCGGCGCATCAAACTGCGCTATGCACATCAGGGCGGTAAAAATCCGCCGCGTATCATCGTGCACGGCAATCAGACCGCCTCCGTGCCGGAGGCCTATCGGCGCTATCTTGCGAATGTGTTTCGTAAGACATTCGACTTGTTTGCAACGCCGGTTGCGGTGGAGTTTCGCACCGACGAGAACCCCTACGAGCGCAGGAAGCGGCGCAAGGAGCGCTGAGCTTTCCGCGGGCTATTTCCGCGGCGGCGCGAGGAACAGTGCCGGATCGACGAGTTCTTGGTTGAGGATGACGCCCCAGTGCAGATGCGGGCCGGTCGCGCGACCCGTCTGACCCACCTTTCCGATCGGCTGCCCGGCCTTGACCGAATCCCCCGCGGCGACGTCAATGGCGCTCAAATGACCGTAGAGCGTCATGAAGCCCTCGCCGTGATCGACGATGATCATGTTGCCGGAGAAGAAAAAATTGCCGGCGTCGACCACCTTGCCATCGGCGGCGGCGAGCACGGGTGTGCCTGCCGGCGCTGCGATGTCCATGCCGGTGTGGGGATTGCGCGCCTCGTGATTGAAGATGCGCCGCAGGCCGAAGGAACTGGAGCGTACTCCCGGCACCGGCTGCAGCAACCGCAGGGTCGCAGGGGCGGCGGGGCTGAAGGTTGCAAGCGCGGCGCCGATCCGCTGATGCTCGCGCTCGGAGCGCGCAAGGTCGTCCTTCGATAGATTGACTTGTCCTGGCGCAACCTTAAGGGACTGCGTCGCATAGCGCTTGTCCGCGATCGCAAATGTCACTGTCTTCTCGGCCGCATCGCCGCTGCGCACCGTGAGCGTCGCAGGGCCGGGCTTTGCGCTCAACGGCAGGCCAACGATTGCGATCCAGCGCGGCTCTACCCGGAGGACGAGGGCACGATTGCCGTCAAAGCTGACCACCGGCATGGCGCTGGCCGCTGCCTCGATCGGCAGCGTCAGGACTCCGCCCGGCACGAGGCTCGTTTGTGGCAGTTGTGCTGCGGCGCTGACGAGGCCAGCGGGCAGAACAAAGGCGAGGGTCGCTATAACATCGCGCAGGACGGTACGTTGTCTCATGAGGTCAACTTCTTGGCGAGCACGAGGGCCCGCAACGCTCCATGGCTGAGGCGCGCGTCAATTTCGTCGCCAACGTTGACCTCGACCGCAGTACCGATCAATGCGCCATCGGCGGGGCGGGTAATGATCGCAAAGCCGCGCGCGAGCGTCGCGAGAGGGCTGACCGTATCCAAGGTTCGCTGCGCGAGGTTCAAGCGGTGCGCGGCCCGCGCAACGCTTTCCTGCAATGCATGCGAGAGACGTCCGGCCAGGAGCCCATATTGAGCATGAAGGTCGCGCACCAGGCGGTCGGGAGAATGACGTACGAGGCGCGCGAAACCGTCGGCGAGGCGTCCTTGCTGGCTGCGCAGCTCCGAGCGCAGCGCGCCCGCGAGGCGCTGCTCAAGGTCATCGAGGCGTTGCTGCTGCTGGGCAAGCCGCACGCCTGGATGCGCCAGCGCGAGACGCTGGCGTATGGCGCCGATGCGACTTGCCGCGCTGCGCAGCTCGCGCTCGACCGCGGCTTCGAGCCGATGAGCCGAATGGGCAAGCGCGCCCAGCCAGGTCTGGCGATCAGGAACGACGCTTTCGGCAGCGGCCGACGGCGTTGGCGCTCGAGCGTCGGCCGCAAAATCCGCGATTGTGAAGTCAATTTCGTGACCGATCCCGGTGATGACCGGCACCGCGCAGAGCCTGATCGCGCGCGCGACGCGCTCGTCGTTGAAGGCCCACAAATCCTCGAGCGACCCCCCGCCGCGCGCCAGAATGAGGACATCGCACTCGCTGCGGCTTGAGGCAAGCTCCAATGCGCTCACGATTGCGGGCGCGGCGGCCGCACCCTGCACCAGCGTCGGATAGATGAGCACCGCTGCGGGTGCGAAGCGCCGCGCGAGCACATGCAGGATGTCGCGCAAGGCAGCGCCCGTGGGCGATGTTACGACCCCGATACGGCGCGGAAAGACGGGTAAGGCACGCTTGTGCTCAAGCGCGAAGAGTCCTTCGGCCGCAAGCTTAATCTTGAGCTTTTCGAATTCGCGTCTGAGCGCACCGATACCGGCTTCTTCGAGGTGTTCGACGATGAGCTGGTAATCCCCGCGTGCCTCATAAACGCTGACGCGGCCCCGCGCGAGGACATGCTGGCCCACGCGCGGAGAGAATCCGACCGCGATATTTCGCTGTCGAAACATTGCGCAGCGGATCTGCGCATCGCGATCCTTGAGAGAGAAGTACCAATGGCCTGACCCGGGCTGGGACAGGTTCGACAGCTCCCCTTCAACCCAGATGACGGACAAGCCCCGTTCGAGCAGGATCCGCACCTGACTGTTCAGCTGCGTCACGGTGTAGACCTTGCGCTCGGGGCGTTCAGGACTTGCAGGGCCGACGTTCATAGGGGCGAACATAGCACGAGGTTTACCCTCACTCGGGAGGCGCGTAGAATGACTCGTTTACCCAGAGCCAATGGGCTCCCGACCAACCATGCGTATCCTCGAAGAAGCCCTGACCTTCGATGATGTTCTCTTAGTTCCGGCCTACTCGGAAATTCTTCCGCGCGAGGTGGACCTCTCCACGCCCCTCACTCGCCGCATCCGACTCAACGTTCCGCTGCTGTCCGCTGCCATGGACACGGTGACCGAGGCGCGCCTTGCGATCACGATCGCGCAGGAAGGCGGCATCGGCATCGTGCATAAGAGCATGCCGATCGAGGGACAGGCACTCGAGGTCGGGCGCGTGAAGAAGTTCGAAAGCGGCGTGATCAAAGATCCGATCACGGTTTCACCCGACATGTCGATCCGCCAGGTGCTCGAGCTCACACGCAGCCGCGGCATATCCGGAGTGCCGGTCGTCGTCGGCAAGAAGGTGGTCGGGATCGTTACGCACCGCGATCTGCGCTTTGAAGAGAAGCTCGACGCGCCGGTATCCTCGGTGATGACACCCCAGGAGCGCCTGGTCACGGTGCGCGAGAACGCGCCCAAGGCAGAGGTGCTCGGGCTGCTGCACAAGCATCGCATCGAGAAGGTGTTGGTTGTCAACGCGGTCCATGAGCTCGTTGGCATGATCACTGTGAAGGACTTTCAAAAAGCTACTGAATTTCCGCGCGCCTGCAAGGATGAGCGCGGGCGCCTGCGGGTTGGCGCAGCTGTGGGCACAACCTCCGACACACTCGATCGTGTCGCGGCGTTGCGCGAGGCGGGCGTTGACGTCATTGTCATCGATACCGCCCACGGGCATTCGCGCGGCGTGATTGACATGGTCGCGCGCGTGAAGAGCCGCTGGCCGGATCAGCAGGTGATAGCGGGTAACATCGCAACTGGCGATGCGGCGCGTGCTTTAGTCGACGCGGGGGCCGATGCCGTCAAGGTCGGCATCGGCCCCGGATCCATCTGCACAACGCGCGTCATCGCCGGAGTCGGCGTACCGCAGATCTCGGCGGTTGCGAATATTGCCGCTTCCTTGCGCGATGCGGACGTGCCGGTTATTTCAGACGGAGGCATCCGCTACTCCGGCGATGTCGCCAAGGCGATTGCCGCGGGCGCGCACGCCGTGATGATCGGCAGTCTCTTCGCCGGCACCGAGGAGTCGCCCGGGGAAGTGGAGCTCTATCAGGGGGCATCCTACAAATCCTATCGTGGTATGGGATCGCTCGGTGCGATGGCGGAGCGCTTCAGTTCCGCCGACCGGTATTTTCAGGACACTTCCACCGAACTGGAAAAGCTCGTCCCGGAGGGTGTCGAGGGGCGCGTTCCCTACAAGGGCAGTGTGGTCACGATCCTGCATCAGTTGGCGGGCGGCCTGCGCGCCGCAATGGGATACACCGGCAGCCGCGATATCGCGGAGCTGCGCACCCGTCCGAGCTTCGTGCGCATCACGAATGCGGGCGTGCGCGAAAGCCATGTACACGACGTGAGTATTACAAAGGAAGCGCCGAACTACCGGGTGTCATGACGGGCGCTCCCGACATCCATGCTGACCGGATACTGATCCTCGACTTTGGCGCGCAGTACACGCAGCTCATCGCGCGGCGCGTGCGCGAATTGGCCGTCTACTGCGAGATTCGTCCCTGGGATATGTCGGACGATGAGGTGCGCACGTTCGCGCCCTGCGGCGTTATTCTCTCGGGTGGACCTGAGTCGGTTGCGGCTGCAAACCCACCCGCGGCACCGGTTGCGGTGTTTGAGCTCGGCGTTCCGGTGCTCGGAATCTGCTACGGCATGCATACCATGGCCAAACAACTGGGTGGGCGCATCGGCGCCTCCAGCGAGCGCGAGTTTGGCTACGCGCAGGTCAAGGTAGGAGAGTCTTGCCGGCTCCTCGGTGATCTGCATGACCGCCTTAGCGACGACGGCAGGGCCGTGCTCGATGTGTGGATGAGCCACGGCGATCATGTCGATGTGATCCCGGAAGGTTTCACCGTGACGGCTGCCACGGATACCATTCCGATCGCTGCGATGACGGATGAGCGCCGTAGATTCTACGGTGTGCAGTTTCACCCGGAAGTGACGCACACGCCGCAAGGCGCAAAGCTCCTTGAACGCTTCGTGCGCGAGATCTGCGGCTGCGCCGCCCTCTGGAACGTCGACAACATCATCGACGATGCCATCGAACGCGTTCGCGCCGAGGTTGGTCAGGCGAACGTGCTGCTCGGGCTTTCGGGCGGCGTGGATTCCTCCGTCGTCGCCGCGCTGTTACAGCGTGCGATCGGCGATCAGCTTGTGTGCGTATTTGTCGATCACGGACTTCTGCGGCTCGGGGAGAGCGAGCAGGTGATGCGCACCTTCCGTGAACACTTGGGTGTGCGCGTCGTGCGTGTTGACGCAGAGTCGCGTTTTCTCGGTGCGCTCGCCGGTGTCACAGACCCCGAGATGAAGCGCAAGGTTATCGGCCGGATTTTTGTCGAGGTCTTCGAAGAAGAAGCCAAACGGATACCCGGCGTTCAATATCTGGCTCAGGGCACAATCTATCCGGATGTCATCGAGTCCGCCGGTGCACACACGGGCAAGGCTCACGTCATCAAGTCGCATCACAATGTCGGAGGACTTCCGGCGCACATGCGGCTGAAGCTCATCGAGCCGCTGCGGGAGCTATTTAAGGACGAGGTGCGCGCTCTTGGAGTTGAACTCGGTCTGCCGCGCGAGATGGTCTACCGCCATCCATTTCCGGGCCCCGGCCTTTCGGTGCGCGTATTGGGCGAAGTGCGAAGCGAGTACCTTGACCTATTGCGCAAGGCCGACGCGATCTTCATTGACGAACTGCGCAAGCATGACTTGTATGACCGCACGAGCCAGGCGTTCGCCGTCTTTCTGCCGGTGAAATCCGTTGGTGTGATGGGCGACGGACGTCGCTACGATTTCGTGATTGCGCTGCGCGCAGTCGAGACCGTCGACTTCATGACGGCGCACTGGGCACGGTTGCCGTACGAGTTCCTCGAGCTCGTATCGCGACGTATCGTGAACGAAGTCGCGGGCATTTCGCGCGTTGTCTATGACATCTCGGGCAAGCCGCCCGCCACAATCGAGTGGGAGTGAGGTGCGCCTCACCCGATTTTGCCATCGTTCCCGGCCAGCGCGTAAGGGGGAGCTTGACGGGGAAACGGGCAAAAAAACCATGCTAAAACGCTTGAACGCTCAAGCGAAAGAACTAATTCCGAAGTGTAGTCCGCGCAATGTCGCGAGCCGTGTTCTGCACGACGCGAAGCGCGATTTTGTCGTAGCTTTGGATTGATATACCGCCATTGACCGAGTACCAGCCATTGGCCCACCACCGTATCGAGCAGCCCCACTGGACCCGCCGCGATTTTGTGCACGCTGGTCTCGCCACCGCTGGTGTCGTTGCGCTGGGTGCTTGATTGACATGATCGCGGAACTTGGGGCAATACAGATTGGTGGAAGTATATAGCCCACTATCAGGGGACTCCGACGAGTTACGCAGAGACTCTCCACGGCAGCAGCATCCGGGGAAACCCAATGGGCGAGTGTGCGGTCGATCGCGAGGAACGCAAGATGCAGGAATATCAAGGCGGATGTCATTGTGGCGCTCTCCGAATCAACTATCGCACCGAGATCAATCCCATGTACTGGCGCCTGCGGCACGACGGCTGTTCGTTTTGTCGGCGCCATGGCGTGGTTGGCACATCGGACCCGGCGGGCAATCTCTCCATCGTCATCGAGGATCCCTCCAAGGTTCGGAACTACCGTTTCGCACATCGGACCGCGGATTTCTTGATTTGCGGTGAGTGCGGTGTGTTCGTCGCGGCCATCAGCGAATCTGCCCAAGGAAGGCGCGCAGTCATCAATGCACGCGTACTCGATGGCGTCTCGTTAAATTGGGCCTCGGTGGCCGATGTGCATTTTGATGACGAAAGCCCGCCACAGCGAGCTGAACGCCGGTTGCTGCATTGGACGCCCGTGCTGACTTGAGCAGTGGAGGTAGCAGCTGGACGTTACGGTGCCGCCAACCGGAACGTTGCTGGAAACGAAACGCAGGGGTTGAGATGAATAACACCCGATTCGTCAGACCCAGGGACATAGACCGTTTTATTAAGTTGGATGGATTGCAAAAAGAATCGGCAGACCGCGCAGAGGACGGTCAAATCATGATGAAACTCTATTCCGCTGATCTCAGCCCTATTCTGCCCGCGTC
>Ga0302326_10010028_pt1 | contig 20561 bp, 15 predicted proteins | sample Palsa_T0_3_FD_202264 | JGI IMG/M metagenome (GOLD analysis project Ga0302326, IMG submission 202264) | Peat permafrost microbial communities from Stordalen Mire near Abisko, Sweden - Palsa_T0_3 | ecosystem: Environmental > Terrestrial > Soil > Palsa > Peat permafrost | place: Sweden: Abisko...
CCGCGCCACGCGTCGGCTGAGGCACGGCTTCATCGTGACGCAGGTTGCCCTGGCCTTTGTCCTCCTGATCGGGGCCAGCCTCCTCGGCCTCAGCCTGAGGCGCGCCATGGCCGTCGCCCCGGGGTTTCACGCGGAGAAGGTGATCACGGGCCAGTTCACCCTCATTTGGAGCCACTACCATGACGATGCGACGTACATGAGTTTCTTTCAGCGCTTCTATGAGAAGGCGCGGGCGATTCCGGGAGTCTCCGCGGTGGGCATGGTCTCTCGGGTGCCGGTTATCGGCTATGCCGACAACGGGGCCTTCAACGTGCCCGGCTACGCGCCCAAGCCCGGGGAGGATCCTTCCGGGATACATGACTTGTACGCGGTTGGCGGCGATTACTTCAAGGCCATGGGAATCCCGCTCATCGAGGGACGCTTCCTGGATGTGACGGACCCCGCGAAGAAGGAATATAACGTGGTCGTCGATGAGACCTTCGCCCGCCGTTACTGGCCGAACGGGGACGCCATAGGGAAAAAGGTATTTGGTGGAATCAAGCCTTTCCCGGGCGAGCTGCCGTTCGTCGTCGTGGGCGTCGTCGGGACAATCAAGCAGGACGGCCTCGCGAGCCGTATCGCGCCGCACGGCGCCCTCTACGCCACCTTCGAGGGCGCCTACTTCCGCAATTTTTACATCGTCGCCCGAACCACGCTGCCTCCCGAGACCCTCGGGGCCACGCTCGCCAGGGTGCTCCGGGATGTGGATCCCGACCTTCCCCTGACGGACATCAGGTCGATGGACGCGCGCGTTTCCGACAGCCTGTCCGCCCGGCGTTCGCCCGCGTTGATGGCGGGCATCTTCGGCATCGTGGCCCTCCTCCTTGCCTCGATCGGCCTCTATGGCGTCATGGCCTACGCCGTGGTGCAGCGCACCCGCGAATTCGGCGTGCGCCTTGCCTTGGGGGCGCAGCGCACCGACGTGCTTCGCCTTGTTTTCCTTGAGGGGGCCCGGCTGGCTGCGCTGGGACTGGCGCTGGGCGCGGCCATCTCGCTCGCAGCGGCGGGTTACCTCTCTTCATTCCTCTTCGGCGTCACGTCGCACGACCCCGTCGCCTACGCGGCGGTGGGTGCCCTCCTTGCAGCTGTCGCGAGCGTGGCCTGCCTGCTGCCCGCGCAGCATGCGACGGCCGTCGACCCCATAGTGGCGCTTCGGGCGGACTAGCCGCAATATTTCAGTGCGCCGTGAAAAGCCACCAGACCACAGTGAAAACAACAAACATCACCCGGGAAAGGTCGCTCCACCCGGTACCGCCCGGAGGGTCGGCAGAGGTAACAAAGCCGATCGAGCACTCTGGGGAAAAGGCCCCGTCAGGGGGTCAGGTAGTGCGCAGGCCGTAACGTGATTGAACACCGAGCAAGCTCCGAAAAGGGCAACGCGGACGCCGACCCCGTTGAAATTGGGGGAAGGCTGGAATCCTCTGGGAAGAAACCCTGGTTCCGGGGAACAAGGACATCATGAGCGACAAGAGCACCGGAGGGGTCCGCCGGAGTAATGGTGACGGCATGCGTGCAGAGGGGTCTGGGAGGAACACGGGAAGTCCGCAGTCGTGGGGCCTTACGGCCTCAACCGGAGCTCCGCGAGGGGCGGACCGGGCGAGCGTGGATGGCGGAGGGGCCCGTTGTAGCGACGAAGCTGTTAATCACCGCGGAGCAAAGGGGCCTCAGTTCCAAGGCAGCGTGAGCAGCAGCAAAGGAGCGGAGATTGGCGCGAGCCTATTACCTCCGGACAAACTCCAGGAGTTGCAAGCAGCGTTGCATGCCAAAGCGAAGGGGGATCCGGTCTACCGGCTCTACGCGCTGTACGACAAACTCCATCGCAAGGATGTGCTGGCGAAGGCGTGGCGGCGATGCCGCTCCAACGGTGGTGCGCCTGGCGTGGACGGAGTCACGTTCGAGCAGATCGAACAGCGCGGCGTGTTGGAATGGCTGGAAGAACGGGCGCAGACGCTGCGGACGAAGACCTATCGCCCGCTTGCGGTTCGTCGGGTATACATCCCGAAACCCAACGGAAAGCAGAGACCGTTGGGCATACCGTCCATACAGGATCGACTGGTCCAAATGGCGGCGGTTCTGATATTGGAACCGATCTTCGAGGCTGATCTGCAACCTGAACAGTACGCCTACCGGCCGGAACGCAGCGCGTTGGATGCGGTGCGGGAAGTGCATCGGGGGCTTAATCTGGGAATGAGGGAGGTCGTGGATGCCGACTTGAGCGGCTACTTCGACACGATTCCGCACCCAGAGCTGCTCAAATGCTTGGGCCGCCGCATCAGCGATGGTGCGATGCTGGCTCTGCTCAAACAATGGTTGCAGATGCCTGTGGAGGAGAGCGACGGGCGTGGAGGGAAACGCCGGAGTAATCCGGCGCTCCGCCACAAGCGAGGCACCCCGCAAGGGGCGCCTATCTCACCGTTACTGTCCAACTTGTACATGAGACGTTTCGTTCTCGGATGGAAAGTCCTCGGTTATTCGGAAAAGTTCCAAGCATGCATCGTCAACTATGCCGATGACTTCGTAATACTGTGTCGCCACAGCGGCCGGCAGGCCGATGAGGCAATGCGCGGGATCATGAAGACGCTGAAGCTGACCGTGAACGAGGAGAAGACTCGGTTGTGCCGGGTGCCAGAAGAGCGGTTCGAGTTCCTCGGGTATAGCTTCGAAAGATGCTATGCCGCGAAAACGGGGCGGCCCTTCTTGGGAACGAGACCAAGCCGGAAGAAGATATCGGGGATTATCCAGCGAATCAGCCAGTTGACATGGCGTCATCGTCTACCGAAAGCAGAGGCCGAAACCGTCAACGCGCTCAACGCGTTGCTGCGCGGATGGGGCAATTACTTCTGTCTTGGCTCTGTCAGCAACGCTTACGTTACGGTTGACGCGCATACACGGTATCGGCTGCGCCAGTGGTTGTGCCACAAACACAAGGTGAGGGGGGCAGGTACGGGACTCTATCCCGACGAGCATCTCTACGATGTGCTCGGTCTGGTCCGTCTCACTCAAACGACGCGCAACCTCCCGTGGGCAAATGCATGAAACGAACCTTGGTCCGAAAGCCGGATGCGGGAAATCCGCCTGTCCGGTTTGATGAGCGGGGAGTGGAAACGGAGCAGCTTTAAGCGGCCACCGCGCCAGTCCTCGACTCTACCGAAGCGAGCCTTCTGGGGATCATTCTTGAAAGCCGTGAGACCCCACCGCCGCTAAATTTTCCTGAATAGCGCCGTGACGCTCCATTTCTCAAAAAATATGAATCAGGATTTCGAGATTGCTTTACACGTAGGCCGTCGGTGGCCATTAAAGCATTCCATGTTGGAAAGCTGAAAGCCTGCTTCAGGTGGTAATTGCGGCAAAATAATAAATAAAGGGAACATGGTACGTCACGCCCTTAAGGAATTTGCAGGCAAGGCTCTGTCGACGGAAATCTGCGACAGATTCTGCGCTCAAGCCGCCTTACAGCACCAATATAGATCGCTGTTAGCTACGCACAAATACGAAAAAAAGGAGGATCTTTGGGATTTTGCGATCAACACATGTGGGGCGGAGAAGCGATTGCTGTTCTTGGAGTTCGGGGTTTGGAAGGGATATTCCATGAGTTATATATCCAAGGGCTTTCGGAATGGGGATAGTCGATTCATTGGGTGTGATTCATTTGAAGGCTTGCCTGAGAAATGGGGATCATCGCCGATAAGGACCTTCACTACTGACGGCAACATCCCGCGGACGGATGACACACGGGTGACGTTCGTCAAAGGTTGGTTTCAAAATACATTTGATCACACGATCAAACTGGCTCGCGAAATGGTTCCACACCCCGAGGAGCTGTTAATTCATTTCGATGCTGATATTTACTCCTCAACATTGTTTTTGCTGTCACGGCTCTACAATGAATTCGATCGGTATTATTTCATCTTCGACGAGTTTACCGGGCATGAAACACGGGCGTTGTTAAACTTTCAGCAGGCGTATGGTGTGAATGTGGAATTTTTCTGCCATCGGGACGAAGTCTTTCCGCAACAAGTGTTTGGCAAATTGGACAGTATGAAGGGTAAATATCAGCCGTAAGAGACTCTGGGGAACGACCTCTTTACGGATTTGGACGGGTGAGTTGGCCTACCCAAAACCGCTTCATGAAAAATCCGGGCAGGGTGATCAGTTCACCCGGGCGATCAGGAACCCATCGTAGCCCTTGCTCCCCACGGTCTGGATGGCTGTCGCCGTTACTCGGGGCTCCGACGACACAATTTCATTCATTCGCCGCACGCCGAGGACGTTGGCATCCGTGCTGGCTTCATTGGCAACGGCCCCGTTCCTTACGACATTGTCCGCAATGATCAGGCTTCCGGGCCTCGACATCTTGAGCGCCCAGTCGAAATAAACCGGGTAGCCCGACTTGTCGGCGTCGATGAAGATGAGGTCGAAGGGCGGCCCTTTCTCGGAGGCGAGCTTCGGGAGCGTGGCTTTCGCGTCGCCCACCCGGACCTCGACAATGCCCGCTAGGTCGGCCTGCGCAAAGTTGGCGCGGGCCACCTCCGCGTGCTTGGGGTCGAACTCCAGGGTCACGAGCGAGCCTCCCTTCGGCAGCGCCCGGGCGAGCCACAGTGTGCTGTAGCCCCCGAGGGTACCGACCTCAAGGATTCGGGAGGCGCCCTGGGTCTGGGCGAGGAGCTGGAGGAGCTTCCCCTGGCAGGGCGACACCTGGATGGCGGGAAGGCCGGCCTTGGCGCTGCTCTGGAGCGCAAAGTCGAAGTCCGGGTCGTTCTTGAGCAGGAGGTCTCCGAAATATCGGTCGACCGAGGTCCATGTCTCGTCAGGCATAGGGTTTAGAGGGGGGCGCTCGTGCGCCGGGTGATCGTGAGGGCGCCCAGGCTCCCAAGGTACGCGGCCATCACGAGGAGCGCCAGCCGACGGTTGCCGATGAGCATCACGAGGTACTCGCAGAAGCCGCCGACCATCGCGCCGACCATGTTTGCGCCGAAGGCGGAGGACGGGGCGATCGCCGCGCGGGCCTACTCATAGGGCTGCATCAGCTGGATGAAGTTGGCCGGGCCGCCCGGGCGGTACCCCTCGATCCGCGCGAGGATGCGCGTGTCTTCGTCCATGATGATCGCGGTCGGAAAGGCGACGACCTTGCACCGCCGGAGCATGTCCGCCGCCTGGGCGGCCACATCGCTCGGCTGGGCGCTGTGCCTCGGGTAATCGAGCCTGAGCAGGACAAACCGATCGCGGGCATAGGATGCGAACTCGGGCTGCGAATACACCTCCCTGTCCATCTTCGTGCTCCAGTTGTCCCAGTCCGCGCCCGTGAAGGTGATGAGGATATGGAGCCGCTTGGCCTGCGCCAGGGCGATGGCCGGGCCCACGCGGGTCTCCCATGCGGACGAGGCGTCAGAGGGCGCGGCGACCACCGGGGCCACGGGGGCGGGCGCCGGGACGGCCACGGGAAGCGGGGAGGGAGCCGGGGTGGGCGCGGCAAACACCGCGTGCGCCTTGTCGGTGGCGCGCAGGGAGACCACCGCCCCGTCCTTCAGCTTCACGATCACGTCGGGATACGACAGGATCTGAAAGCCGTCGGACGTGGTGACGCCCTGGGGCTTGCCCTTCTCGATGATGAGCTGGTTGTAGGTCTCGCCGACGGTGAGGGCCAAGGCCGGGCCCGCGGACAGCAGGGCAAGGACGGCGATCGCGACTTTCACACCTGTCTGTACGGGCCCGAGCCCGGCTTTTCAACATGCATCGATTGCGGCGCAAGCCATTGCCCCTGAATCTCCCCTCTCCCGTTGCTCCCAAATGCAAACCGGGATTGCGGTGCGGCGCTCCTGCAATCACATTCAAATGGAATGAATATAGCCGTCGGCTGCACCCTGCGCTACCAGGTGATAGCGCCCAGCGCCTCATTCGCCTTCAACACGCTCGTCAACACGGACGTGCAGCAGACGCTGGTCTCGGAATCCATCAGATGCGCGCCCGAGGTCCCCACGGAGATCGCCACGACGGTCAAGGGCGAGCGGGTCCTGCGGGCCGACGCCGTCACGGGTCCCTTCGAGCTCCATTATGCGGCCGTCGTCGACGTGAACCGCCCGGCGATGCCGGCCTCGGTCCCGATCGACCGCCCCGGGCGCCTCCCGCTCAACATCCTCACGTATACGCTCCCCAGCCGCTACTGCGAGAGCGACCGGTTCGGCCCCGTCACCTGGGACCTCTTCGGCAAGTTCGACGACCGCGCCGAGCAGGTCAGGTCCATCTGCCGCTGGATCGACGAGAACGTGTCCTATTCCCCGGGGTCCACCGACGGGCGGACGTCCGCGTGGGACGTCTGGCAGTCGCGGAAGGGCGTCTGCCGCGACTACACCCACCTCGCCATCGCCTTCTGCCGGGCGCTGTCGATCCCCGCCCGCTATGTCGGCGGCTACGGGGTGGGCCTGGAGCCCATGAACTTCCACGCCTGCTTCGAGGCCTACCTGGGCGGCGGCTGGCGCCTCTTTGACCCCACGGACAACATCGAGCCGGGCCTCATCGTCGGGGCCATGCGCGGGAGGGACGCGGCCTCGGCCGGGCTCACCACGATCTTCGGGCGCGTGCAGGCGCTGCCCGTCGTGGTGCAGTGCAGCGTGGCCGGGGCGGCGGCGCCTCAGTCGGCCGGGATCCGCATCGAGTAGAAGCTGCGGTACACGAACACCAGGGCGACCGCGAAGATCACGGCGCCGAGGGTGTGGGTGACCGAGGGATCCATCTTCACGGCTATCTCGACGGCGAGGAGGCCGAAGAGCGTCGTGAACTTGATGACGGGGTTAAGCGAGACGGAGGACGTGTCCTTGAACGGGTCGCCGACCGTGTCGCCGACGACGGTCGCGGCATGCAGGGGCGTGCCCTTCTGCTTGAGCTCAACCTCGACGATCTTCTTCGCATTGTCCCAGGCGCCGCCGGCGTTGGCCATGAAGATGGCCTGGAAGAGCCCGAAGAACGCGATGCCGATCAGGTAGCCGATGAAGAAGTAGGGGTCGAAGAACGCGAGCGAGAGGGAGAAGCAGAACACCACGATGAAGATGTTGATCATGCCCTTCTGCGCATACTGCGTGCAGATGCGGACGACCTCCTTCGAGGCCGAGACCGACGCCGTGGCGGCGTCCAGCTTCATGTTCTCCTTGATGTAGACGACGGCGCGGTAGGCGCCGGTCACGACGGCCTGGGTGCTGGCCCCCGTGAACCAGTAGACGACGGCGCCGCCCATGAGCAGGCCCATCATCGACTCGGGGTGGACGAGGGAGAGGCGCTCGATCGTGTCCGGATGGATGCGCTTGAGGAGCATGATGATCCCGAAGACCATCGTCGTGGCGCCGACGACCGCCGTGCCGATGAGGACCGGCTTGGCGGTGGCCTTGAAGGTGTTGCCCGCGCCGTCACCCTTCTCCAGCTGGTGCTTGGCGTGCTCGAAGTCCGGCTTGAAGCCGAATTCCCGCTCGATCTCAGCCGCCGTCTCCTTCTTGGACTCGATCTGCGAGAGCTCATAGACCGACTGCGCGTTGTCGGTCACGGGGCCGAAGCTGTCGACCGCGATGGTGACAGGGCCCATGCCGAGGAACCCGAAGGCCACGAGGCCAAAGGCGAAGATGGGTGCCGCGAACCGGAACTCCTCCGGCATGATGGATTGAAAGGCGGCGTTGCCCGAGATGAGATAGGCCCCGAACATGAGCGACAGGATCACGAGGCCCGTCCAGAAGGCCGAGAAGTTGCCGGCGACGAATCCGGAGAGGATGTTGAGCGAGGCGCCGCCCTGCTTGGACGACGTCACGACCTCCTTCACGTGGCGGCTCTCCGTCGACGTGAAGACCTTGGTGAACTCCGGGATCAGCGCGCCGGCGATGGTGCCGAACGAGATGATCGTCGCCAGGACCCACCAGAGGCCCGCGGGGCAGAGCGGGTGGGTGGCGAGGAGCACGTAGGTCGCCGCGTAGGTGACCGCGATCGAGACCAGCGAGGTGATCCAGACCAGGTTCGTCAGCGGGTGCTCCAAGTTGAAGTCCTTCTTGTCCCCGAAGAGGGCCTTGGCGAGCGCCCCGTTGACGAAGTAGCTCACGAGCGAGGTGATGAGCATCAGGATGCGCATCGCGAACAGCCAGACGATGAGCGTGCCGCAGAGCCCCGGGTTGGAGGCGAGGGCCAGGGCGAGGAAGGCGATCAGGGCGACGCCGGTCACGCCGTAGGTCTCGAACCCGTCGGCGGTCGGCCCTACGGAGTCGCCGGCGTTGTCACCGGTGCAGTCCGCGATGACTCCCGGGTTGCGCGGGTCGTCCTCGGGGAGGTTGAAGACGATCTTCATCAGGTCCGCGCCGATGTCGGCGATCTTGGTGAAGATGCCGCCGCAGATGCGCAGCGCCGAGGCGCCGAGCGACTCGCCTATCGCGAACCCGATGAAGCAGGGGCCCGCGAGCTCAGACGGCAGGAACTTCAGGATGCAGATCATGAAGAAGAGCTCGATCGCGACGAGGACGAGGCCGACGCTCATGCCCGACTTGAGCGGGATAAGGAGCGTCGCCAGGGCGTTGCCCTTCAGGGCCGAGAACGCCGCGCGGGAGTTGGCGACCGTGTTGATGCGGATGCCGAACCAGGCGACGCCATAGCTGCCGAGGATGCCCAGGATCGACGCGAGGAGGATGACGACGACATTGCCGGCGGACTGGCCGGAGAGGTTGCCGAAGTAGTAGCCCATGCACAGCGCGATGAGGAGCCACAGGACGGCCAGGAACTTGCCCTGCTGCGCCAGGTACGTCTTGCACGTCTCCCAGATGATGTTGGAGACCGCGGCCATCGACGAATGGACCGGCAGGTTCCGCGTCTGGATGTACTGGAGCCAGCCGAAGATCATGCCGCCGACGCAGACGACGAGGCCGAGGATGAGCACCGTGGACCCGGTGAGGGACCCGCCCATGAACGACACGGCGTTCAGGTCGGGAATCTTGATGTCGGAATCGCTGGCGCGAACCGAGGGAATCAGGGACAGCGCCAATGCGGCGGCAGCGCCCAATTGCGTTGCTTTGGGTAACTTCATGTTGAGGGGTAGGGGGTTAGTATGGTTGAAGCGTGGAAAGACCGCTCCCCGTGGGCGAGTCAATTTGTGCCGCCGAGCACCTCAATCAGACCAGTGAATCGCATTTAGGATCGCCGCAAGGTGGTAGCCGGCCTGGGCAAGGCGCTCCTCGGCGACGGGCTTGCAGGTGTCGTCATAGCCCGGGGGCAACGTGATGGCTATCCGCTTGATGCCGCCCTTGTCGTCGGGCGTCTCGGCCCCGAACGTGACCCCGGAATACGCGATCCGGGCGGCGGCCAGGCTCTCGGTCGCCCAGGCCTCGGGCCAGTGGTGATAGTCGCCGGGGGTCGCCCAGCCGGCGCCGTCCGCAGCGGCCTTCCTCTCGATGATCGCCGCGAGGGCCACGGGGTCCTTCCGGCCGCCGGTCAGCTTCCAGACGATGTCCGAGTCCCAGTAGGCGTGGAGCTCATCATACCTGCCCGGCCCGAAGAAGTCGTCGTTGCCGCCCTTGTCGTTCGGCAGGTCCTTGGCCTGGGCCGGGTCGGTGACCAGCTTCGCCGTCCCGTCGGCATTCGTGGCGATGAACCCGTTGCCGACATGGAGGGGCTGGTGCTCGTCGCCGATGAAGTGGACGAGCATGTAGAGCGCCTCCTTTTTCGTGATCCTCGGGTCGCCGCCGCCCTCGAGGACGGCGACGGCCTCCTCGGCCATGTGGACGACGTCGTGCGGGTTGGCGAAGGGATTGTCGAGGGTGTAGGCCGGCGTCCCGAGGGGCATGTCGCAGTAGTGCCAGGTGTTGTTCCTCGGGAACTCCGCGTTGAACTTCAGGGCCTCGGGATCCTGGCCGAGCGGCCCGGTGTGGAAATAGGCGCTGCGCAGGTCGTCCATCCATACGGCGATCGAGGCCATGTCGTCGCTGCCCAGGATCTTGACGACATGGCTCCGGGCATCGGCGCTGAGATCCTGCGTCGCGAGCAGGGCGACGGCCTTGTGGCCCTCGACCCCCCAGGGGTAGGCGGGCGCGGCGAACGCGAGCGCGAGGAGGGCCATGGTGGCGAATCGACGGGAATCAAGGCTCTTCATCCGCGAAAGATCGTCCTTTCCCGGCTTTCTTGGAAAGCCTAATTTCCCGGAGCACCCCCTTTTCACCATGCCAGCCGCCCTCACCCCCGAACCCCCGTACTACGCCGTCATTTTCACGTCCCAGCGGACCGCGGGCGACCAGGGTTACGGGAAGATGGCGCAGCACATGGATGAACTGGCCGCGAGCCAGCCCGGCTACCTCGGCATCGAGAGCGCGCGGGATGCCGAGGGCTTCGGGATCACCGTGTCGTATTGGGCGACCGAGGAGGCCCTCGTGCGGTGGAAGCAGAACATGGAGCACCGGGGGGCCCAGAGGGAGGGACGGGAGACGTGGTACCGCAATTTCACGGTGCGGATCTCCAGGGTGGAGCGGGCCTACGGCGGGGCCCTCCCGGGTTAGGGCTACCTGCCGCTCGGCGTCCCAGGGACGTAGTGCAGCTGGGCGGACTCGTAGTAGTCCAGCGTGTGCTCGGGAGGCTCGACGCCGTCCGGGAGCGGCCTCTTGGAAAACTGCTGGAAATACAGCAGGCACGCGTCGCGCCACGCCTGCGCATCCTTCACCTCGCGGCCGAGCAGCGCATCGACGTGCGCGTACCGCTCGTCGTCGATGAGGCCCTGGAGCGACTCCCATTCCTTCCGGGACCCGCGGATGAGGGCGACCCCGGTCTGGTAGTGGAGGCACAGCTCGTCCCACATCGTCCGGCCCGACGGCATCCGGTAGTCCCACGGCACATGGTGGAACCAGAGCAGGAAGTGGTCGGGGCATGTCCCCAGGTTGCCCCACCTCTGGGCGAGCGCGGGTGCGTACTGGCCGAGGGCATTGGAACCCGTCACCGTGCGGTCAAAGCCCAGGCCCACGGCGTCCGCATGGTGGTAGTAGGGGGCTGACCAGTCGGGGCGCGCAGCCTCGGTCCAGGGTCCCGGCCCGTAATGATGGTCATAGGCCATGATGTGGTGGAGGCCGAGGGGCATCGAGCTGTCGACGATCGCCTCGCGTGACAGGCTGAGGATCGCACCGATGCGATTGACCACGCGGATGTCCCCGGAAAACGCCTGGCGCGTCCATTCGTTGGCGATCGTGTTGCTGCGCAGCGTGGGATCCCAGGCCAGGCGGCCGAAGGCGTACCAGTTCACGGACGAGAGGGGATGGCCCGTCCAGTTGCGGTCGGCGCCGATGTTGGCGACGCCGGCGATCACGCTCAGGTCGTGGTGGTCGAGGCTCCCGTCCACGACCTGGGCCACCGTCGATCCGGGCCCGGGCCGGAACGTGTCCGCGTCGAGGCACTCTTTATAGAGGGGGGCGAGGTAGGCCAGGTAGATGTCCCCGCCGAGGTATTCCTGGGTCAGCTGGACCTCGAGCGCCAGGACCGTGTGGGGCATCGCCCCGAAGAGGGGGTGGAAGGGCTCGCGCGGCTGGAAGTCGAGGGGGCCGTTCTTGATCTGCAGGACGACGTTGCCGCGGAACCTGCCATCCAGCGGCTGGAACTCCCTGTATGCCTGCTTCGTGCGGTCGTCCTTGTCGTGCTGGTCGTAGACGAACGCGCGCCACATCACGATGCCGCCGTGCGGGGCGACGGCGTCCGCGAGGACATTGGCGCCGTCGGCATGCGTGCGCCCATAGTCCTGGGGTCCCGGCTGGCCCTCGGAGTTGGCCTTCACCAGGAACCCGCCGAAGTCGGGGATCGCGCCGTAGATCTCGTCTGCCTTGGCGCGCCACCACGCGGCGACGGCGGGGTCGAGCGGGTCCGCCGTCTTCAGGCCCCCGATCTCGATGGGCGCGCTGAACCGCGCGGAGAGGTAGACGCGGATCCCGTAGGTCCGGAAAACGCCCGCCAGGGCGGCCGCCTTCTCTATATAGGGGGCGGTCAGCGCGAGCGGGTCGGCGTTCACGTTGTTGAGGACGACCCCGTTGATGCCGATCGAGGCGTCGGCGCGCGCGTAGTCCGTGTACCGCGGGTCCAGGTAGTCGGGCAGGGTGAACCAGTCCCACAGCGACCGTCCCGCGAAGCCCCGCTCCACGAATCCGTTCAGGTTGTCCCAATGGTCCAGGATCCGGCGCCTGATGCGCGGGGCGGCCGCGGTGTCGAAGGGGTCGTCGGGCGGGCGCGTCTGGACGTGGCGCAGGAGCTCAAAGGCTCCGTAGAGGACGCCGATGTCGGCGTCCGCGCTGATCGTGAGGGGTCCGCCGACGGGCCTGCGTATCGCATAGCCCTCCGGGCCCTGCGCCGGCCCGGGGCCCTGCGCGATCTCGACCGGGATATCCCGGCCGAGGAGGCCATGGAGCCCGGTGGACAGCTCATGGCGGGCCGCGGCGACCGTGGGCGTTTCCGCGCCGGTGGGCGTCTGGAGGACGACCCGGGTCACCGCCGACCCGTAGGCGGCCTGGGCCGCGGCGTCCGACAGGGGCTCGTAGCGCAGCCAGAGCCTGTACCCGTCGTCGGCCTTCAGGCTCGCGGCCGACGCCAGGGCCAGGGCGATACGCAGGCCGCGCATGGCGGGCTCAGGCCAGGTTCTGCACAGCCCGGCGCTCGGCCAGCTCCCGCTGGACGCGCGCCCCGAGTTCCCGGCCGATCGGGTACAAGGCGAGGCACACCAGACCCATGACAAAGGGCACGGCTGAGAAGAAGGTCGCGCAGAGGCGGATGCCAAGCAGGGCGTGCGGCGTCTGCACCGCGTTCGGCACGTAGTCGTAGGCCGCCAGCAGCCACGCGCTCAGGGCGCCTCCGAAGCCGAGGCCGGCCTTGAGGGCGAACAGGATGCCGGCGTAGATGAAGCCGGTGGCGCGCCGGGAATGCTTCCACTCGGAGTAGTCGGCGACGTCCGCGATCATGACCCAGAGGAGCGGGACCGTCGGGCCCCAGCCGAGCGGCCAGAGCATGCTCAGGAAGAAGAGCAGGTTGATCGAGGTGGGCGGGACGAAGAAGATGAGGGCGGTGACGACGGTGGAGAGGCCCATTCCCGAGATGAAGACGGCCTTCTTGCCAAAACGGTCCGAGAGCGGCTTTGAGAGCAGGATGCCCACGACCTGGATGACGTTGCCCGCCATGAGGAAGAAGCTCAGCGCGACGGACGACGCGTTGGAGCCGTCGGGCCTTGCGATGAGGCCGAGGGCGTCGAGCGCGGACTTCCACCACGTCTGGCTGCCGCTGACAGTCCCGAGGCCCACCTTGTCCAGGAACGGGTGCAGCTGGGCGGGATCCAGGTAGTAGGCAAAGTAGTAGTTCATCGAGCTGCCCCGAAGGACGAGGGTCGTGAAGACAAAGAGCGTCAGCAGGAACATCATCACCCACGGCCCGCAGGTGAACACGTCCTTCAGGTCGTCCTTGACGGAGCTCTTCTGCTTCGGGTTGGGCAGGAGGCGCTCGCGCGTGGTCGCGAACGTGATGAGGTACAGGACCACCATGATGGCGCCGAACATGCCCATCGTGAGCGACCAGCCCCGGGCCGAGTTGCCGCCGCCGAACTTGTCGACAAGCGGGAGGGTGAGGGCCTGGATCAGGAACTGGCCGAACATCGCCGCGACGAACCGGTAGGTGGAGATGCTCGTCCTCTGGCTGTCGTCGGCCGTCATGACGCCGGTCAGGGCCGAGTACGGCGTGTTGTTCGCCGAGTACAGCATCATGACGAGGATGTAGGTGACCGCGGCGTAGGCCAGCTTGGCGGTGGGACCGGCGTCCGGCGTGCGGTACACCATCCAGAACACGAGGCCGAAGGGGAGCGACGTCCACAGGATCCACGGCCTGAACTTGCCCCAGCGCGTCGAGGTGCGGTCGGAGAGGGCGCCCACGATCGGGTCGAAGATGGCGTCGGCCCCGCGCACGAGCAGGAAGAGCGAGCCCACCGCGACGGCCGAGAGCCCCACCGTGTCCGTGTAGAAACGGGTCTGGTAGAGGATCATCGACATGAAGAAGAAATTGGTCGCCACGTCGCCGAGGCTGTAGCCGACCTTTTCAACGCGTGACGGACCGTCCGGGATATTAGTCATGGGGCAGGAAGCGGGGGTACGCCATGGGTGCCCGGGTTGGGCCCGCGAGGCGAGCGAGAAGGTGCGTCCGAATGAACCCCAAAACGCTCGCGTTTAGCACCCCAAATCGTTGATGCTAAGGCGGCACCCTGCCCGGGTGGCGGAATGGTAGACGCTTCGGACTTAAAATCCGATTTCCGCAAGGAAGTGTCGGTTCGAGCCCGGCCCCGGGCACCACTTTGAGGCGGGATGGCGCCGGTCCCGGTGGCGCGGGGGGGACGCATTACGGTAAAGTGTCCGGAGTATAGTTATTGGACACCACGCTCCTAGGGTCCCAGTCGCCCCGGAGCCGAGACGCGCCCGTCCCCGGTGCGCCCCGCCCCATGAACCATCGCCCCCTGTCCCGCCGAGATTTCATCAAGACGGCGGCGATCGCCGCCGGCGCGAGCCTGGGCGCGCCGTGGCTCGCGTCGTGCGCCAGCTCGTCGACCGCCAGCATGACGGTCCCCTCGGGCCGGCGCATCGCGGCCGGCCCCTACCAGCCCAACTGGACGTCATTCGGCGCCAGCTACCGCTGCCCGGACTGGTTCCGCGACGCGAAGTTCGGCATGTGGGCCCACTGGACCGCGCAGTGCGTGCCCGAGCAGGGTGACTGGTACGCGCGCGAGATGTACATGCAGGGCAAGCCCGACTACGCCCACCACCTCGCGCACTACGGGCACCCGACAAAGTTCGGGTTCATGGAGATCGACAACCTCTGGAAGGCCGACGAGTGGAGCCCGCAGGAGCTCATGGAGCGCTACAAGAGGGCGGGGGCGAAGTACTTCTTCGCGCTCGCGAACCACCATGACAATTTCGACAACTACGACTCAGCCCACCATGCCTGGAACTCCCTCAACGTTGGCCCGAGGAAGGACATCGTCGGGACATGGGCCCGGATCGCCCGCGAGAACGGCCTGCGCTTCGGCGTCACCAACCACTCGGCGCACGCCTGGCACTGGTTCCAGACCGCCTACGGCTACGACCAGGTGGGGCCGCTGGCGGGCCGGCGCTATGACGCCTACAACCTGACGAAGGCCGACGGCGCCGGGACGTGGTGGGAGGGGCTCGACCCGCAGGACCTCTACACCGGGCGCAACCGGATCATGCCCGACGGCATCACGTCGCTCGCGGCCGCGGCCGCCTTTGACGAGACGATCCAGTGGACCGAGGAGGTCCCTGCCAACAATCCCGCGTTCGTGGACAACTGGTTCCTGCGGTGCCAGGACCTCATCGACAAGTACCACCCCGACGTCCTGTACTTCGACGACATCGGCCTGCCGCTCGGGCAGGCCGGCCTCGACATCGCGGCCCACTTCTACAACGCCAGCCTCGGGTGGAACAGCGGCAGCATGGAGGTCGTGCTCAACTCCAAGCTGATGCCGCCCGAGGTGCGCTCGGCCCTTGTCGAGGACATCGAGCGCGGGGTCTCCGGCGAGGTGCGACCGGCCCCGTGGCAGACCGACACCTGCATCGGCTCATGGCACTACCAGCGCAGCCTCTTTGAGAACCACAAGTACAAGACCACGGAGCAGGTCACCCAGATGCTCGTGGACATCGTCAGCAAGAACGGGAACCTGATGCTGAACATCCCTCTGCGCGGGAACGGCACGATCGACCCGGACGAGGTCGCGTTCCTCGACGGCATGGCAAGGTGGATCGCGGTCAACGGAGAGGGCATCTACGGCACCCGGCCATGGACCGTCTATGGCGAGGGCCCGTCGGTGACCGGGCCGCAGATCAAGGGTCTGTATGGCGGTTCGCAGGACGTCCGCCCCTACACCTCCGAGGACGTCCGGTTCACGGCGAAGGGCGACGCGCTCTACGCCTTCATGCTGGTCTGGCCGTCGTCCGGCAGCACGACGCTGCGGACGCTGTCGAGCCAGTCGCCGCAGCTCGCGGGGCGGAAGGTCACCGATGTCGCGCTTCTCGGCCATCCTGGCCCGCTGAAATGGACCCAGTCAGGCGGCGGCCTTCGGGTCGAACTTCCGGACATGCCGCCCACCGAGCACGCGACGACGCTCCGGATCCGGGGCGTCACCTCCTGAAGGCGCGCCTTCGAACCCCAACGCCTGCCCCATGAAACATCTCCTCTCCATGGCCGCCCTGGTTGCCCTCCTCGGGGCGTTGTCCGCCCGCGCCGACGACCTTCCCGGGGTTCCGGCCTCCACCAACGTCCCCGGCGCCGACTACCCGCGCATCCTTCCGGACCTGAGCGTCGTCTTCCGCATCAAGGCGCCGGGAGCGCAGAAGATCATGTTCGACGTGGGCGGCACGCGGTACCCGGCGGCCCGCGACGCCGACGGAAACTGGACGGCGACGAGCGCGCCGCAGGTGCCCGGGTTCCATTACTACTGGCTCGTGATGGACGACCTCCCGCTCAACGACCCGGCGAGCGAGACCTTCTACGGGGTCGGCCGGGAGACGAGCGGCATCGAGATCCCGGAGGCGGGCGTCGACTATTACAGCGTGAAGGACGTCCCGCACGGGGAAATCCGCGAGTTGACCTATTTTGCCAGGGCGACCTCGGAATGGCGCCACGTCTTCGTCTACACGCCCCCGGGCTACGATGGGGCGGCCGCGACCCGATACCCCGTCCTCTATCTCCAGCACGGGGGAGGCGAGGACGAGCGCGGCTGGCCGGTGCAGGGCCGCGTGAATGCCATCATGGACAACCTCATCGCCGAGCGCAGGGCGAAGCCGATGCTGGTCGTGATGGAGACGGGGTATGCGCGCAGGCCCGGGGAGCCCAACGTCCCGCTGCGGCCGCCCCCGCCCCCGGCACCGGGTGCGCCGGCGATCCCGCCGGATTTCGGACGGATGTTCCGCTCCTTCGGCGAGGTGCTCACAGGCGACCTGATCCCGATGATCGACGCGACGTTCCGGACGATTCCCGACCGCGACCATCGCGCGATGGCCGGCCTCTCTATGGGCGGCATGCAGACCTTCCAGATTGGCTTGGAGCACCTCGACACCTTCGCCTACCTCGGCGGCTTCAGCGGCGGCGGGGGCGGGTTCGGAGGTCCCGTCGACGTGAAGACGGCGCACGGCGGCGTGATGGCCGACGCGGATGCCTTCAACGCGCGGGTGCATGTCCTCTTCCTCGGCATTGGCACCACGGAGCCCGAGCGCATGCAGAAGAGCGTGAACGGCTACCACGAGGCGCTCCAGGCCGCGGGCATCAGGCACGTCTTCTACGTCTCGCCGGGAACCGCGCACGAGTGGCTGACATGGCGGCGCGACCTCCATGAGTTCGCGCCGCTCCTCTTCGCGGCCGACTCGAAGCCGTAGCGCATCCGGGAACGTTCCCCCGTCAGGGCGGCCGCTTCCTCTGGCTGCCGGAAACGATCATCCCTCCGACGAGGAGACCCGCGAAGACATAGGGAAGGTAACGCCACGGCGGGTCGGGGACGGGCACCAGGCTCATGAAAAAGACGGCCGCCAGCGTGGCGACCGTCAGCACCGCGATGACGATGCGTCCGGCCGTGAGCTCCGACTTGCCCCACAGGTACAGCGGCGCCGCGATGCAGACGGCGAGGTAGCCGCCGAGGAAGCCGAACGTCGAGATCTGAAGCAGGTAGTCCATGGCGTCGGCCATGCGGACGCCCGTGCCGAGCATGACGACCGGAACCACGATCGACACCGAGGCCAGAAGGGCCAGCGCCCGGTGGGGCGTCCCATTCCTCGGGTGGATCGCGTCAAAATACCGCCACATCTGCCCGCTGCGCGCCATGGAATACAGCACGCGCGAGCCCGCATTGTAGCCCCCGACCGCGCAGCTGAAGCAGCTGACGGCGATGCCGAGCGAGCTCAGCCACCCGAGCGTGGGAAGGCCGAGGGACTGCGCGATGACGTCGATGGGCGCGTCGGCCTGGTCGAGCGCAAGGTTCCTGCCGTGCGAGAGGGCGATGAGGCAGTAGATGGACACGACGAAGAGGATCCCGACCGGCAGCACGCAGAGGAACATGACCCGCGGGAGCGTCTTCGTCGCCGCCTTCGCCTCCTCGCCCAGCGTGGTCATGCTCTCGAATCCCGACAGGGTCAGGAACGCCAGGACGAAGCCGAGCTGGAACTGCGGGAAGCCCACTCCCTCGAGATGAAGCTGGGCGCGGTCGACCCAGAGGTCCGCACGCACCATCGCCCTGCCGAGGATGTAGACGATCAGGAGGACGGACGACGCCTCGGCCGCCAGCATGATCTTCGTCGACAGCATGACATCGCGGTGGGCGGGCCACCAGGCGAGGATCACGACGAGCACCGTCAAGAGCACCATGACGGGCATGCCGATGGCATGGTGCAGGAAATGCCCCAGCATGAGCGCGAGGTAGAACGCGCAGGACACGCCCGAACTCGCGACGACGAAAACCATCGCGATGGCGTACGACCATCCGGTCAGGCTTCCCCACCAGGGGCCGAGGCCGGCGTCGACGTAGGCCGACAGCGATCCCGCCGACGCGAACCGGCGCGCGAAGACATTGATGCTGCTTGAGATCAGGCAGAAGACCGCCGCCACGACGAGAAGGAGGAGCCACGTGCCATTGGCCGACTTGTAGATGAGGAGCGGCAGCACCGTCCCGATCGTCGCGACGGGGCCCATCGTGCCGATCGACTGCGCCAGGTTCTCGATCGCGGGCAGGTAGTTGCCTCGCAGGCGCCGGCGGGCTGGATCCGGCGCGGTAGGGGGCGGGGTTTCGGCCATGTTCAGGCAGCCAGGGAGCACGATCGGTGCCACCGTATCCCCGCGAGGGGTCGCGGGCGCCGGGTCGGACGGGCCGCACCGGGCGCGGATCAGTGCCGCTGCTCGGAGGCTCCCGCGGCTTCCGTCCCCCCGCCCGCAGGCGAGGCGGGCGCCGCCCCATAGGTCATCTCGAGGCACATCGCCTCGGTGGCGAAGGGCAGCGAGGCGCCATATTCGGCGGGAGCCGCCGGCGAGCGGCCGTCCTTCCATCCGTGGACCTCCTCCTCGCCGTGGGCGTGGAACTGCGCGAGCAGCTGCCTGCGCATGAGCAGGCCGGGCTTGTCGGAGGCCATATGCATCTCCTCCCTGCGGCGCAGGTCGACCGGCGTGTCGAAGGTCGTCGACTCGAGGACCTCGCGGTCCTCGTTCACGACGGCCCGGTCGAAGGCGATGATGTCGGCCGCCTTCGCCTCGGCCTCCGTGTCGCTGCGGTAGGCGATCTGGATGATCTGGGAGGAATGGTCGCTGATGGGCGTCGCGGCGGTGACGATCGTGTGCACGAGGCCCGTCGGGTAGCGCATCCGCAGCTTCCTGAAGAAGGGCATCCACCAGATGCCCGTGTTGTTCCTCACCGTCTCCTGCGTCTCCATGTTGAGCGCCTTCTTGGAGAGGGGCACGTTCTTCACGGGGACCACGGTGTCCATGGTGAAGCCGAGGCCGCTCTCGAACGGGTAGACGTTCATGAGGCTCGGCTCCGGGGCCTCAATCTTCCCAAAGGTGTTGCGGTGGACAAAGCTGAAATGCGCGTTGTCGAACGAGTTCTCCATGAGCCTCAGGCCGCTGCATTTCCACGGCTCGTAGAACTCATAGATGCGCCGGAACGCTCTGTCGGAATCCTCCTCGACCTCGGGCAGCGGGGCGACCGGGTCCCCGAGGGCGACCCAGACGTACCCGAAGCGGAGCGCGGTGCGGTATCTGGCCACGCAAATGCCGGACGGGTCGTCATCTCCCTTCTGGGGCATGCGCGTGCAGCGGCCCTCGCCGTTGAACGTCCAGCCGTGGTAGCCGCACTGGATCTGGCCGTCGAGGAGCCACCCCTTTGACAGGCGCGCGTGGCGGTGGGGACAGCGGTCGTCCATGGCGACCGGGGCGCCGGAGCCGTCGATCCAGAGCACCAGGTCCTGGCCGAGCAGCGTGAAGGCCTTCGGGCCGTCGCGCAGCAGGCACTCCGGGATGACCGGGTACCAGAACCGGCGCAGGAGGGGCTGCTTCGTCACGAGCATGGGTGAGGGTGGGTGGGTATCCGGGAGCCTGGTTTCCGGCGCAGCATCGACGGGATGCCCGGGCGGATCAACCCTCGCATGATCCGTGCCACGCGCCCCTTGCGGGACGCGTGGCCTTGGTTTTTGGTCCGGCGCCTGCTTAGGATTGCCCAATGGATCAAAACCCCGCGCCGCCGAACGGCCTCGTCTATGGGCTGAACGACCACCTGCCGCCCGGGACGGCTCTCCTCGTCAGCCTGCAGCAGGTGGCGGCCATGGTCGTGGGCGTCATCACCCCGGCCCTCCTTCTCGCCAACATCCTGAAGTTTTCCCCGGCGGACACCGCCTACCTGACAAGCATGGCGCTGGTGGCAGCCTCGATCGGCACCTTCCTCCAGTCGACCCGGCTGGGACCGATCGGCTCGGGCCTGCTCAGCGTCACCGGGACGAGCTTCGCCTTCATCCAGCCCC
>Ga0302326_10010029_pt1 | contig 20561 bp, 14 predicted proteins | sample Palsa_T0_3_FD_202264 | JGI IMG/M metagenome (GOLD analysis project Ga0302326, IMG submission 202264) | Peat permafrost microbial communities from Stordalen Mire near Abisko, Sweden - Palsa_T0_3 | ecosystem: Environmental > Terrestrial > Soil > Palsa > Peat permafrost | place: Sweden: Abisko...
CTCGGCGAGCCAGCCGAGTTTGTTCCAGTTCATGATCCCGTCGAAGGCGAGCCGGTACTTCTCGTTCGGGAGCGCGGGGACGCCGTCGGTCAATCGCTGCTCGACCTCGCCCTTGACCGCGGCGAAGTAGTCGACGAGCTCCTGGTTGCCGGGCAGGAAGTTGATCGGCGCGATGCTCGCGACCCAGTCCCAGTACGTCGCCGGCGCCGGCTTGGCGCGGCACAGCGCCATCGCCTCGAGCCGCAGTTCCGCCGCGCGCTTGATGTAGTGCATCGACTCGCGCAGGGCGTCCCAGTCGAACTTCTTGCCTGTCTGCAGCTCGATGAACTCCACCATCTTGTAGAGCTGTTCCTTGATGTAACGGGAGGCGTCCTCCCACTCCTCGCCGCGCAGATAGCCGGCGTCCGGCTTCGACGCCCACAGCATCGGATAGGAGACCTTGAACAGCGGCATCGTCTTGTCGAAGACGCGGTAGGCGATCTCGTCCCACTGCTGGCCCGTGCTGCAACCCGCGTACGCGTTGATGTAGAAGTCCGGGCTCGGCAGGCGGCTCGCCAGCGTGGCCTGATCGGTCATGCCGACGACACCGGTGCCCGCTTCGTCGGAGTCGCGCTGGGTCAGTACCGCGCAGCCGAGGTGGGTGCGCGCGTAGGAACAGAGCTCGCCGACGTACCCGTACTCCTCGCCCGCGAGCTGAGCCGGGCCTTCGAGATGCATCGCGGCCAGCCGAGCTCCGAACGCCTCACCATGGCACCACTCGATCCCGGCGGCCTGGAAGAACGGGTTCAGCGCCGCGCCGTTGTACCAGACGACCTTGGCGCCGCGCTCGCGAGCGGTGAACAGCTGGTCCCAATAGTCCTTCACCATCTTCCCGGCGATCTTCGTGCTGCTCAGACGGTTCGCCACGCGGATCGTCTCCGCGACCGGTGCAGGGCCTGCGGCCCTCGGGTGGTTCTCCTCGACGACAGACATGTGTTCCTCTTTCTTGAATCAGTCACTCGATGTCATGCCGTCACCATCGACGGCTTGGCACCACGCCGGATGCGTTCAAGGAATGTCTCCACCCGCGTTCGGAGGGTTTCGACGGGGAGACCCTCATGCTCGGTCTCGATCAGGAGGTGGGGGACGTCGTTGGCGTCAAGCGCCTTGCGGAGCTCCGGGTAATAGAGCATGTGCGGCTCGCAGAACTTCGCCATCAGGACGATCACGCCGGCCGCGCCGCTCTCCCTGAGCGACGTCAGCAGGTAGCCGTCCCAGTCGACGTCGTTCTGCACGCGTGTCGCGCACGGGACCGTGACGTTGCGGTTGAAGTACCAGTCCGCCAGTGCGTCGAGCGGATCAGGGTCTTCCGGCACGTCGGTCGCGATGTATCGAAACCCCGTGTACAGATCGTCGTCGACGACCACCGCGCCGCATTCCTCGATCGTGTCCAGCAACTCCGGGTGGGGCGCGTGGCAGAAATGGCCCGAGAGGTGGAGCTTGACGAGCTGAGGATTGCTCTCCGACTCCTGCACGAGTCCGTCCATCAGGTCCGTGAGGATCTCGGTGTGCTCCTCGATGGCCATCACCATGCTCGACTTGACGAGCACCTGCATCTGCGTCGCCGTGAGCGGTGTGCGGCCGGTCCGGCGCAGGTCGTAGACCTCACGCAGCAGCTGGCGGTTGCGGTTGAACAGCCGGATGCTGCGCGACAGCCCCTCAGCCGAAATGGTCGCGCCGGTGAGCTCCTCCAGTTGTTCCCGGAGCGACTCCACCTTCTTGCGGACCTGTGGCGGGGTCCACGCCTCGTCCATCGACGCGGTGTACTGCGCCAGGCGCATCGGCTTGTCCGGGAGCTCGAAGCGCATCGCGTCAACCGCGCCGATCAGCGCGACGCAGTGATCGACGAAGAAGAAGGCGTCGAACACGTCGAGCTGCCGAGTGGCCGCTTGGTCGGCGATGCTGCGGGTATACGCGCAGTAGTACTCGTAGAGCAGGCTGCGACCCAGCGTGATCGGCTCCCGGTTCTCCTGCACGACGACCGGCAGCGCGCCGGCGGCATGGATCAGCTCAGCCGGAAAGTTCATCGGGAAGATGCCAATCGCCTGGGCCTGGCGCCTGCGCTTCCAGTCCGCCACGTACGCGTGCGGATCCTCTGCGGCAGAAGCCAGCAACGCCATCGTCGCCTGTACGTCGCGCATCTCCACAACCTCCAGCTCTCAGTCGTCGATCACGTATGGGGAGCGTGATCACAGACGGACATATGACAAGAAAGTAGACACCTTTTCAAGTTCTGTCAAATAACGACATCAGGTCGCCGCCGGCCGGACATCGACGACGACCTTGCCGATCGCCTGGCGGTCGCCGAGGACGCTCAACGCATACGCGCCCTCGGCGAATGGCAGCCGCCGGCCGATCAGCGGTCGGACTCGACCCTGCTCGGCGAGATCTTGGATCGCATCGCTGGCCCGGCGCGCCGATCCCGGGAACCGCTGATCGAGCGGGTCCATCGCAATCCCGGTCACGGTGAGGTTGCGCAGCAGCAGACGATTGACCTTGATCGTCGGGATCGAGCCTCCGGTGAAGCCGATCACGACGAGCCGTCCGGCCACGTCGAGGGCGCGGAGGGAGTCTGTGAAGCGATCGCCCCCGACCGGGTCGAGCACGACCTCCACGCCGTGGCCGGCCGTCAGGTCGCGCACCTGATCGAGCCACGGCTCGGTCGATCGCACGACCTCGTCGGCGCCGACGGCGCGAGCCGCCCGCTCTTTGTCATCACTTGACACGACGGCGATCGAGCGGGCGCCGGCGCCACACAGCAGGTCAAGTGCCGCCGTGCCGACGCCACCTGCGGCGCCGTGCACGAGGACGGTCTCCCCGGGGCGTACGCCCGCGCGATCCAGCGCCATCCAGGCGGTCGAGTAGTTGAGCCAGAGCGCCGCACCGTCCGCGAACGACATCGCATCGGGCAGCTTGATCGTGTACTTCGGGATCGCGAGCGCCAGCTCAGCCATGGCGCCCCAGATCGACATGCCGGCGACGCGATCGCCGGCGACGAAGCCAGAGGCGTCCGGTGCCTCGCGGACCACGCCTCCGAACTCCCCGCCGGTGACAAACGGCGGCGGCGTGCTGATCTGGTATTCGCCGCGGCTCTGGAGCAGGTCAGGGAATGCCACGCCGGCGGCGTGCACCTCAACGAGGACCCGTTCGCCGTCGGCGCGGGGGTGCGCGCCGACCGGGTCGGGGACGTCCGTCAGGCGCACGCCGTCAGGCCCGGTCAGCGCCTCGACGACGACGGCGCGCATCACGCCAGCATGGCTGCAAACAGGTTCGTCACACTGTGCACGCGGCCAGCGTATCCCGTGTCCGACGGCGGCCTTCACGAGTCGTTGGAGGTTCTGACAGCGCCCGCGGAGAGCGCCGGTGCCACTTCGTTGTCTCCTCGGATCGACATGCGACGATGGCGTCAGGGCGTGCGTCACGTGTACCACCCGAGGAGCCGATATGGACGTGAGGAGCATCCTCCGCCGCAGCGCGGCGATGAACCACGATCGCATTGCCGTCGTTGCCGATGGCCGACGGCTGACGTTCGACGAGATGTGGCAGCGCGGTGTCCGGCTCGCCAACGGCCTGCTCGCGCTCGGCCTGGAGCCCCAGGACCGGATCGGGACGCTCGAGGACAACGGCCTCGGTGCGGCCGACACGTTCGTCGGCGCCGCGGCGGCGAACCTCGTGCGGGTTCCGCTCTACGCGCGCAATGCGCGTCACGCGCACGCCGTGATGCTCAACAACGTCGGCGCCCGGGCGCTGCTCGTCGACGCTGCGCACCTCGCCGAAGTCGATCAGATCGCGGACGAGGTTCCCACGCTTGAGCACGTGATCGTGCGCGACGAGGCGTACGAGGACTGGCTCGCGGCGCAATCCGACGTCGATCCGGACCCGGCGATCGCCGATCATGACCTCTACATCATCCGCCACACGGGCGGGACGACCGGCGCGCCGAAGCCGGTCCCGAACTCGCACCGCACCTGGATCGCCTGCGGGCGTGATTACTTCTATCCGCTGCCGCCGCCGTCGCTCGGAGACGTCATCGTCCACGCCGGACCACTGTCGCATGCATCCGGGTACTGGCTGCTCCCACTCTGGGCGGTGGGCGGGATCCAGGTGCTGGTCGAGGGCCTGGCGCCCGAGGCGCTGCTTGACGTGATGGAGCGCGAGGGTGTCGCCTACGCGTTTCTGGCGCCCGTGATGCTCGGCCGGCTCGCCCGCGTGCCGGGCGCCGCCGACCGCGATTGGTCGAAGGCGAAGGCGCTGCTGATGAGCGGCGCGCCGATCACTGAGCGCACGATCGCCCAGGCGCGGAGCGCGTTCGGCGACCATGCGCTCTACCAGCTCTTCGGCCAGACGGAGACCGGTGCGGTGGCGGTGATGAGCCCGCGCGAATGGTTCGCCGACGTTCCCGGCTCGAACCCGCTGCGGGCGTGCGGACGTCTCCACCCCTGGGTCGAGCTGGAGATCCGCGACGAGGCCGGACGACCCGCGCCGATCGGCTCTCCGGGCGAGATCGTGATCCGTGGCGACGGCCAGTTCGAGGGCTTCTACGGCGCGCCCGAGGAGACCGCCGAACGACTCGCCGACGGCTGGGTCCTCACCGGTGACGTCGGCCGGCTCGACGCGAACGGCTACCTGTACCTTGTCGATCGCAAGAACGACACGATCGTCTCCGGCGGGTTCAACATCTACCCGGGAGAGCTCGAGAACGCGATCGCCTCGCATCCCGCCGTGCTCGAGGTCGCCGTGTTCGGCGTGCCGCACGGGCAGTGGGGCGAGACGCCGATGGCCGTCTGCACCGTTGAGCCGGACCAACCCGTCACCGAGGATGAGATCGTGCAGCTCGTGATCGGCCGCCTCGGGTCATACATGAAGCCAACGCGAGTGGAGCTGACCACGGAACGACTTCCGCGCAGCCCGACCGGCAAGATCATGCGTCGCGCGCTGCGCGAGCCGCACTGGAGTGGCCACGAGGTGCGCATCGCCGGCGCGTGAGCTCTCTGACCAGCAGCTGTCCTACGGTCGCACCACCACACGCCGGGGCGCGTCGCGCTTGTCCCGCAGCATCCGCAGCGCGTCGTCGACGTCCTGAAGACCGACGACGTGTGAGATGGAGGACTGCAGACTGAGACGTCCCGCTGCGACCAGCTGGACGAGCAGCTCGATCGTGTCGCGGCGGAAGCCGTACGAGGCGATCACGGAGATCTCCTTCCGCACGAACACGTGGGTCGGCGGGAGCGCGGCCTGTTCGGGTCCGATGCCGCAGACCACCAGCCGCCCCCCGCTGGCCAGCGCCTCGATCGCCGCTTCGATCGCGACTGCGGCGCCGGTGAAATCCGCGGCGACGTTCACGCCGCGCCCACCGGTCTCGCGCCGGATCGTCTCGCCGACGTCCGTCCTCCCTGCGTCGATGACGAGATCGGCGCCCAGCTCCAGCGCCAGCGCGAGCGGTTCTGAGCGGACGTCAATCGCCACGATCCGCCCGGCGCCGGTGAGTCGTGCCAGCTGGATCGCGTGCTGGCCCAACCCGCCAACGCCGAACACCGCAATCGACTCGCCGGGGCGCAGGGCGGCGCGGTCCACGAGCGCGTGAAACGGTGTCGCCACCGCGTCGGTGAGAATCGCGCCGACCTCCGGCGGGATGCCGTCGGGCAGGCGAACGAGGTTGGCCGCCGGGACGACCACGCACTCGGCGAGGCCACCGTCGAGGTCGATCCCGATCACCCGTTTGCGCTCGCAGATCTGACTCGCACCGTGGACGCAGGCCAAGCACTGGCCGCACGTGACAATCGGGGAGACGACCACGGCGTCCCCGACCGACCAGCCATCGGCAACCGCGCCGATCGCCGCGACGCGCCCCGCGATCTCGTGGCCGAGCGTCACGGCGTCGCGCCGAAGGCTGTCACCGTGGCCGCCGAAAACGAGGCTGACGTCGGTCCCGCACAACCCTGCAGCCGCGACTTCAACCAGGATCTCGCCGTCGCCGGCCGTCGGCACTGGAATCTGCTCGAGCCGGACATGCGGCTCACCGCGATGGTGGCGGACCGCTCTCACGCCGTCGGCTTCACGCCATCGGCTCGGCCGCCGCCGGCTCCCGCGGCCCGGAGCGCACGCGCTCGAGGACTAGGCGCCCGGCGGCGATTTCGTCGAGCAGAGTGAACTTCTGGATCTTGCCCGCCGCAGTCGTGGGATAGGCCTCGACGAACGCCCACAGCGCGGGCGCCTTGAACCTCGCGACCTGCGATCGGCAATGCTCCCGCAACTCCGACGCCGAGGGCGGGCTCGATCGGTCGAGGGGTCGGATCACCGCGGCCACCTCCTCACCCCACTCAGGGTCGGGCACTCCGAGCACGATCGCCTCGGCGACGGCGGGGTGCGTGTAGAGCACCTCCTCCACCTCGCGCGGCGAGATGTTCTCGCCGCCGCGGATGATCGTGTCCTTCAGCCGGCCGGTGATCCGCAGATACCCGCGCTCGTCCATCGAGCCGAGGTCGCCGGTGTGCAACCAGCCGTCCGCACGCAGAGTCGCCGCGGTCGCGTCCGGGTCGTCGAGATAGCCGATCATCATCTGGTGTCCGCGGGCGCAGATCTCACCCTCGGTACCGACCGGGAGGATCTCGGCCGTGGTCGGGTCAGCGATCTTCAGCTCGACGTGCGGGATGGCGCGTCCGATCGTCTCGGCCTGGTCCTCGGGGGTGTCCTCGACGCGCGTCGTGGTGACGACGCCCGAGACCTCGGTCTGGCCGAAGATATTCGTGAACTCGCAGCTGAACGCGCGTTTGGTTCTGCGGATCAGCTCGGCCGGGACGGGTGCCGCTCCCGACACGATCGTGTGCACGCTGGAGAGGTCGCGCGTAGCGATCTCTGGGTGCTCGAGGACCCGGACCAGCATCGTCGGCACCAACAGCGACATGTTCCCGCCGAGCGCCTCGATCAACTCCAGGACGAGCGCCGGCTGGAACTCCGGCACGACGACGTGCGTACCCCGCCGGCCAACGATGCCGAGGCCCGTGGTCACACACCCGCCGACGTGGAACAGCGGCATCACGTTGATCCACGTGTCCCCCGTCCGCATCCCGGCGGCGGTGAGCACGAAGTTGGGCGTGTTGGCGATACCACGGTGATGCAGCAGGACGCCCTTCGGGAAGCCGGTCGTCCCGCCCGTGTACTGGATCTGCGCCGGATCGTCGGGCCGGACCTCCGGGAGCGGTGTTCCGGTCAGCGCCTCGGACCGGAGCTCCGCGACGCCGGACAGGCTCACGACCCGCCGCACGTGCGGAAGCGAGGCGGTCAGACGGCAGATCGTGTCACGCAGGTCGTGGCCCCGGTACTCATCGGCCGTCACGACGCCCACCGCGTGCGAGCGGCGCAGCACATAGTCGAGCTCGCGCTCCCGGTAGGCCGGATTGGCTGTGGCCAGCACGAGTCCCGCCAGCGCCGCGCCCATCTGCAGCAGCACCCACTCCGCCGAGTTCGGCGCCGCGATCAGCAGCCGCTCACCCGGGCGGAAATGCCGGAGCAGCCCCCGCGCCACGCCCTCGGACTCCGCGACGAGCTGCGCGTAGGTCCAGCGTCGTCGCCCGGCCGGATCGTCGCAACCGTCCACGAGAGCGATCGTCTCCGGCGCGCCGGCCGCGGCCGCGCGCAGGAGGTCGCCGACCGTGATATCGAGCACCGGCGGGGAACCGTTGGCGGGCCAGTATGACCGCGTCAGAGTGGTTGGGTCAGAGTGCCCCATGGTGGCAGCGAGCCGAGCTTACTCGTGCGCCGCGACCATCGTGATCTGCGATTGTGGAGAACGCCTAACGCTTAACCGTCGTTCGAGCCTTCAGCCACGGATCCGTATCATCGTCTCGTGGTCGAGGTCGCTGACGGAATCTTTCAGATCGTGGTCCCGACGCCGTGGCCGGTCGGTCCCGTCAACGTCTATCTGATCGATGACGAACCCCTCACGCTGTTCGATACCGGACCGATCGACGACCCCTCGTTCGCGGCGCTCGAGGTGGGACTGGCCGAGTGCGGGCGCCGAGTCGAGGATCTGAAGCGGGTCGTCGTCAGCCATCAACATCCTGACCACTGGGGTGCCGCCCAACCGCTCGCCCGGCGCGCCGGCGCGGAGCTGTGCGGGCTCGCGGACTTCGCCGTCTGGCTTGCCGATTACCCCGGTTCGCTGAACCGCGACGATCGGTTCGCCGACGATGTCATGCGCGCTCACGGTGTCGTGCGATCCCCGGACGCTCCCGGCGCGTACGGAGGTGACCTGTCCCACTGCGAACCGGCTCGCGTGACGCGCACGCTGCGAGACGGCGACGCGTTGGAGTTCAACCATCGGCGCCTCGACGTGCTGCACCGGCCCGGGCACTCTCGTTCCGACACGGTGCTCTACGACAAGGCGTGCGGCGTGCTGGTCGGCGCTGACCACGTCATGCGCTGGCCCTCGACGCCGCTGTTATCGCCGCCGCTCGACGGGGCGGAGGAAGGCCCGGGCCGTCCGCGGGCGTTCGCCGAATACCAGGCGTCCCTGCTCGCGACTCAGGCGATGGAGGTTGAGCGGATCCTTCCCGGGCACGGCGACGTGATCCGCGATCCAGCCGACGTGATCGATGCGCGGCTGCGCCTCTACGAGCAGCGGACGGAGGGGATGTTCGCCGTCGTCGACGCCCAGCCGACGACCGCTCTCGAGCTGGCGACTCGGACGCGGGGAGCGATCGCGGAGAGGTCCATCTTCTTCGCGCTGTGCGACACGCTCGGCTACCTCGACGCCCTGATCGACGCTGGCGTCGTCGCGGAGACCGATGTCGACGGCGTCGCTCAGTTCGCGCGGACATGACCGTCTGCAAGGGCCGGCGGATGACGTGCGCGACGCCTGTGGACCTCTCCAAACGCCGGAGCGCACTGCATGCGAGCCGCGGCCGCCTGTGATCAGATCTGGCGGGTGACTGCGAGCGGTCGGCCGATCTCCATGACAGCTCAGCAGCCACTGACGCAGCTCACCCGGTCTCATTGGAGGCCGACCACCGCGGAACCGCCGCTTCGCCTCACGATCGCAGGGTTGCTGTCGGCGGCCGTCGCTCGACGTCCGGACCACATCGCGCTCGTCGATGGAGTCGCCGATCCCGATGCGCGCCGGCGTTGGACCTACCGTGAGTTGGAAGGCACGGTCCGAAAGGTCGCGATCGCGCTGCGCCGGCGGTTCGAGGTGGGAGATCACGTGGCGCTGTGGAGCCCGAACAGCGCGGACTGGGTCCTGTTCCAGATCGGCGCGGGACTTGCCGGCGTCGTTCTCGTCACCGTCAACCCGGCCTACCGGGACGCAGAGCTTGCCTACGTCCTGCGCGGCTCACACGCCCACGGCGTGTTCTTCGCCGACGAGTATCGCGGCCGGGACCTGGGTGAGATCGCACGCGCGACGGTCACCACGATCCCGTCGGTACAGGTCATTGGATCCCTTGGCGACCTGCTCGCAGAGGCGGCCGCGATCGAGCCCTCCACCACCGAGCTGCCCAACCTGGCGGCCGGCGCGATCGCTCAGGTGCAGTACACGTCCGGCACGACCGGATTCCCCAAAGGCGCGATGCTCACCCACGGCGGAATCACGACCGCCTGCGAACAGGTGGCACGGCGTGCTCTGCCCGAGGGCGGACCCCTCACGTATCTCAATCCGATGCCGCTGTTCCACATCGGCGGGTCCGGCGTCGCCACGGTGGGCACCCTGACCAAGGCCGGAACGCACGTCGTGATGCCGCGCTTCGACGTTGATCTGTGGCTGTCGCTCGTCGAGTCCGAACGGGCGACGATCACGATGGCGGTGCCGACGATGCTGATCGCGATCCTGGAGCACCCGAGGCTGGCCGATCACGATCTGGAGAGCCTGCAGACGATTCTCACCGGCGGGGCACATGTCCCCACGGAGTTGGTCCACCGCGCCGCCCAGCTGGGTGCGAACGTGATGATCACCTTCGGGCAGACCGAGAGTCACGGCACGATGTGCACCACCCGCCGCCACGACTCAGCCGATGACATCTCGACCACGGTGGGGCTCCCCGTGGATCACGTCGAGGTCGCGATCGCCGACCCGGTCTCGGGCGAGATCGTCGAGGTCGGCGTCCCCGGCGAGATCCTCGTTCGCGGTGATCAGGTGATGGCCGGCTACTACAACTCCGCCCAGGAGACGGACGCCGCGATCGACGAGGCCGGGTGGCTTCACTTCGGTGATCTCGGAACGATGGACGAGCGCGGGTACCTCCGCGTGATCGGTCGGCTCAAGGACATGGTGATTCGCGGGGGCGAGAACATCTACCCACGGGAGATCGAGGACGTTCTCCTCCGCCACCCCAGCGTTGCCGAGGTGGCGGTCGTCGGCGTGCCCGATGCGACCTGGGGGGAGGAGGTGGCGGCCGTGATTCGCCTCCAGCCCGGCACCGGCGACCGCCCCGAGCCCGCGGCGCTGCTCGATTACTGCCGGGAACGGCTGGCCCATTACAAGTGCCCTCGCCTGTGGTTCTACGTCCCCGCGTTTCCGCTGACGGCCTCGGGCAAGATCCAGAAGCACCGGATCGTCGCGAGCATCGTTGGGCGGGAGATCGCGTCGGTCGGCAGCTTCGTCCGCAAGGTCGGGGCGCCGTCGGCGCGCCACGCGCCAAAGACCTCACCCTGAACTACGCGGCCCCAGCGGTGCGCGAGAAAGGCCCAACCATGTCGACCGTCCTTGAAGGAGTCCGAATCCTGGAACTGGGCGGCATCGGTCCGGGTCCGCACGGCGCGATGATCCTCGCCGACCTCGGCGCCGATGTCGTCCGCGTCGAGCGACCGACGGGAACCACGGAGATGCTCCCGCCCGAGCAGGACTTCGTGTTGCGCAACCGTCGTTCTGTCGCCGCGGATCTGAAGGACCCGGCTCAGCGCGACTGGGTCCTTCAGCTCGTCGATCACGCCGACGTGCTGCTCGAGGGCTATCGACCCGGGGTGGCCGAGCGATTGAGCATCGGCCCCGACGTCTGCCGAGAGCGCAACCCCCGCCTGATCTACGGGCGCATGACCGGCTGGGGCAACGAGGGGCCGCTCGCCCAGGCCGGCGGACACGACATCAACTACCTGTCGCTGACCGGGGCGCTGGACATGCTCGGACGCAAGGGTTCGCCGCCGCTGGCGCCGCTCAACCTCGTCGGTGACTACGGCGGGGGCTCGATGTTCATGGTGCTCGGGATCGTCGCCGCGCTCTACGAGCGGGAACGTTCCGGTCAGGGTCAGGTTGTCGAAGTGGCGATGATCGACGGGATCAGCACGCTGATGGCGATGTACTGGACCCTCACCGAGCACCGCGTATGGTCGTCGGAGCGCGGTGTCAACCTCACCGACGGCGGCTCCCCGTTCTATGACACATATGCATGCGCGGACGGCCGCTACATGGCCGTCGGTGCGATCGAGCCGCAGTTCTACGACCGGCTGCTCCAGGGCCTCGGGCTCGACCGCGATGAGTTGCCACCGCAGCTGGATCAGGCGTCCTGGCCGTCCGTGAAAGAGCGGTTTGCCGAGATCTTCGCGACCAGGACGCGGGACGAATGGACGGCGATCTTCAGCCAGATCGACGCGTGTGTGACCCCGGTGCTCGCGCTCGGCGAGGTGGCGCAGCATCAGCAGATCCGAGCGCGGGGGACGGTGCAACGCCGCCACGGACAGCTTCAGCCGATGCCGGCCCCACGGTTCTCGCGATCAGAGCCGGCCGAGATCGCGGCTCCGCCGATGCCCGGCTCGCAGAACGACGCGGTCTACGCTGACTGGGTGCGGTCCACCGAGACAGCCTGACGAAGCCGACGTTGAACCAGGTGCGTTGTCGCTCTCTCTGAGCCGAGCCCACGACCGACTCAAGAGTCGTTGAACGCTGGTTTAGTATCGCGGCATGGAGAGACCGCTTTTCGGCCCTGACCATCGCGCCCTGCGTGAGACGTGGGGGAGCTTTCTCGACCGCGAGGTCGCCCCCGTCTACGACGAGTGGGAGCGGGACCGGCGGATCCCCCGTGAGGTCCTGACACGGATCGGCCAGCTCGGCTTCCTCGGCCCGGCGGTGCCTGAGCAGTTCGGTGGCGCCGGGACCGACGATTTCCGCTTCAACGCGGTTCTGGACGAAGCGGCCGCGGAGCGCGGATTCACGGGCATCGCGATGGCGCTGTCGGTCCATCAGGACGTGGCGCTCCCCTACCTGCTGGAACTCGCCACGCCCGAGCAGCAGGAACGGTGGCTGCCCGGCTTGGCGTCGGGCGAGCTGATCGCGGCGATCGCGATGTCGGAGCCGGGGGCGGGGTCGGATGTGGCGGCGATCGCGACGCGGGCGCGCCGGCGCAACGGCTCGTTCGTCGTCAATGGCGCGAAGACCTTCATCAGCAACGGCATCAACGCCGACGTCGTCGTCACCGCGGTCCGGACCGGGGACACAGGACGGCGCGAGGACATCAGCATCCTCATCCTGGAGCGTGGTATGAACGGGTTCGAGCGCGGCCGCAACCTTGAGAAGCTCGGCACGCATTCCCAGGACACCGCGGAGCTGTTCTTCGATGAGGTCGAGGTGCCGGCCGAGAACCTCCTCGGTGAGGAAGGTCGGGGTTTCGCATATCTGATGCGCAATCTCGCCCAGGAGCGATTGGCGATCGCCGTCACCGCAACGGCGGGGGCTCGCGGCGCGCTGGCCAGAACGCTCGAGTACGTGAAAGAGCGTAAGGCGTTCGGCAGATCGGTCGGGACGTTCCAGAACTCGCGCTTCAAGCTCGCGGCATGCCATGGAGAGCTTCAGGTGACGCAAGCTCACGTCGACGCCGCGATCGCTGCCCATATCGAGGGCAAGCTCAGTCCCGAGGACGCCGCGATCGCCAAGTGGTGGGCGACCGAGGCCCAGGGCCGGATCGTCGACGCCTGCCTGCAGATGCACGGCGGCTACGGCTACATGCTGGAGTACCCGATCGCCCGTTCGTATGTCGATGCCCGTGTGAACCGGATCTACGGCGGGTCGAACGAGATCATGCTGGAGATCGTCGGCCGTTCGCTCGGGCTCGCCGACCAGGGCCGGGTGTGATTAACGTTCGTAAGAAGACGCGCGGCAGGCCAGGCGTGAAACCAGTGGATGCGTGGGCTCAAGCGACCGTGGTCCGGCCGCTCCCGCTGGGCAGGTTGGAGGATCCAACAGGTACCGGGATCGATCCGGTTCGGTGTGGCCGCGAGCCTCACCTATCGTCGCTGACCGGCGCAATCGCGCACGTGCCGAACGACAGGAAGGATTGGTCGCGATGGAGTGGTCGACGATCCCAGACGACGTGCAGCAGTTGCTGTCCAATATTGACGAGTTCATCGATTGCGAGCTGAAGCCGATCGAGGCGGCCAATCCCGACTTGTTCGATCATCGGCGGGAGTTCACGCGCACCGACGTCGAGCGTGGCGGCATCCCGACGCTGCGCTGGCGTGAGGTACTGGCCCGTGCACGTCGCCTGTCGATCGAAGCTGGCTTCTACAAGTACCCGTTCCCGGCGGCCCTCGGAGGTAACGACGGAACGAACCTGGCCATGGCCGTGATCCGTGAGCACCTGGCGATGCGCGGCCCGGGACTCCATGCCGAGCTCTCGCATGAGGCGTCGGTGGTGGCCAACGAGCCGCTCGCGCTCGTCCTCCACGAGTACGGCACCGACGAGCAGAAGGAGAAGTATCTGTGGCCGCTGGTCAATGGCGAGATCCACCTCGCGTTCGGCCTCACCGAGCCGAACCACGGCAGTGACGCCACGTGGCTCGAGACGACTGCTCACCGCGAGGATGGCGGCTGGGTCATCAACGGCGCCAAGCGGTTCAACAGCGTCGTCGATGTCGCGGCAGCCGACATCGTCTTTGCGCGCACCTCGGGGCAGACCGGCAAGGCCGATGGGATCACCGCGTTCGTCGTGCCGATGGACGCCCCGGGCCTTGAGATCCCGTACTACCACTGGTGCTTCAACATGCCGAGCGATCACGCCGAGGTCACGCTGGAAGGCGTGCGCGTGCCGGACGGCGCCGTGCTCGGCGAGCTCGGGCGCGGCCTCGATTGCGCCCAGCTGTTCGTCCACGAGAACCGGATCCGGCAGGCAGCGTCGTCGCTCGGCGCCGCCCAGTTCTGCATCAACGAGAGCATCCGCTACGCCGAGGAACGGATCATGTTCGGCAAGCCGCTCTCGGACTACCAGGGGATCCAGTGGCAGCTCGTCGAGCTCCAGACCGACGCCGAGTTCCTGCGCAACACGATCTACAAGACGGCGTGGCAGATGGACCAGGCGACGGACGGTTCCTCGACCGAGGCGAAGACGAGCGTCACCGACAAGATCTCGATGGTCAACTTCCGTGGCAACCAGTTGGCCTGCAAAGCGGCGGACCGGGCGATGCAGATCCACGGCGGCGTCGGCTACACCCGCCACAAGCCGTTCGAGCATATTTACCGCCACCACCGCCGCTACCGGATAACCGAAGGCTCCGACGAGCTCCAGCTGCGGCGGATCGCGAGCAAGATGTTCGACTTCAGCGGGTCCAAGGCGAAGGCGGCTCGGGCTCACGCGTAGAGCGCGGCGATCTCCGCCGCGTACTTCCGATCGATCACCCGGCGCTTCAGCTTCATCGTCATCGTGATCTCATCTCCGCCGGGCAGCCAGCTCACGCCCTCGAGGATCCGGTACTTCTTCACCTGCTCGATCCGTGCGAGGGTGGCGTTCGCCGCCTGGACCGCGCGCTCGACCTCGGCGTAGACGGCCGGCTCCCGCGTGATCTGATCGAACGATCCGGTCAGGCCCGCGCCCGATGCGAACTCGATCAGGCTCTCCTCGTCGAGGACGATGATCGCGGTGAGGTACGGCCGTTTGTCCCCGAGCGCGACGGCGTGACCGATCACCGGCGAGTGCGCCTTCAGACGGTTCTCCACCATCGCCGGCGGAATGTTCTTGCCGGCGGAGTTGATGATGATCTCCTTCTTGCGATCGACGATCGTGTAATAGCCGTCGGCGTCGACCGTGGCGATGTCGCCCGAGCGCATCCAACCGTCCTCGTCGACCGCCTCGCGGGTCTTGTCGGGCTCGTTGCGGTAGCCGGAGAAGATCGGTCCGCGGACGAGGAGCTCGCCGTCCGGGGCGAGCTTGGCCTCGACGCCCGGCTGGGGGCGCCCGACCGTCCCGATCTTGATCCGCTCTAGCGGGTTCGACAGCGACATCCCCGTCTCCGACATGCCCCAGATCTCGGCGATCGGGAGGCCGAGCGCAGTGAACACCTTGAGGATGTCGACGCGTGCGGGCGCGGAGGCGGACCCGAGGTATTCGGTCGCTCCAAACCCCAGCCGCTCGCGGATCCCGCCGAGTGTCACGCGCGCGGCGGCGCCGCGGATGAGGAGGTCCGCATCCGGCTGCTCCGTGTCCGACAGCGACGCGGCCGCGAACGCCATCCCGTCCTCAAGCGCGCCGCGGAGCTCGTCGTCGGCGCGGGCGATCTTCCGGACCGCCATCGCCAGCTTCTCGTAGATCCGCGGGACGGCGATGAATCGCGTCGGTTTGACGGCGCCAAGCGCAGCGGCGAGCTGCTTGGGGTCCGGCACGCTGGTCACCGTGAACCCGAACGCCATCCCGCCGTAGTGGCTGAACCACCGCTCAAACAGGTGGGCCATCGGCAGGTAGGAGATGACGGTTCCGTCCGGGCTTGCCGGGGCGAGACGGTGGACCGCTCGGACATTGGCGAGCAGCGCGCCATGGCTCCATTCGGCGCCTTTGGGAATTCCGGTCGTTCCGGACGTGTAGATGATCCCGGCGAGGCTGTCCGGCGTGAGAGCCTGCCAGGTCGCATCGAAGTCCCAGCCGTCGGGCGCCGGCAGCGCCTCGAGCTCAGCGAGTGTCATGTCGCCGTCGCCGGCCTCGTCGGCGATCACGACGATCGCCAGCGGCGTGTCGAGGCGATCGCGAACGGTTCGCAGCGTGCCGACGAACTCCGGCTGGGCGACGACGATCCGCGCCCCTGAGTTCTCGATCTGCGGGAGGATCTGCTCGGCCGGGTTGCTGAAGTAGATCGAGAACGGCACGCCGCCGGCGTGGAGCACCCCGGTATCGACGAGGTGAAACTCCGACCGGGAGGTCAACATGATCGCCACGACGTCACCCGTTCCGACGCCGAGCGCAGCGGAGCCGGTGGCGATCGTGCGCACGCGGTCCGCGTAGTCCTGCCAGGTCAGCTCATCCTCAACCCCGATATCGCGCAACGCCGGGCGCTCCGCATTGGCGGCCGCCGAGATCTGGAACGCGCCGCACAGGGTCGGCGCCCTCACCGCCTGTTCGATCGCTTCGGCGCGCGTCATGCGGACCCGAGAATCTCCCGGCCTCGCTTGAGGACGTCCGGGATCGTCGAGGCCGCAATCTCCAGTCCCGGATCGGGATCTAGGCGGAGCCGGTTGCGCTCGACCAGGACCGAGGTGGCGGAGGCGGTCTTGTAGTAACAGTAGGCGAGGAACCAGTGCAGCTCGGCGACGTCCTCGTGTCGTACGGCGAGGTACTCGGCGAGCAGCTCGTCGCGGCTCGGCATCCCGTCCGAAGCGGCCCGATTGGCGGCGTCGCGGCCATTGACGAACCGGTGGACCGGATCGGTCCAGTTGAGCAGCCAGGCAAGGTCGGTGCGCGGATCGCCGACGGACCAGATGTCCCAATCAATGATCGCCCCCAGGCGATCGTCGACGAACTGCATGTTGCCGAGGCGAAAATCCCCATGGAGGATTCGTGCCGGCACCGGCGCCGGCACGGTCGCGGCGAGCCCGCGATGGAGGTCGCTCTCGTAGAAGTGAAGCTCGTCGCCCGCGGTTCTGTAGAGCTTCGCCCAGCGCTCCAGTTCCGCCTCCAGGGTCGTCTCCGGCTCGTCGCCGAGCCCGATCTCGTCAGGCGCGAGCTGGTGGATGCGTCCGAGCATCCGGGCTGCCAGCCGCGCCCGCCGATTGACGACCTCCGCGGACGGAGGCTCAGCGCTCACATCCTTGTTCGGCTCGTAGGCCTCGCCCGCGATGTAGCTCATCACGAAGAACGGGGGCGTGCCGGCATCCTCCAGCAACACCTCCGGGACGCGGACGCCCGGTGCGCCGGCGAGCGCCCGGAGGACTTTGGCCTGGCGCAGGACGTCGCGGCGGCGCACGGGCGGAAACCCCGGCGGCGCAACCTTCACCACGATCTGGCGCGCGCTACAGCAGCTGTCCGACAGACGAGCCGCGAACGTCAGACTCGAAACCCCACCGTGGAGTGAATCGAGATCGGTGACTGAAGCTCCAGGCCATCGCGCGTCGGCGGCGAGGGTTGCACGGTCGAGCAACTCTTGGACATTGAGCGCATTCACCTCGCCGCGATCGTGGCTCACGTCCCGGGCGGTCGCCACCTCGGCTCATCGACCGCCTGGAGACGGCTACAAGCATCCCGCGGGAGCGACGGCACGTCGATCGCCGCCCTGGTAGAAGCAGTGTCCACGTTGAGCCTTCGGAGGTCACGGATGGGTGTGCTCGCACGTTTCAGTCTCACGGGCAAAGTGGTGATCGTGACCGGCGCCTCGTCCGGGCTCGGAGTCGCGATCGCACGGGCGATGGCCGAGGCCGGCGCCGACGTGGCGATCGGCGCCCGGCGCCTGGAACGCCTCGAGGAGACCAAGCAACTGATCGAGGCGGCGGGTCAGAGGGGTCTCGCGGTGCGGACCGATATCACACAGGTGGAGGATTGCCAGGCGCTCGTCGAGACGGCAATGAGCGAGTTCGGCCACGTCGACGTGCTCGTCAACAACGCGGGCGACGGTGGCGAGTACAACCCGGCGACCGAGGACCCACCAGATCACTTCCGGCGGGTCGTCGAGCTCAACCTGATGGGGTCCTACTGGATGGCGCAGGCTGCCGGCCGGGTGATGGGCCCCGGAAGCTCGGTGATCAACATCTCCAGCGTGATGGCGTTGACCACCGCCAAGATGCCGGCCGCTGGCTACAGTGCGGCGAAGGCCGGTGTGCTCGGCCTCACTCGTGATCTCGCCGCGCAGTGGGGGGTCGACAAGGGCATCCGGGTCAACGCACTCGCGTTCGGCACCTTCCCCAGCGAGCAGACCGCCCACTACAGCGAGAACTACAAGCGCAAGGTGATCGATGCGCGGATCCCGATCGGACGCTTTGGCGAGCCGGAGGATGCGGCGGCCGCGGCGGTGTTCCTCGCGAGCGACGCCTCCTCCTACATCACTGGTGTCACCCTGCCGGTCGATGGAGGCGTGCTGATCACCTGAGCATCCCCACGGGCTCCGCCGGCTCGCTGGCATCGGGGGCGAACCGGCGCAGGACGGAGTGGCCTTGGAGGCGCAGGACAAGTAGTGCCACCTGGGCCGTGAGCTGGTCGTCGGCGTCAGCGGCGACATCGAGGCCGGTCAGCGCGTGGACCCGCGCCAGGCGGTAGCGGATCGTGTTCTCGTGGACGCCGAGGCGTTCCGAGGAGACGCGCACGCTGCGTCCGGCCTCGTAGAACGCCTCCAGCGTCCGAAGCAGATCGTCGGTCTGCTCGCCACCTCCGAGCAGCGGCCCGACCGCGTCCGCGACGAAGCGCTCGGCGGCGTCTGAGTTCACGTTCGTCACGAACAGTCGCGCCGGGCCGAGATCATCGGCTCCGAGCACCCGTTGCGAGGAGGTGCCCGCGAAGCTGCCGACGCAGCGCGCGACCTCTCGCGCCTCGCGGTAGGCGTGGGCCACCGCGGCCGGGTCACGGCAGACGCAGGAGAGTCCGATGACGATCCCCGCGTCGGCGCCGAGGCGAGCGCACGCGTCGCGCAGCGCTGTTTTGACGGCCTGCAGGGCGATGCGCGCCGGCTCCGTCCGGGCGAGCTCGATCACGAGCGCGACGCCCTCGGTCCCGCTCGTGGCGAGCACCTCGCCGTTCACCTGCTCCCGCAGGTCCGCGACGAGACGCTCGGTGCCGACCGGAACACCGCCGGGCTTCTGGCCGGACACGTAGCCAACAACGCGCGGAACCTCGAGGTCGATCCCGAGATACTCGGCGCTCCGTCGCATCTCCTCGCGGTCCTCGCTCCCGCGGAGAAGCTGCCGGGCGAACGACGCGCGGGCGTCCGAGGTCGAAGTATTGAGCTGGCGACGGCCGCCGAGTTCGAGCGCAAGGTGGGTCGCCGCCCGGCGGGTGATGAACTCGTCGAAGGCCGTGAACCGAGTCGGGTTCTCCATCACAACGAGCCAGCCCCAGCGCTGTCCGCCCACGTCGACCGGGGCAGCGATGTGACGGTGCCGAATGCCGGCGGTGAGCGTTGGTCCGACCGACACGCACGATCCGGCGACGACATCCCGGAACACGCTGGCGGGGCCTTCGTCGCTGTGGAGATCCTCCAGCAGGCACACCTCAAGTTGGCAGCCGCCGGGAGCACTCGCCTTCACGACGGGCTGGCCGTGGGCGTCGTAGAGCGCAGTCGGCTTGCCGGTGAGGTTCGCGACGAGGTCGACGATCGCAGACAGGCCGCCACCGCTGAGGAGAGCGCCGCTGAGGCGGTGCTCGGCGGTCATCGTCTTGCGAAGCAGGAGGTTCTGCCGGGTCGTCGTCTCGACCTTGGTCTTCAGCTCGTTCGTGAACCTGGCGTGAGTGACGGCGTGGGCGGTGATCGCCGCCATCGCCGTTGCCACCTCGATGTCCGAGGGCGCGAACGGATGGACGTCGGCTCCGTTGTCGAAGATGAGCACACCGATGACCTGACTGCCGGCCACGATCGGCACGCCGAGAAGACATCGCACCTTCCACGCCCGGATGGCTGCTCTCGCTGCTCGCGGGTCGCCGTAGGCATCGCGAATGACGAGCGGCTTGCCGGTCTCGACGAGCTCCCGCGTGATGACGTCGGTCGGTCCGCCCAAGGTCAGGTCGCGCACGGCGGCCTCGATCTCCTCGCGCGGATGTGCGACACGCCCGACGAACACCTCGCGCGGGTCGTCCCGGAGATACACGCCGCAGCGTCTGACCTGCAGCACCGCGCAGGCCCGCTCGGCGATTCGCCGCAGCAGTTCGTCGACGTTCCCGTCAGCCGGGGCGGCGCTCAGTTCTGAGAGTGCCGTCAGTGCCTCTCGGTACTCCTGCTCGTGGGAGTCGTCGACCGGGCCACGATCGTGAACCGGTCGGTCTGCGATTGCGCTCACTGTCTCTCCTCAACTCGCCAAAGCAGAGGACGGATGCAGCTCGCGCTGCACCTTCTCCTCTCATGGGGCGGCAGCATAGCACGGCTTTTAACGAGCGTTCAATTATTCTGTTACCGTGAATTCGATGAACGCCGCCACGCCACCACGCACGTTCGATCCGCAGATCCTCGCCGGGAAGCGGATCCTGATCACGGGAGGCGGAACCGGTCTTGGCAAGGGTGTCGCCCGCAAGCTCGTCGAGCACGGCGCGCAGGTGCATTTGTGGGGCAGGCGTGATGCGGTGCTCGCCGAGGCGGTGGGCGAAGTCTCCGAGGGCTACGCGGGCAGCGCCCACTTCCAGGCTGTCGACGTCCGCAGGGCC
>Ga0302326_10010030_pt1 | contig 20560 bp, 11 predicted proteins | sample Palsa_T0_3_FD_202264 | JGI IMG/M metagenome (GOLD analysis project Ga0302326, IMG submission 202264) | Peat permafrost microbial communities from Stordalen Mire near Abisko, Sweden - Palsa_T0_3 | ecosystem: Environmental > Terrestrial > Soil > Palsa > Peat permafrost | place: Sweden: Abisko...
GGGCGGGCTCCACTCGCGGCTGGTGCTGGCCAAGGCCCGGAGCGCCGGCATACCGGACACCCATCGACCGCCGGAAATTCTGCGGTGAATCTGCGGCGGCTCTCCGGGCTGTCCAAGAGCCGGCGCGGAGGCCAGCGATGCCTGCTCCTGGAGCCCTCCCGCCTCAAATCACGGCACGCCGGACCCGCTGTTCCGCCCTTGATCCGTACCTAGGTTCGCTATGAAGGAATTGGGGGAATTCGACTCCTCGGATCGGCCAGAACCCAGGTGGCGGTCTTGGCTTGGAGGAGATGGGCTCGGCCGACGAGATTGCTGCCGTGTTCCGACGTCTCTGGGCCGCCATCTGTGCCGGCTAGAACTGGCCGGCTGACCTTTGGCGGCCGGAATCGACGACGGATCTGGGGTTTGGCAGCTTCCGAGGAGGCGGAGCCCATCTCCTCCAAGCCTAGACCGCGCCCTGCGAAGGCCGGCTTGAACGGCGAGCCATCTCGCTGTTAGAGTGCGAATTCGAACCGATGCCGACGCCCGACTTCCATTATCAGGACCCGCTTCCGCTCGCCGCGGACGAAACGGAATATCGCCTGCTCTCGAAGGAGGGCGTCTCCGAGGCGGAGTTTGAAGGGCAGAAAATCCTCAAGGTAGAGCCGAGCGCCCTGGCCTACTTGGCGCAACACGCCTTTCGGGACGGTGCGTTCATGCTCCGCAGCAAGCACCTCCGGCAGGTCGCTGCGATTCTCGACGATGCCGAAGCTTCGGAGAACGATCGCTATGTCGCGTTGACGCTTTTGAAGAATGCCGAGGTCGCCTCCGCAGGCATCCTGCCCATGTGCCAGGACACGGGAACAGCGGCGATTTTCGGGAAAAAAGGCCAGCGCGTTTGGACCGGCGCAAACGACGCCGAATGGCTCAGCCGCGGCGTCTACGAATGCTTCACGAAGGAAAATCTGCGCTATTCCCAGACTTCTGCGCTCGACATGTGGAATGAGGTGAACACCGGGACCAATCTGCCGGCGCAAATCGACCTCCTCGCCACTCCGGGAGACACCTACGAATTTCTCTTTGTGGCCAAGGGCGGGGGGTCGGCAAACAAGATGTATTTCTTTCAGGAGACCAAGGCGCTCCTCAACCCGAAGAGCCTGGCCGCATTTGTGGCCGCCAAGCTTCCCCTGCTGGGGACTTCCGCGTGCCCGCCCTATCATCTCGCTTTTGTGATCGGGGGGACCAGCGCCGAAGCGTGCATGAAGACCCTGAAGCTCGCATCGACGCGGTACCTCGACACGCTCCCGACCACCGGCAACGAGCATGGGAGGGCATTCCGCGATCTTGAGTGGGAGGCGAAGATCCTGGAGATCGCGCGCGCCACCGGCATCGGCGCCCAATTCGGCGGCAAATACTTCGCGCTGGATGTCCGCGTAATCCGCCTGCCCCGGCATGGCGCGAGCTGTCCAGTCGGCATGGGTGTTTCGTGCTCAGCCGACCGCAACGTCAAGGCCAAGATCACAGCCGACGGTATCTTCTTGGAGCAATTGGAAGCCGACCCCGGTCGGTTCATTCCCGCCCGCTGTCGCACAGCCAAGGAAGCGCCCACCGTCCACGTGGACCTCAACCGTCCCATGGAGGAGATTCTCGCGGAGCTCTCGCGCCACCCGGTGACCACCCGCATTTCGCTGACGGGTCCGCTCGTCGTCGCCCGCGACAGTGCGCACGCCAAGCTCAAGGAACGCGTCGACGCAGGCCAGGGCCTTCCGGACTACTTCAAGCGCCATCCTGTCTACTATGCGGGCCCCGCCAAAACACCGAAGGGGTATGCGGCCGGCTCGTTCGGTCCCACAACGGCGGGCCGGATGGACAGCTACGTCGATTTATTCCAGTCGCACGGCGGCTCGATGGTGATGCTTGCCAAGGGAAACCGCGGAGCGCAGGTCACGGAAGCGTGCAAGAAGCACGGAGGTTTCTATCTTGGGAGCATCGGTGGACCCGCGGCGATCCTCGCCAAAGAAAATATCCGCAAGGTCGAGGTGATCGAATACGCCGAACTCGGAATGGAAGCGGTGTGGAAGATCGAAGTTCAGAACTTCCCCGCATTTATTCTCGTCGACGACAAGGGCAACGACTTCTTCGCAGCAGGCTGCAATGCCTGCCTGCCGCCGCTCAAAACTTAAACTTGATCGAGAGACGGTCGCCACCCACGCCGTAGCGATGGATGGACTCGTACAGCCGGTCGTCGGAGAGCTGGCTGGCCACCCGCGCGCTCGAAGCGGAGGCCACGGTCGAAAGGTCCGCCGTGGCTGGAAGCGCAGGGGCAAGAAGACGGAAGCGCCGCTCCTCCGAAGACGGGTTCATACCGGCCAAGGGATCCGTCGTCGGGCTGCGGGAGCTCCCGAGCGTAGACCCAAAAACGGGCATCGACGCGAGAAACCCCCGCGCCATCTGGGGACTCGGGGCCTCGGCGGTCGTTAGATTGGCATCAATCAGTTCACCGGCAGGATTCAAAGACCCATCGGTGGGAATAGCGGAGACGGACGCGATCGCAAATGATGCGCGGGATCTCTCGGAAGAGGCGGCTGCCTCGGGCGCCTGAGTGAGGTGGGAAGATTGGGGGGTGAGGGCCGCCGATGCGGGGGCAGAGGCATCCGCAGCCACCGCATCCGTACTCTCATCCTCAGCCTCTTCGGCCACGGGTGCCGAACGCGAAGCCACGACGGCCACCATGTGCACGGGCCTCACCGGCGCCGCGGTGATACCGGAGCGAAAGGGCGATGCCGTCGCGTGGGACGCCGCCGAGCCAAAGTGTTGGACTCCCACGCAGGTAACAACAAGAGCGGCCAAAGCACCCAAGGGAACCCTCTGGCGCGACACCACCATCAAACCGCGGGAAAATCCATGCCACCACGGGCGTTTGGCCACGATTGCCGCCAGTTGCTTCGCGCGAAGGTCGCTCTCGAAGCGGGTCCAAAATTCGGCCGAGGGGCGCTCAAGGCGCTTTAGGCGCAGCAAATCTTCGATCGAGTTGGAGGCTGCGCGTTTGTTCATTCCGTTAGAATTCATCGCGGCAGATAGGCCTGCAGCTCCGCTTGAAGCAATTGCTTTGCATAATGGAGTCGGGACCGAACCGTTCCCACAGAACTTCCCGTGATTTGCGCGATCTCGTGATGGCTCAGGCCATCGATTTCAAATAAGGTCACCACTGTGCGATGCTTGATAGACAGTTTCTGCATCGCCACGTTCAATTTTTCTTGGAGTTCGCGAACAATGGTTCCCCGGTCGGTGTCCGTCTTATCTGTCAGCGCATCAATGATTTCACGCGAGACAGGCGCGCTCTCGTCGATTGCCTCCAGGCTAAAAAATGATCGGAGCCTGTTTTTTCGGAGATGGCTGACCGTGCCGTTGACCGCAATTCGGTAGAGCCAGGTGAAGAACGATGACTGGCCGTGAAATCGCTGGATCGACTGGAATGCCTTGATAAAGGCGTCCTGGGTCAGGTCCGCCGCATCCTCTCGGTTCGAGGTAAGGTTATAAACGACGCCAAATACCCGCTCGCGATACTTCAGAATCAGTTGATCAAAAGCGGCAACGTCACCGGCCTGCACGCTGCGCACAACCCCCAAATCCACATCGGCCTCAAGCTTGCGCTCCGGCGACGCGACTAGGGGCTTGTCGAATGCTTTGGCGGCATCCATGGCGTTGCTAACAGCAAACCCCAATCCGGGTGCAGGGCAAATCGAAAGTCGGTTAACAGCGCTCAGGCCGTAGGCCAAAGCGCAGCCACCTGCCCCAGAACAACTTCCCCAAGGGTCAATAATAGGGGCGTTGCCGGTACTCCCGGCCATTCTTCGAGAGCGGCCGTCGCCGAGGTGATCTCGCCCCGAATGGAGTCCGAAACGGCCTCAAATACGCCCAATTCGCGCATCTGCCGAAGCCGAAGCACCTGCTGTGGCGGGCGCCCCCCCGTAAGCTCCTTACGGAGCTCGCCCCGCTCCGAATCGTTCAACCGCTCGAGAAGTGCAAAGAGCGGCAGGGTCAGTTTGCCGCTCGCCAGATCGGTGCCGAGCGTCTTGCCGATGCGGTCTTCGCTTCCGTAGAAATCCGCGAGATCGTCGTAGATCTGGTAAGCAATTCCCAGATGGCGGCCGAAGCGGGCTGCGGCTTCGACATAACCAGGTTCCGCACCCGCGAGGCGGGCCCCGAGGAAGCAGGACACGCGAAAGAGTTCGGCCGTCTTCAAATCGATGATTCTTCGATAGTCGGCGAGCGTTATGTTCGTTGAACCACGCCGCAGCGTTTGGACGATCTCCCCGGCACATATGCGCCGAGTGGATTCAGAAACCGCCGCGCAGACCTCGGTCGTCGGGAAATGCGTCGCCAAATGCAAAGCATGCGCGAATAAAGTGTCGCCCAGAAGCACGGCCGCGGTCGGGCCGAATTCGCGCGAAGCGGTTCCGCGGCTGCGCCTCACATCGGCGGAATCCATGATATCATCGTGGACCAGTGTGGCCAGATGAACCAGTTCCACCACAGCCGCGGCGCGCACCAAGTTAGGATTCGGGATGGAGGATTCAGTCCATCCGCTCAGAAAGACGAGCGAGGGGCGGATTCGCTTGCCCGACGTGTCGATGCAGTAGTCCGCCATGGCACGGATCTCCGGCTCGAACGATGCCAGTTGCTCGTGGAGCAGACGGTCGAGCGCCGCCATATGCGGCGCCAACTTTCCCGACACAGCCGCCCAGGGGGTCGGCTTCGCGGCAGACAGAACGCTCGGTGAGGCGGCGCTGGACATGGACCCTAAAGTATGAGCCAAAAAGCCGAATTCGCCACCGAATTCGGCTTCCCCCAAATACCGCGTCAGGGCACCTCGTACATCTCGATCAAGGCGGTTCCTGTCGCCGAACCGGTGCTGCTCACCTGAGCCGAATACGAGCCAGGAGGCAGCACGATGAGAAGGACTGAGTCGGCGCTTCCGGATCCGAGTGTGAATGCGCCCGTCTGGGACTCAGCCAGAGTGACCAGCCCGGAATCGTTGCCCGTTTGCCACGAGGTGTTCTCACGGATCAGGGTGCCCGCGCTGTTATAGATGCGGAGGACCGGAGTCGAAAGGGCTCCGGAGACACCCAGAGTACCCAGGGTGGGACCTACGCCACGGACGAGCATTCGCTTGGGAGCCGAACCGTTGATCACCAATCCGCCGATCAGGATTTGCGTCCCTACTGTGCCGCGAGTCGAAACGTTGGTGAGCTTCTGCGTGGAGAATGGAGCGACCTGGTCGAGGTCGTAGATTTCGACCAGACCCACCCCCGTCAGGCCTGAAACGCCGCTCATTTGCGCGGTGTAGCTGCCAGGTGCCAGCGTGGCCACCAGCGCGGAGTCGCCGCTGCCCGTGGGTAGGGCAAAAGCTCCGGCTGAATTCATGATAGCGGCCGTCGCATTGCCCGTACTCCAGCCTTGGTTGGAGACCACAAGGCCGCCGCCGGAGTTGAAGAGCGAGAGTTGAGTCGAGGTGAGGGCCCCGGAAACGCTGAACTGGGTCAGGGTCGGACCGATCGCCCGCAGGAGCAGCTGCTTGGGGACGGCTCCTCCCACGACAAATCCAGCGATCATGATGTTGCTGCCCGTGCCCACCTGGCCGCGCGTCGAGAGGTTGCGCAGCGTTCCGTCGCTGAAGGTTCCGCCGGAGACCCGCGCACCCAGAATCGCCCCCCCGGGCCCTCCCGTGAGCGTCGCCGTCAGGAAGCCGGTCGTCGGACTGACCTTGCCGACAATCTTATTACCGCCGACCGTCGTGATAGTGAAGGCCCCTGTGGAATCAAGGATGCCGTCGCCCGCGTCGGCGAAAGTTCCCTGCGTCACATACAGCATGATGGAACCATCCGGGCCCACGATGCCGGTGACCTGGCTTCCCGACTGGCCCGAGATGCTGCCTGTGTAATAGCCGGAGGCTACCGTGGAGCCGTTGGATTGCGCGGCCCCGCCAATGAATAGTGCTTTCCCGCCGTCGAATGTTCCGGACACGCCCGTCGACGAAGTGGTGCCCGTGATTCCGTTGGCGGAAAAAGCGCCGGAGGAGCCCAGGGCAAGATCGCTGAAGAAGAGCGGTGCCACGCCGGCCGTCGACGAATGGGCGATAAAGGTCGCGAACTGGCCATCGATCGTGACAAAGGCGAACTTGCCATTGTCAGACAGGCCGACGCTGTAATTTCCGGTGTACACGGTCGCGCCAGCGCCGCTGCTCGCCGCCTCCACCGTCACCGAGCTGGAAGTGGTCACGGCACCCGCGTTGTCGGTGGCCACAGCAACAATCGTATAGATTCCAGCCGATGGCGGTGAAAACGTCGTCGTATAAGGTGATGCGGTGATCGCGGGCCCATCCGCAACTCCGTTCACAAAGAACTGGACGCTGGCCACAGATCCGTTCGGAGAGGACGCCGTCGCATTGAGCACAATGCCGGTGCTGATGCCGACAACCGAACCTGTCAGGGGAGAGGTGATCGTGACGATCGGCGCTGGATTCGTTAGTACCGTCACCGTCGCGGGAGAGGAAACCGTTATGTTTCCGAAACTATCCGTTGCCTCCGCAACGAGGCTGTAAGTGCCCGCTAGCGTCGGAGTCCATGTCCCGGTATAGGGAGCCGCGCTCGCCGTAGCTACCGTCACACCACTGACCATGAATTGCACGCTGGTCACGGTACCATACGCATCACCTGCTGTGGCGGTCAGGCGAACCGGCACACCGCTTGTCACCGAGGATCCGGAAACAGGGTTCGTCAGGCTTACGGTTGGCCCGGGGCTTGCGCTCACGGTGACCGTAACCGGAGCGGACACGGTGGTGAGGCCGGCGCTACTCGAAGCAACCGCGGTCAGCACGAAAGTGCCGGCGGCCGGAGGCTGCCAGGTCAGCGTGTAGGGCGGGCTCTTCACGGGGTTTCCGGTGGCCAGTGGAATTCCATTCACCAGAAAATTCACCTGGGTGATGATGCCACCGGAGGCGCTGGCGGTGGCGGAGAAGGCAACATTTGAGCCGACGATATAGGCGCTGCCGTTGCTCGGACTGGTGATTGAGACGGTGGGCGACGAAGCGGAGCCGACCGTCACGGTGACTCCGGACGACGAGGTCACATTGCCGATATTGTCGGTCGCTACAGCGATCAGGGTGAAGACACCGGTACCCGAGGGCACCCAGTTCACACTATACGGCGCGGCGGTCACCGTGCCTCCGGTGATGAGCCCGCCGTTGGCGAAGAATTGCACCTGCTTGATGAAGCCGCTGGAAGAAGAGGCGCTGGCCGCAATCTGAATACCGTTGCCCAGAGGAATCGACGTCCCACTCGGAGGATTGGTGATTGCCACCACGGGCGGAACGCCCGAAGTGACCGAAACGGATATGGGCGCGGACACCGTTGTGTTGCCCGCGCTATCGGTAGCCACCGCCGTAATGGAGAAGACGCCCGCCGAGGTGGGCTGCCAGGCAAACGTGTAGGGCGCTGCCTTGACCGGATTGGTGGCCCCACTGATTGGAATGCCGTTCGCCAGGAATTGTACCTGCGTGATCGTGCCGCTGCTCGCTGTCGCAGAGGCGGCCAGGGTGACGGTATTGCCGACGATGTAGGAGCTGCCGGAACTCGGCGCGGTCACCGCCACGGTCGGCGCCGATGTCCCCGTGACAATGACGGTGACCGCGGCCGAAGTTGTGCTGTTGCCGATCGTGTCAGTGGCCACCGCCGTGATCACGAAAACCCCGGAGCCGCCTGGAACCCAATTCACGCTGTAAGGAGGAGACGTCAGCGTGCCGCCCGTGATGGGAATGCTGTTCGCGAAAAACTGAACCTTGGCGATGGAACCGATCGCGGCCAGAGCGTTGGCCGCCAAGGTCACGCCACTCCCAAGCGAAATGCTGGTGCCGCTGGTTGGGCTCGTGATTGAGACCGTCGGGACTCCCCCCGCCGTCGCCGTCACGGTAACTGGACTTGAAGTTGTCTGCCGACCGGAGCTGTCGGTGGCGACCGCCGTCAACGTGTACGTGCCCGGACTTGTTGGAGTCCATCCAGTCTGGAACGGAAATACCGTGACCGTGCCGACACTCGTGCTGTTGGCGAAGAACTGAACGCTCGCAATCGAGCCCGTCGCCGAGCTGGCCGTCGCAGAAATTGTCTGAAGCACGTTGACCGGAAGGACCGTTCCCGCGGTCGGAGCCGTGATAGCCACGGCAGGAGCGCCTGCGGCCGCGACGGTGATCACCACGGCGGGCGACGTCGTTGTATTGCCCGAACTGTCCGTAGCCACCGCAGTGAAGGAGTAGCTGCCGGCCGCCGTCGGTGTGTACGAAATGCTGAACGGCAGCGAACTCGTGCTTCCGATCGACACCCCATTGACAAAGAACTGCACACCCGTGACCACCCCGCTGCCGCCCAGCGATGCGGACGCGGCCACCGTGATCGGATTTCCGACCGAATAGGTAGCGCTCGCCAGCGGGCTGGACAGTGCTACGCCCGGCGGCGTCGTGGCGCTCGATCCCGCACTGATCGTCACCGACACGGGGGCCGATGTGGACTGATCGCCAAGACTGTCGGTCGCGATCGCTGTCAGCATCACCGTTCCCGCGGACGAAGGCGTCCACGAAACGCTGTAGGGGGCGGCCGCTGAGGTTCCGAGCGAAACACCGTTGGCAAAGAACTGCACGCCGGTGATCGTGGCGCCGGGCGTCGTCGCGGAGGCGCTCGCTGTGACCGCCGTCGGTGTCCCGATCAAGATCGTGGTGCCACCCACCGGGGCGGTGAGGCCCACTGACGGCGCTGCATTCACGGTGACCGTGATGTTCGGCGAGACGCCGATGTTGCCGAAACTATCGGTGACGAGAGCGCTGAGGGTGTAGGTGCCGACGGCGGTCGGCGTCCACGTCTGAGAATAGGGAAATACCGTGCTAGTGCCGAGGCTGACGCCGTTGACAAAGAATTGAACGCTGGCGACCACTCCCGTCGTCGTCGTCGCGCTGGCGGTCAGCGGGATCGCGGTATTGACCAAGACCGAACTACCGCTGCCCGGACTGGTTATGTTCACAGTCGGGGGAGTCGCCGGGGTGATGGTTGCCGTGGTGCGCCGGTCGACGATAAAGACATCGCGCACCCCGTTCGTATCGAGCGGAAGCTCATTGGTCGCTCCGAAGGCCAGACCGCTGATGCCATCGGCGTCGGACGGCAAGGCCACGAAACGGCCGCTGGAACTGATGACCGGATAGATGTTGCTGGCCGCGGTGCTGGGAACGCCAAGCAGATCATAGGTCTGATAGCCAAACGAATTCACGCTGACCAAGGCGGTCGCGGTAGCCCCCGTGTCAAAAGTTCCTGTAGCTGCGGAATCGCGGTCATGGACGAAAATATCCAAAGCCGCATTTTGGTCGCCGCCCGACAAAATGGTGACTGTTGGAACGCTCGTGTAGCCGGTACCACCGGCAGTGACTGTAATGCCCGTGACCTGACCAGAGCCGTTGATTGTCGCAGTAGCCTGCGCGCCATTGGCAGCTGCTCCGCCCCCCGTGATGAGCACGATCGGCGCCACAGTGTTATAACCAACACCCTGGGCAGTCATCCCGATCGCCGTCACCGCGCCGCCACCTATGGTAGCCGTGGCGGTCGCTCCGGTGCCCCCACTGTACCACTGACCGACCGAATCGCCACGGGTGAGGTTATTGTCGAGTGAAGCAAAGGCGACATAGCGGCCGTCGGCGCTGATCGTGGGATTGATGCTCCCAAGCTGAAACCCGGCCGCGGATGGATCGATGCCTTGAATGAGGCCGGTGCTGGGATCCGGCACGCTCATGCGCCTCACCACCGGTGTGCCGACGGGCTGGGTATTGTCGTAGACGAAGATGTCGGAAACGCCGTTGGTGTCCCCTGCGACCAGATTGCTGGCGAGTGAAGCGAAAGCCACGTAGTGGCCGTCGGAACTGAGCGACGGCGTCTGGCTATTGGCGTTGCCTTGAGCACCCGAGCCATTGGCGACGCTCACCAGCTTGATGCCGCTTGTTCCCGTGCCGGTGTTGGCGGTCGGACGGACATAGACGTGCTGAATTCCCGCAGTGGTGCCCCCGGCGACGAGGTTCGTGGCGGTCGAGGCGAAAGCGATCCAGGAAGCATCCGAACTGATGACTCCCTGAATGGCGTTGGAATTGCCTGCCACAGTCGCCGGATTTGTCGAGTCGACATCGACCAGTTGAGTCGAGGTGTTGCCCGGTGTGTCGAAGGTGCCGGAATTCGAAACGTCGCGATTATAGACGTAGACATGGCTCACTCCCACCGCGGTTGCGGTCGCCGTGAGATTAGTCGCGGTCGACTGGAATACTACGTACCTTCCATCCTGGCTGATCGAAGGCTTGAAGCTGGGATTGTTGGCTTGGCCGCCAACGGCATTGGCGCCGCTGATCTTGGCGATCAGTCCCGTGAGGGTGTTGACGACAAAGATGTCGCTGAACCCATTGGTGTCGCCGACGACCAGATTGCTGGCGAGGGACTCAAAGGCGATGTAAAGCCCGCTGGCGCTGCTGATCGAGGGATTGTTGGAGGCCCCATTGCCCTGGGCGCCCTGCTGCGAGAGGCTGACCCGGTGGACGAGGGAGGTCTGGCTGTCGAAGTAAAAGATGTCGCGTTGCCCGTTGGTGTCGCCAGCGACCAGATTGGAGGCATCGGAAGCAAAGGCGACATAGCGGCCGTCGGCCGTGATCGAGGGATTGTCGCTGTAGCCGTTGCCCGAGGTGTTGACGCCGGTCGCCTGGCTGACCAGCGAAGTCGCAGGAAAAGTCGAAGGCAGCAGATTGATGAGCGTGGCGGAGGGATTCAGCGAGTTGCCTTCCCACACGTTGTTGCCGTTGACCGTCTGGACGGGGGGATCGTTCTCCAACACCTGGCTGGCGGTCAGCATGTTGATCTTGGCCAAAACGTAGTAGGAGCCCGAGAAATTGCCCGGCAGCACCTGATTCCAGGTGATCGTCCGGTCGTTTCCGTCGGCGTTCAGATAGGCTTTGCCGCTGTTACCCACCATGGATTGAAGGGCCTTGGCACTGATGTCGAAATACGTGAGCTGAAAATCGTCCGCATCGCCAAAGGTCGGATTGGAGGAGAGAACGACCTCGATTCGGAAGTACGTGGGAGCCCCGCCTCCACTGGCGGCGCTTCCCGGGGACACGCCCGGAACCCAGGGCACATTGGTCAGTCCGCCGGTGGCCACGTTGTTCGTGAACGTCAGTTTCATTGGGATCACCGCACCGCCCACGTAGGATGTGCCGGCTGCGTAGCTTAGGCTCGTGATCTGGAAGTCCGGATTGCCCGTAACCGTGAGGACCGTGCTACTGACGGAGAAAGTGGGCGTATTGATTCCCCCTGCGGAGACGGAATTGATCGTAACCGTTGCGCTGTAGGTGCCAGCCTGGGTGGTAGAGAGAGGCACCGTCGCCGCGGGCAGCGTGAACGTGCCGGTGCCCGGCGTCACCAGCCCCGTCGACGGATTCGTCGCAGCGGCCGCGATGAGCCCGGAATCGGGCGTCCCGGTCAACGGTCCCACAGTAAAAGTTGACCCGGTGACCGGGTTGGTGAGCACCACCGTGAAACTCGCGAAGGCCCCGGGCCCAAACTGGGTAGGGCCGCTGTTGCTCACCGCGATCTGGAAGGAAACCTGGCCGCCCGGTGTCGTCGTACCCGGATTCGCCGTAATACCCGTCGAGCTCAGGGAGGATTGCGCGTGCGCGGCGACCGCCGTGAACCACGCCAGCGCGACACCAAGGAAAAAGCGAAGTTTCATGGAGCGGGGTTGTAGGTGTTCACTACTTCTTCTTCGGCGCAGGAGTGTCTTCAATGAAGGGGCTTGAGGTGTCCCGGTACCCCGGCAGGTCCGTTCGGCGCAGACCGATCTCGCGCAGCTGGCGGGAGTCAAAGATCTGCTCGATCGGCGCTCCCTCCGCGCTGATTGTCTTGGCAGTGATGAAGATAATCAGGTTGTCCGCCACGTTGTTGGTGCCGTTGGACTTGAAGAGATAGCCGAGGACCGGAATCGAACCCAAAAAGGGGATCGCGCTGCTGGTCTTGTTCAAATTGCTGCTGATCAGGCCTCCGATGCCCATCGTGAACCCGTCCTTGAGCGAGACCTGAGTGGTCGCCTTCCGTGTGCCGATGATCGGAATCGAGGCGCCGCTGGCGCCGCCGAAGGTCGTCGTCCCCTGATTCTGGCTCACCTCGGGGGCCAGCGTCAGCTTGATGAAGCCGCGCGGGTTGACCTGCGGAGTGACCTTCAGAATGATGCCGATGTCCTTGTAGGTGAAGCCGCTGACCTCGAAGGTTCCCGTCTGCTGGTTGAACGTGTAATTCGGGATCGGATACTGCTGGCCGACGTTGATCGACGCCTCGACGTTATTGAGGGTCACGATCGTCGGATTGGAGATAATCTTGGAGTTGTTCAGCGACTGAAGGGCGCTCAGGACGAGCTTGAACTGGTCGGCCGAGAAGACCGCCGAGATCGAGTTCGCGGTGGTCCCGGAGTTGGTCAGCGTGGAAAGCAGGTTGTAGGCGGTCGACGTGCCGTTGGTCAGGGTTGAGCCGAGGGTATTGGCGAGGGAGGCGGTCGTTCCCGTCGTCGAGGTGCTGGTCGGAACGCCATTGGTGGACGTCTGGGTCGAGGCGGTATTCGATCCGCTCGAAATGGTCGACCCGTTGGTGTTTGTCGACGCGCCAGTGGTGCCTGCCGTGTTGTTGTAGCCGCCGGTGGTGGCCGCCCCGTAGGTGTTGGTGTAGTTGTAAAGGCCGCTGCCGCCGGGCGTCGCCGTGACATTGTAGGCGGCCAGGGAGCTCCAATTGACACCGATGTTCTTGACGTCGTTGTTGGAGATTTCGACGAACTTGGACTCGATCATCACCTGGTCGGTCGCCCGGTCCAGCTGCTCGATGATCGGGCGGATCCGGTTCATCCGGGAGGGCCGCTCGGTGATGACCAGGCTGTTGCTCCGTCCATCCACGACAATCTTGCCGCCGGCGCCCCCGTCGACCAGGGAAGCGATCGTCGGCTGAATGTCCGAGGCCTTGGCGTAATTGATGATGAAGACTTCCGTCGAGACCGGCTCCTGCTGGAGGCTCTCGTTGCTGACGATCTTGATGATGTTGCCGTCTTCAATGTAGGTGTAGCCGACGGGCGCGAGAACGACCTGGAAAATCTGCCGCCAAGTGACGTCGTGAAGTTTGACCGAGGTCTTCCCCTGCAAGGTCTCGGGGATCACCAGATTGAGTTCGAAAAGATCCGCGACATTTCGAAGGATATTGCGGATCTCCTCCTCGGGAAAGTCGACCGAGAGGGTGTCGGAGCCACTCGCACCTTTCGATTTGGATACCGAAGAAGGGGCGGCGACGTCCTTGATGGCGACGTCGGGGCTCGCGGTCGGCGCCACGGTTGTCACGGTCGTCACAGTAGTCACGGCGGCGGACGGAGCTTTCGCGGGCGCTGGCGCCAGGGTGCGCGGCCCTGCGCCCTGCGCGTGGACGGAAGGGACGGCGGCAAGCGCCGCCAACAGGGCGGCAAGGAGGGTCGGGCGGGTTCTCATGGTTTCGTTCCGGGTTGGATGGGCCGGGTGACTTCTTCCTTGTTCAAGCGAAGCGTGAAAGTGGTGCGGTCGATCGCGGTAAGCTCCAGAACGTAGTCCGCGCCTTTGTACGTCACCGTGAAATGGGCGCCTATCCGGACGAACTTCTTGCCGAACATCAACATCGGCTCGCCGCCCACGAAGATCGTTCCCGAAGGCGAAATTCTGGAGGTGATGTCGTCAAGGGTCTTGCGGTCGCCAGCCACCGCTTCGGGAGTCGGCGCTTTCGCAGCCTGCGGGGGAGGCAGCGGCGGATGCTCGTCGGGATCCGGCTGGTCGAAGCCCTTGGGAGAGAATGGCCGATTGAGTTCGCCGGTCAGAGGCGTCGTCGGAACCGGAGCACTGATGTGCGCGGCGAGATCAACGGCAACGCGGCGCTGATCGAGCGCCGCAATGTCCGAAGTGGGCTTCACGCCCGCAATGGCCTCCGGCAGCATGGCCACCAAGAGAAGTGCGGCTGCGATCAAGGCTCCGGTCTTCATGGCATTCCCAGAAGCTCGATGTTCAAACTCATGGTCAGCGGACCGCCGCGAATGGCTGCATCGACCGGGGTGAGCGAGCACTGGTTGACCCGCACGTAGTGGACGCCGCTCTCGAGCCTCCGCAGGAAATCAATGAGCGCGGGATACTCGCCCAGCACCGTGACGGCAAATCCCACCGGCGTATACGTGGTCTTCGGAGCGTTTTTTCCAGCCACGGCCGGCGTCACCTCCCGAAGCTCCCCCAGCTTTGTGCCCGTATCGCTCTCGAGCTTGTAGAAATACCTCAGATTCTCCGCGAGCTGGCCGACATGAATCATCCGCGCCTGGATCGCCGCGTTGGAGGCCGTGATCGCCGCGAACTGCTCCTTGAGCTGGGCCGAGTTCTCGATATTCGCCTCAAGCCTCGCGCCCTCCGTTGAGCGCTGGCTCAGGATCGACTCCTCTTCGGGCCCGATGTCGCTGCGCAGATACACGGTCACCCCAAACACCACGGCGATGCCGAGCGCGGAAACGCAGATCACGTTCTTCTTGAGGAAACCGAGCAGTTGTTCGTTGCTGATCATGTCTTCTTGGCGGGACTCGAACCCTTGCGGAAAGGGAGCGATATCTCGATCATGAGCCGGCCGCTCTGGTTGTTGCGGCTGAGATTGGTGAGCGACACGTCCTCAAAGAGCGTTCCGAAGATCGGATCATGGCGCAGCTGCTCCAGGTACGATGACACGTCCCCGCTCGCCTGATCCGGGGATCCGCGGACCGTTCCACGGATGGTCATGCCGGTCTCGCGCAGTTCGAGACCGTCGAGCGCGATCTTCTTCGGCATCGTTTGACCCAGCCGCAGGATGATCGGTGAAACCGCGGCGCGGGACTTTAGGAAAGCGTCCACTTCGGCGACGCGCGCCGATTCGGCCTGGAATTTCCCGAACAGGGCAACCGCCTGTTCGCTCGTCCGCCGGTGAGTATCGATGGAGCGCTGCCAATCGGCGATCTGAACGTTCAGCGAATGATTCTGCCATTCCTGGATTCCCATGTACAACCCCAGCGCCATCGCCACGACGATGGCGGCGCCGTTGACGAAGAATGCCGTGCGTATGACCTTTGTGTCAGGAAGCCGGTCAGCGATTCGCAGGTTCGGATGCCAGGGAGGCATCAAAACCAACGCCGGATCACTTTTTTTCTTCGGGAGCGGCGGCATTTGCTGCGGTGTATTGCACCATGAGGCTGAGCAGGCCGAACCACCTCGGCTCGGCGACGGTCTTGGCGAGGCCTTCCGGCACGTTCACACCGCGCGACTGGAGCCAGGGAACGGGATCCAAGCTGAGTGCCGTGATGCCGAGCGCCGTGGCAATCGATCCCTCGAGCCAGGCGAGTTTCGGCGGGAGCTGCAGGCAGACGAGTTGCCCGACCGACTGGCCCGTCTGAACCTCGTAAAAGCCGATCGATGATTGAAGCTCCTTGAGTAGTCGTTTGATCAGCAGAGGTCCCATGCCGGTGAAATCGAAGGTGTTCGATCGGAAGAGCTTCCTTGCCGACTCCTCGTCCTTCAATCCGAGCTCCTTCTGAACGGTGGGCACCATGGACTCCAGCCCCTGCGGAATGGGGCGCGAAGCCTCGACGCCGCCGGCCGAGATGATGAAGGAGTGCGTGGCATCGTTGCCGATCTCAAGGACAAGCGTCGGAGTCTTGGCCTTCGAAAAAGACATCCAATCCACGAGCGCGCCCAGCGTCGAAAGGCTTCCCAGCTCCAGCCGGTCGGGAAATATCCCGTCGGCGAGCAGATGATCCTGGGTTCCTAGAAGCTCCTCGTGCGGCGCTCCGCAGAACAATACTTCCTTCTGCGCCCCCTTCGCGAGGTCGTAGTCCATGCCGTCGTTGGCGTTCAGGATGGCGATCGTGAATTTGTCGGGCTCAATGCGCAGTTGCTGCGTGAATACATCATTGAGGTATCCCTGCTCCCTGAGCTTCTTAAGCTCGAGCGTATGCCGGCGCACAACGCGCTTGCCTGGATACACGCCCACCGCGGCGTGGAGGTAGCCGCTTGGCGATTTGCTCGGCTGCACCAGCCTTAGGCTTTCGGCCAGCGCCGCCGGATCCCCCGCCGGGCACTCGCGTAACTCCTCGATGTCCATCGGAGCCGTTGGAGCCGAGGTCCGTGCCATCAGCACGGATCCCTCGTTCATTTCGACAAAAAATCCCTGGGGCTTCTTCGAAAACAGCATGCTTGCGCTGGAGCGGCGTTGATAACTTGACCCCGGAAGCGCCGGGGAAACGATCGAACCTGGAGCGCCAAAAAGGTCCGGGATTCACTCGGGGAACACAAGATTAAAGCCGCCCCCTGAAGCCCCCCGAAGGGCATTTACCTTTCGTAAACAAAAACCGCCGCGCGGCGCGGCGGTGTGGTCACTTCTGCCACGTACGCTTCTTGTGGCGATTGCTCTTCAAGCGCTTTCGGCGCTTGTGCTTGTTCATCTTCAAACGGCGCTTCTTCTTAAGATTACCCATAGAGTGTCGGTCGAACCACCGTGCTGGGGCCCTGTCACGGTGTCCAGCCGGAATTTGCGGCCGGCGGAGCGCCTAGGCCCCCGCGGCGCCGGTCAGGCGTTTTAAGCGTGTGAATACAAGCTCGGCGCGGACGCGATCGGCCTCCTCTTCGGGTCCGTCGGGAGTGCCGGCCCCACCCGTCTTAAAATCGTATACGAACGCGCGCGCCGGGCGGCCGGTCCCGTCCCGCTCGATCACGACGCGGTCGAATACCCCTGTCACCCATTCCCCGGCGATCACAACCTCGAAGGCGCGCTCGCGCCACGCCTCGGGCGACGGACCCGAAGGGCGCGCCCACACGCCGGCCAGTTCAGGTGATGCCAGCGCCCCCTCGGCCTCCGCACCCGCCTCGCCGCGCGCGGCCCATGCGCCCCGGCGCGCCGCGGTCTCCGCGCTGTCCGCCCATTCTATCTGGGCCAGCAGACGGTGGACCTCGCGTCCGAAAGCGGCATCCCCTCCTTCCTCCAAAACAAAGCGTGATGCCGCGTCCACGCCCCCTGTACGCCGCTCCGAAGGGCGTCGAGCCGGCCTTCGAACCGCCGCCGGCGCGGCCACCAGCCGTGTCTCCGAGACTCCCGGGACGCTTTCAGGCGGCAAGTCTTCGCTCCCCCCCGACCCTTCGCCCGCGAGGGTCACAGAACGATGCCAGTTGGGATCGCCCTCCGATCCGTCGGAACCCAGCGTTGCGCGAAGCAGATTGGGGTAGTTCGGCGTCAATCCCTCCGAAGGCTCCGTGATCAGATAGAGCGCCTGCTTCGCCCGCGTCATGGCCACGTAGAGCAGGCAAAGGGATTCGTAGGCCGCGTCCGAGGCCGCCGACTCCACATGCGCGCGCATCACTGGATCCGCGTCGAGGAATGGCTGGGGCGGCAGGTCCATGACCCACTCCACTCCTCTCGCCCGGTTCCTTTCGACTGCGAGCCCGCGGCGCCGTTGATCGATTCTGCGCCCCTCCAGATCGGGAAGCACGACCACGTCGAAGCCCAGACCCTTGGATTGGTGTATTGTCATTACCCTTACAGTGGCCGCGGGCTCGCCGTCGCGCGCCGTGTGGTCGCGCATGAACTCGACGAATTCGGCGACGTCCCGCAGTCCGGTGGCATCAAAGAGCCGGGCTCCCTCGGCAAAACGGCGTCCACGCTCCCGGCTGAAAGCATCTTCCGGATCAAGCAAGGGCTCCGTCAGCCGGAGCCAAGCCTCCACCGCATGCTCAAAGCCCCCCGCGTGGATCTGTCCCAGCAGGCGCGCCGACAGAGCATCCGGGCCCGCGATGCCCTCGCGCTCAAGCAAGCCTTCGATCGGCGTCATCCTGACATGCTCCCGCGCGGCGGTGTCTCCCGGATGCGCCGCCGCCCGGAATAGAGCCATCAGTGCGCAGGTGAGCGGATTGTCGAAAGCCACCCGGAGGTCCGACTCGGCGATCGCGGGCAGTCCGCCCTCGCGGCGCAGGTAGTCGGCAACCGCCGCGGCCGTGTCGTTGGTTCGCACCAAGACGGCAACCTCGAGGCCTCTTTCGAGCGCGCCGGTCTCGCGCACGACTGCGAGCGTGGCCGCGAATCGCCCCTTCTCGCCATCAGCGTGACGGAGCACGGCAAATCCAGAAGAGCCGGTCCTCGCGCTTTCGTGAGCGCGCCAGTCCCGGGACCAGCGGTCAACCACGTCGCCGGGAAGGAGCTGGCGCCAAGCCTCCTCGGCCCCGAACACTCGGTTCACCAGTCCCACCACTTCGTCGCAAGAACGGAATGAACGGACCAGGTGACTCTCCGCAATGGTTCCGGGCGCCGCCGCATTGTAGTGCTCGTAAATCTCCCTAAACAACCGCGGATCGCCGCCCCGCCACGTGAAAATTGCCTGCTTCACATCCCCGACATAGAAGAAACTTCGCCCGCCATCGGCATCCTGGACCGCCTCGTCGATCAGGTTACGAAGGACGCTCCATTGCCCGAAGCTCGTGTCCTGGAATTCGTCCAAAAGCCAGTGGTCGATGCGGGCGTCCAGGCGCCAGTCGATGAAGAGACGCGCCTCGGCAAGACCCTCGGCCGGTCCCTGTGCGAGCGGGGGAGCTCCCCCCGGGATGTCCGGCCTGAGGAGCCGCAGCAGGTCCGCGAAGGTGAGCCTGCCGCCGCGCCGCACCTGGCCATCGTACACCGCCTCGTAGCCGCTCAGGATGGCGTGAATGCCTCGCGTCATCTCGAGCCGGCGCCCGATCTCCGCGCCACCGATTCCAAGTAGCAATGTTCTAAGCGCCGCCGAAGCGGCAGGTGACAAATCAACGCGGCGCCGCTCAAGCATCAGCGAACCGAGGGCCGGCCAGGACTTGAAAGCATTGTCCAGGAGGTATTTTAGCGGCGCGAGGTCGGAACCCGGCCGCCATTGGATCACCTCACCGAGGAACCGCTCCAAGCGGCTCCGCTGCGCCTCGTTGAGGCCGAGGCCGGCGAACGCGGTGCGCACGTCTTCGGCCGCGCGCTCAAACTTGGAGCAACCGATCTGCCAGAGGCTCCCGTCAGGCCATAGGCGGCGGGCGTTGCCCCAAGCCGCGGCGTCTGGGGCCTCCCGGTAGGCTTCGGCATGATCGTCGAGATAAACGTCCAGTCGTCCGCCGATCCGCTTTTCATCGACCCCGAAGGTCGCTCGCTTGAACGCTTCGATGAAAGCCTTCTGCGCCGGTGACGGCCCGTCGCGTCCGCAAGAGAACATGCGCCGCAGTATTCGTCGTCGTTCGACGCGTCCCGAAGGCGCGTCCAGGATTTCGACCGCGCCACTCAGGCCGAGTTCGAGCGGGAAGGCCGAGGCTATGCGAGCAAAGAATCCGTCAAGGGTTCCCAGGTTCAACCGGGGCATCGACGCCAGCATGCGCCGGAGCAGCGACCGAAAATCCGAACTGACCAGACTGGGCCTGCCAATCGCCCGAGCGAGTACCGTTGCCTCCCCCGCCGTCGCCGCCGCGCGAGCGAGCTTCATCAGGATTTCGTCGAAGAACTCGCCCGCCGCCTTGCGCGTGAATGTCAGAGCTGCAATCCGCTCCGGCGGCACGCCTTCTGCGAGCAGCCGGACGAAACGGTTCGTGAGAGCAAAGGTTTTCCCCGCTCCCGCCGAGGCGAGGATGAGTTCGTTCCCGACCGGTTTCACGCGAAAGGGTCCGCCGCAAAAGCCGCATCCACGCTGGCCTCCGCACCGTGATGAAACAGTCCTTCAAGCCACGGTTCTTCCTCCTTCACCCGTTCCGAAGGAGGCCAGAACAGGCCACTTCGGACGGCCGCCGCCACCCGGCGCGCACAGTCGACGGCGGCGGCCCGCCAGGCACCGTCAAAATCCTCCCACGTTTCCACGGCGGTTTCGCCGACCGCCTTGGGGAGATTGAAGTAGCCCAGCTCGATAGGCTCGGCCGACCCAGGGGCGAGCGCCTCAAGGTAGAGCGGCAGCTGGAGGTCCAGCCAGTACCGTTCGCGCCCCTCCAATTCGAAACGTGCCAATTCCGAAATTCCGTCCCGCGGCCGCCGATCCGCAACGTGAGCGTGACGGGGTGTGGCGGGCGCATCGGAGGTCTTGTAGTCAAGCACTCGGCGCCGGCCCGTCTCGTGATTTCGCTCGATCCGGTCGATCTTGCCCACGACTCGCAGGGCACCAATGGACAGATCGATCCGGTGCTCAGTCGCTTCAATGATCCATCCCAGCTCACACTGCCGCGCCTGCACTTCCGCGGCCCGGCTCAATCGCTGCCGCCCCGATTCCACCTGGAATAGGACAGGCAGAGCCAGGGCGGTTCCGAAGCGCTGCCGCACCGCAGCATCAAACCGCGCCAGCTGAAATTCGCGCAGAAGGCCAGAATCCGTGCATCCTCGCAGCGCCGATTCTCGGCCCATGGCTTCCAATGCCGCGTGGCAAAGCGTGCCGAAATCCAGAGCGTCCATCTCCAATTTGGAGGCGTCGA
>Ga0302326_10010034_pt1 | contig 20554 bp, 36 predicted proteins | sample Palsa_T0_3_FD_202264 | JGI IMG/M metagenome (GOLD analysis project Ga0302326, IMG submission 202264) | Peat permafrost microbial communities from Stordalen Mire near Abisko, Sweden - Palsa_T0_3 | ecosystem: Environmental > Terrestrial > Soil > Palsa > Peat permafrost | place: Sweden: Abisko...
CCGGGCAGGGGCGGAATTCAGCATGTGCCTTAGTGAATGGCATAGTGAATACATATTCACACGCAATTGGTATAACGGTGAGGTAAAGCAATAGGGAAAGCAAAAGCCCCTCCCAATGGTAATGGGAGAGGCAATTGCTTAGCGGGAATGGTTACCCAATGGCATTAATGCGGTGCCACCGATGGGAACCCATTTGAAGGACTGGTAATCGTCCTACCGCAAATAGAGCAGCGGTATTCTTGATTTCCCCTTTTATCGGGTGCTCCTTGTGCCACCCAATTAGGTTCATGCAATTAGATCACTCCCGCTATGCTTAGGAGCATTAGGACTACTAGGATAGTCCCTCCGACGATTGCCGCGATTCGCATTGCTTATCCTTTCCCCATAAGCAGGGATATCGGTACGTGAATCTTCGTGCCAATGGCCTAGATCGCACTGTGTTTGAATTGCGAATTGAATAGGCCATTGACTGTTTGCGTTATCGATATCGGTGATATCGAATAGCAGTATTCCCGCGTTATCGGGATTGGTAATGACGAGACGCCTTGCGATTGGCATTGCGTTTACCTCCACAGCAGCAGGAACAACTGCAGTAGCGCCGAATGCAGCCACAGCAGCCGCAGTATTCCGGTAGCACTAATCACCACCAGCCACGGCGTGATTCGGGTGCTCACCACCGCAAATCGAACACGGTAGCGTTTTTGGTGTAGGTTCTGGATCTACGCTCTTTTTAGCACCGGGTGTAATTCCGAAATCCCTTTTCAGGTCTTTATCGGAATTACCGTGACGTGGACTGGATTTACCGCTCATTCTTCTTCCCCATCATTATAGGTGAGTGTGTGATGACCTGTTTCCCCATGAACTTCTAGGGTACCGTCATCGATAAGCCGCTTGACCTCCGTGTAATGGTTGTCACCGGAAATACCATTGGTGGCTTCCTGAATGGTCGCATTGGGGTGCTTCTTGATATACTCGATAATGGCCTTATCGAGCTTGCTGCGTGCTGTCATTACTCTTCATCTCCATTTTCGTTGAGTAGCAGGTCCGGTGGCGGCAAATGCAGCATAAACTGCTGACCGGTTATGATCGCGACTTCTCCGATAGCCCAGAGTTGCGCGAATTCGTTGGCTTCTTCCGTATCCAGTTCTAGAGACTCCATTGTCCCTGTGCGAATTACTGTTAGTCCGGTTTCATGCCACCGGAGTGTCAGCCTATCTCCTTCTACCTGTATTGCCACGATTGTGTTTCCTTTCTACCGTTGTCCAGCCGCTTGGATCTGGTGGTGATACGCCGTCCCATTGCCCGCTATCCACGGTAATGGTTATCGTCCGATTGCGCAGCCTGCACCCGTGCAATTGATCGCATTCACGCATCCGCATTTCTGGTGAACTTGCGGGACGGTCATTAGCATGTGACGCGCGATTCTCCGTACTGACCACCCCCTAGTTCTATGTGCTTTGATTTCCTGCCTAATTTCGGTACTCACGGTTATGCCCCTCCGTGCAGTTGCGGTACGGGAATTTCAGGACGAACGGCATTCCGGGCACACCGCTTAGACTCGGTGCCCATCCCCATGCACAACCGCACGGCTTAGGGAATGCACACACGATGATTGGAGGCGGAAATGCACGAATCATGTGCTCAGGTATCGAGTACTGGCTTGCCCTACGCATTGAGTATCCCGTTGGCCACGCCCCATGCACGATCTGCTTCCATGGCCTCTAGACGCCTCTGTGAGAAGCGTAGCGGCTGTACGAAACTAGGCTCATACAACTGCTCTATGATGACCCCGCGCGTTCTTGCTGCCTGGTTAAGCTGTGTCTCCACCAGGTAGCCATGCAACGTGATGTCATCTAGCAGGAACTTGGGAAATGACCGGAGGCCAGAGTTAACACCCCATGCACCAGGATTGAACGGGAATGGCGCACCGCCCACCTTCCATTGTGCCGGTGTAGGCATACGAGGGACGATGATTCGCATTGTGTCGTTTGAATGGTGAATAGCGGTGGCTATCTCCGCAATATGCGGAGAAAATCGAGTGTAATCGCCGTCGCATAGCATGACGCGAGGTGTCTGCACGACTTGCGCCACGTAATTGATTAGCTGGCCCTTGCCTTTTACCCCGTGATAACGGTTCACGGACGCACCGGCCGTGCGTGCTTCTTCATAAGTATTGTCGGCTGTATCAGCGTCTATCATCACGTGGACTACCGAGATGCTAGGCGCGTGAAGACACGCCCTGACAATATGGTGAATTGTCTTTTCCTCATTGAGCGCGGGTATGATGACTTCTATCATTCTGCATCTGCCTTTGGTTCGGTCGGGCGGGGTGCACGGTGCTGTGCCACACCGTTAGCATGGTGAATAAAACGATTCTCTAGTTCAGCGTACCTTTCTTCTAGTGACTTCATGTGCTCTTCTACGGCGTGCATCTTCCGGATATGCTGCTGTGTCATTGACTCGTATTCTTTCCCATTCCAGTCTGCGACTAGCCACGGGTAGACCTGACGAATCTGCTTTGCGATACGCTCTTGCAATGTCATATAGCTGCCTTCCCTAGATTGAGTAGCACCGGTATGTCTTCATCGGCACAGTTGGAGGCTATACGAATGTCGAACGTACCTGGTGGTTCGTTTGGTGCATGACTGGTAACGACAATTGCCCACCGGCACATATCGTTAGTGTCCAGACCGAATAGCGCGGCCAAGACTACCAGCATTTCACCATTAGTATGAGTAATGGTTTCCTGGAACTTTTCGTCATTCATCGGCACTGTAAATACTCCATGTACTGTCGTAGGGCTTATCGACACGATCGAACATCGTTATACTTCTGGCGTTTTCTTCTTCGGTGAGTTCTGATTCTTCATCCAGCCATGGTAGATGATGCTGACGAGAGGTTGGAGAAATCTCCATATTGGGCCTTCGGGCCAGTATATGAGTTCCATTACCAGGGCAGATTTGAGCGCATCGGTCCACCCATACGCCTTCCTTGTTACGTCCCCTGATATGGAGGCGTTTTCCTTTTCCTCCGAAGTTGAGGTCATAGTCTATTTCCTCCCACGTGTTGAGATCCGAATCTCGCTCTGTTGCATTCCTTTGGAGCGCGACAGAATAGCCTACAAACACTTTCTTTTTCAACTTCAACTGTCCAAGTGTCTCCACCGCCTTTAGGAGAGATTCCACGGAGAAGGTTGCACGGGGCAGTCCACGTGACCGTGCTTTCTTCCATTCCCCTTCTGATTTGAGTGCGTAGATACCGCTTTGCCAGAACACGGAATCTTCAAATTCCTCTAGTTCCCATTCGCCTAGCTCCTTGGAATGCGTTAGCCAATCAAAAGGCTTGCGACTATAGACACCATCAGTATCAATAGACACCAGGTCATCACCACATTTGACAGCAACACGATAGACAGCAGCGCGACAACTCGCAGTGATCCAACCTGCGTATTCCAGCTTATGATTTTTGGGTGCTCTCCTTCTTTTCTTATCCCAACCCGTGCGCTGTGCGAGTTGACCGTAAATACTATTGATGATGAGTTTGAGAACCTTTTCCGCTGGATCACCAGCCGTCTTGAGTTCTTTCCTTTGGTTATAGTAATCGACAATCCACGCGAAAGGCCGGTCAGACTCGTCGTACTCATCAAATACCCATCCTTCTAGAAGTTGAGCTTCACCAGGCCAAATGTCAGGATTATTGAATACTAGATCGGCTTCAGGATTCCAGTACCAGCCTGTAACTCTGTCGGGCCAAGTGACGTTTCCCCTGTTGTCACGGTAAGGGAGAGGATGTAGCCGGTACGCATTCCTGCCGAAAGAGCGGTAAGCAATACGATAAATGCCGAACCTTCCGGGCTGGTAAGTAGTGACCTCTCGCCATACGCCATTAGCCAGATTAGGAAGCTGCGCGCAGTAATAGGGGTAAGCTGAATTGATGTCTGCACTGTAAACACGTCCTACTCTCCCTCCCAATACTCCCTCAAAACGTCCTGCTACGAACGCAAATCGTGCAGCATCTGCAATATGGCTTGGAGAATTACCAAAGCAGTCACGTATGCTATGACGACGAATGGCAGCATTGGCCAATGCGCCCGGACCATGCCAAGAACGTATACTGTAACCGATGCGATGTAGAGAATCACGCAATGCCCCCATGAGTTGTTTCATGTACTTGAGTTCTAGCCGCATGTATATTGCGATTTGTTCTATATCGGACCACAGGAACTCACTCCGCAGGCTCTTGAACAACTCCACTAGCTGTTTCTCGGTCAGACTCCTGACAATATCGATTGTCGGAATAGCCGAATGCGAGATGGAGAGACCACCAGTAGCGGCACACAGCATAGGGGCACTCTCGTTGATACTTGCATTCCATGGCCCTATGCTCCATTCTTCAAGTGCGCCGATCAGCGGTTTGCCGAAAAACGAGTGAACGTCGAATATTCGTATGGAAATATGGCCGTACACGACCTTGAACCACTTGTGGGGTATATGCTCAATCTGATAACCACGCCACACAGTTCTATTGAATTTATGCAACGCAGCAAAACAACGCCATGGCAAATCCCGTAGGATATTCGAAACATCGTAATCGAACCCGTAGGACACATGAATAGTATCAGGGTACTTCTCCGAACACTGTATAAGAAAGCGCAGGCAATCCTCTGTCTTAAGTGTGGGATAGCACAACTCATCACCTTCTGAATTCCCCAGAAGGCTGTACGCGGTGTCCTGCGGTCCCTCACCATCCCACACAACGAATTCCCGCGTAGCCATCGGCGCACGGTGGTGATTGCGCTTGTCCGCTGCATGACGGGTGTTGTACCGCGCTTTGGCTATAGCGCGCCGCTCGGCTTGCAGCCGGTGCTTTTCCGCCACGTCGGAGGCTACCCAGAAAAAGCGTTCGTCAGTGTCCACAGTTCTGGTGCTTTCCCCAGTGATTGGTAAGGCAGAATGATTTACCGCATCCCTCACACCGGATAAGGTGATACGGGTTGGTTACCTCGCATTGCTTGTTATCCCATCGGTCTATGGTGTACTCACCTGGTTGCACGATTGCATCACATTGATAATGAATGTGGCGCTTAATCTTCATCACTTATCACCGTGATATTCCTCATTGAACCTACGCCAGTCACGGATACTCAGCAGGTATTCTTTGTAATCCCACCAGGCTATAAGCAGGTTGCCGATAAGAGAGACTTTGGGTACAGGTACTTCTTTTTCGAAGTTCTCAAACTTCTTATCATTGTAGTCCACTAGTACCCCATTGCCTCTCGCCACGCATCCCAATCGAAATCACCGGGGTCAATCCCCATGTTCTCAAACCAGTCTGCTCTTGACATCTCACCAGCACCACCAGGTCCGAATGCATCTAGATAGTCACCCCATAGGCTGTAGATTTCCCCTTGTGAGAAGTTTTCACGTCCAAGATCATTGACGACACCCATATACAATTCAAGGTGTGCTTGTTCTTGTTCTGGTTGTGTGTAACCCGTCCGGTCATACACGTCAACCAGGTCTGCACCGGAGACGTGATCATGCCAGATGTCATCGAAACGTGACAATCTGCGACCTTAGAAAAGCGGTTCACTTGGCAACACCGCAGGCTTCCTTTTTGACAAGCGTAGCAACCATTTGCTACAGGTATCGCACCAATGTTTATTCTTAGCAGGACGCCAACAGGAATTCAATTCGTCATCTTCCCATGTGGTGAAATGACCGCAAGACAATTCAATGTACTGTGATTTCTGCTTCTCTATTGCTGCTTCCCTGGCCTTGTCATACGCAGGCGGACGTATCCCCTGTGAAGGGGATACGTCCGCAGACCTGCGTATTTTCACTACTAGCGGTACTTCACCGAGTAAAGCTTCATCGGTGACGACTGCCCCTTAATGGGAACAGTTTCCGTGAATTCCACGCGAGTAGTAGCGCCTTCTGGAACTTCATTCAGCGCTTCTGCCAGACGAACGCTGGCGTTGATTGAGCAGACCTCCCCCGCAACCTCGTCGGGTGAGATGCCAGTGAACTGGAATTGAGTCCACGTGTCACCCTTATTGGGGTCGGTAATGGTCTTACTGCGGAGCTTGGTTCCGATGAAGACATCTCCGATTGTGTCGAAGGTGATCGTAACCGGCTGTACACCGTCATCCACCGTTGACCATTCGTCGGCGGTTTGCGGCTGGTCCTGGTCCTGCTGTGCCTTGCTGGCCATTTGCCTTTTTCCTTTTCTGTGTGCTGTTTCTTGGTTCGCGTTATTTAGCCGGGTATACGCGACCCACCTTTTACATTGGGGTCTGTAAACTTCCCCAATGGGTGTCTAATAGGTAAGAGATCCGTCTGCAAGGCCAGCCTTTAGCTGTGCCTTATCGGTGGGAGTGCACTTCTTCCAGTCCACCGCGAATGCAGCGGCGGACCTATAGCCGAAGTACTCCATAACCTCTTTCACGGTACCCCTCACGTAAGCGGAACGCCGGCCTCCGTTTTCCGGCCGGTGGGTCGAACACCCGACACAATCATACCCCCTGACCTGCACCGGAGGCCACCGTTCCGCTTGTTATCGAACCGTGACCTTGGTACACTAGAAGGTGGCCAGCCGCAGGCCGCGGGGTGTGCGCTGATTACCCTCATGGTCACGCACACCCCGTCATGAGGGAATAGGGAGGCCTAGTGACAGACACTTGGACGGAAAACGAACGGGATGCGTATTTCGATCCTGATGCGGATACCGATGCGTTCGCCAGTGACAATGACAATTACGCGTTCGGTCCCGACGATAACGACGAGGGGGACCACCGTAATTACGAGTCGCTTTTTGAGGCACCCGACTATGCGACATTCGTAAAGCATGACCAGACGGCGCGCGGTAAGGAGTATGAGGAAAAAGTCAAGTCAATGCTAAAGGCAGTAAGCCTTGCAGCATTCCGCAACGGTAACGTTGTAGACGGCGCGACTATTCTTCATTTCGGGTCATCATTCGCTAAGGCGGCTGGTGACCTCACAGACACGTCAGACGGCGCGGCTAAGGCTATTGACCTGCTTACCGCACCAGATAACCCATGGGTGGCATTCCTCATGGTAGGCGCACCATTTGCGCTGCAATTCTTCCGTAACCACGAACGGGAAGCCGAAGTAATCGGTAAGACATGGAAGCAGCGCAGGCAGGAACGTAAGCGCATGAAGACAGAGGGACTAACGCCACCACCGAAGGAGAAGGGCACTCCTGTCACCATCGGACGAGGCCGCTTCAAGTTCACCGTTCACATGCGTATGCCTAGCCCTACGGCTGTGCTGAATGTGTTCCGTGCGCAGACGCACGACCCAAGGCAACTCGCGCATGACATTCTGTCGGATGAGAAGCTACGCAAGGCACTGGCTAAGCAGGGAATCACGATCAAGGTGCAGCGCAATGGCTAGGCCTAAGCCAAAGCTGTGCGTAAAGCACAGTCGGCCGGTGTGCTCCGACGATGAGTGTCTGGTGATCACCGATGCCGCTAGGCGAATGGCAGAAGCTGTAGGACTAGCGTGCAAATTCAAGTCGGAGGAAGTAAGGCATTCCGGCTGGATGGCATTTGCATTGCTGGATGGCTCAACTGATCATGTGGTCTACCCCAGCAAGACAGACGCAATCGCGCACATGTCGAACGAATTCTTGTACGCATATCTCAATATGCGCAAGTGCATCGCCGGTATGCCAGTCAAGGACGCACAACTCTGGCTAGACCTCCATCGCCACGTGTACGACCAAGGCGGACGGATGACTAATCCGCGTGACATCATCATGCCAATAGCGCGAGAGCAGCGAATCACCAGGCCTGTTTTCGGTCCTGACAATCCGCAATTGGTCATGGATATGCTCCGCAAGATGGAGCGCAGGCAACCGCGATGACCGACACTGACGAATTCAGCATCTCATTTGAAGAGAATGAGATGGAACGCCTGCGCAATTCGGTAATCGTGCCCGTAGTGCCGGTTATCTCGCGCAAAGAATTCGTCAAGATGTTCGCGCGTGACTACCACGCTGGCCAGCATGTGACATTCCTCGGTCCCTCCGGACGAGGTAAGACTAAGCTTATGGGTCAACTGCTGCTAGCAGTCCTGCGGTACCACAAGGACATTACCGCGCGTGTGCTGCACGGAAAGATTAAGGGACGTGACGAGACAATCATTAAGCTTTCCAAGGACGGGAAGCTACCGATCACTGCGGAGGCAACGCCTTCATGGTGGCAAAAGAATGTCTCTCACCGTGACATGCGCGGTTACATTGTCCGGCCTCTGACAAAAGCGGAGGGGTCTCCCGACTCCAAGGAAGATCTTACTGAAAAGGAAAACCAGCATCTACGACGTGTATTCCGCCGTGTTATATACAAGGCATACCACGCGCCGAAGAAGAAGCCAGTTATTGTCGTAGTGGATGAAGCGCACCAGGCGCACACCGTATTGCGTCTCAAGTCGGACTGTGAGGGACCGCTAATGCGCGGCCGTCCTGTATGCGGTATGTGGTCACTATTGCAGCGCGGACGGTTCGTATCCAAAATGGTCTACGACCAACCAGAATGGGTATTCATCTTCCACGATCCTGTTATTGAAAACCAACGCATGTACGCAGAAATCGGTGGTGTCAATCCACGTGTACTAGTGGCATTGTCCGCGCGGTTGCAGACGCACACCGCCTCCGATGGCTCCACTTATTCACAGTGTCTCGCTTTCCGTCGCTCAGGAGATTTCCTGTGCATTGTCGATACCTAACCCCAGCACTATCGACGTGCAAATTCCATACCTCATGGAGCACAGCAAATGCCAGGACAGCAAGTAGCGCAACGACCCAAAGGACAGCAGGGTGGTAGCGGTGGCGGTGGCCGGAAGCGGTCATTCCTCGTCGGCACTCAGGACGTTCTAGAAGGCGGTGACTATGACCAGACGTTCACCAACGTGTCCGGTGGGGCATTGCCTCCTTGGACCCTACAGGGTACGGGGTGGCTTGCGCGTCTTTGGTTCTATGTCACCTATACCACTACTGGTGGTACCGCGCTTACGGCCGATGCGCCGTACATTCTCTTCAACACGGTGCAGCTCAACGACGTGAACAATGAGGCCATTTTCGGCCCGTTCGACGGTTACACGTGGAGCCTCACGAACAAGTACGGCGGTTACTACTTCGATGATGATCCCAGCACCAACGCTGTTTACACGGCGTCTGCCACGGCCGGTACATTCGTCGTCATGATTCCGCTGGAAATCGTCTCGCGTGACCCGATCGGCGCGGTTGCCTCCGTGAACAACACGGCAACTCTGACTGTGCTTCTCACGGTCAACACGGCGGTTACCGCATTCACCGGTGCTACCGCCTGGTCAGTCCGCGTGCGTGGTCTACAGGAATTCTACTGGGAACCACGCAAGCAGGATAAGCAGGGTCGTGATATCGCTGGTGCGCCTCCGGCCAACGGCACGACTCAGTACTGGACTCAGGGATCAATCCCTATCGCTGCTGCTGGTACAATTAACCAGCAACTCATCACAGGTCTCGGTTACCCATTCAGGGAATACCTATTCCTGTACCGTGATGCTAGCGGTAGTCGCGCCAACGGTGAAAGCAACTGGCCCGACCCCCTCATTGGCCTTAAGTTTGAGGCCAACTTCCTGCTTACCCAGTACAACAAGGTGCAGTGGATCGCGGAAATGTCCCGTGCATCCGGGTACTACTCCGCAACCGCAGACGTGCGCGGGGCAGGTACCGTACCAGGTAAGGAAAACGGAGTCTACGGACTGTTCTTCAACCGTGACTTCTTCAAGAAGGCAATCGGCGCGGAAACACGTCGTACCTACGTCGTGACTTCACCGGGGTCTAACTGGATTCTTAACGGTGCATTCGGTACCGCAGGAAACCTCTATGAAGTCGTCAACTACGTCGCGCCTGGTGGCGGTGGCGGTGCCGGTAACGCTCAGCAGCGTCACCAGGATACCGCAATGCTTACCGGCGGGGCGTAACCGGCACTATCAAAAGGAGAAGGTGAGATTAAGTGAGCACTCTTTCTACCGAGTCCACGGCACCGGTCAAGGCTAGTGATCTGGACTGGTACAAGGTAAGGCTGACTCACCACATGCACAACCGGAAGGTACTCTTCCGGTCAGTGTCGGAGAAGCGCGCACGGAAGTTCGTGGAAAATCGCTTCCCTCGTGGCAGTGAGGCTTACCTAGAACTTCCCGACGGTTCGGAAGAGCATTACGAACACGAACGTCAGGGAGAAATGGGGACCGACGTAGAAGCGTGGCAGCCATTCAATCATGAAGACTGGATTCCGCCAGAGTCCAACGTACCGCCTGGTGAATCCGCCTGGTCAGACAAGGAGGGGTAACCGTGCAGCCAATCACGTTCGTCAAGGAACACCCCGTGGGATTCATCGCCTCCGCTGCTACCGGAATGATCGCGGGACCATGGGTACTCTCCATGGTCGCGCGGTTTACCGGTATCAGTATCGGCGTACCGTCATTCCACGGTGGTGCGCATCTCAGCAGCAGTGACGAGTAGCTGAGATGGCGGTAAGGCCTGGTTTGCTGCTGCTAGCCGGTGCGGGTGGTGTACTCCTATGGTCTGGAATCAAGGGTAAATCCGCCACTAGCGTATTCCGTAAGCTCATTGGCGGAGACTCGCCGACTACAGCCACGGACGCTAATACCATCGTGCAAAACGCTGCCTCCACCGGTAGCGGTGCGGGTGTCGCTCCACCGCCTGGTGATGTCAAGGCGAGTAGCGCTAGCGCAACAGCAAACCAGGCCACCGCGCGTGTTCTGGCCGTGGCCATGGGGCATCCTAACTGGACAGTCGGTCAGCAATGGCAGGATTGGCTATCCCTGTGGAATCAAGAAAGCGGCTGGAATCAATACGCTGATAATCCCTCGTCTGGTGCGTACGGAATTCCGCAGGCATTGCCACCGACTAAGCTTCCGGCCGCAGGCCAGCAATCGGGCGGTTCGTCGGTATCCGCGCAAGAGACATGGGGTATTCAGTACATAGCCGGTGTATACGGGTCGCCGTCCGCTGCTTGGGCGCATGAAGTAGCAAACAATTGGTACTGACATGACAACTAGCGTGACAATTACCCTCGTCGCCGGTGGAATTACATTCGTCAATGAATGGTACCAGACCAAAAACATAGACTGGAAAGTACCGCTAGCCACGGCCATACTCGCAGTTGGTATGCAAGTGTTCGCTGAACTTGACAACGGTGCGGCAACGGCTCTGTCTGTCCTGGTGCTCATGGGTGCGGCAACAACACAATTCAACGGCAAATCGGCACTAGACACAGTGCTAGCACTGGCCGGTAATACCAAAACGTCTGCCCCAAAGGGGTCGGTGTCTAAAATCTCTAACCAAGGGAATCCAAATGGGTGAGAACGCAGCCAAACTGACTGCTGGCCTGGTGGCGGTGGCGCTTATCACTGCCTTTGGTCTGCACGCTACGCAACTCGCAACGCTGTCAACGTCCGCCGGTAAGGCCGGTAGCGGACTACTCGACACAGCAGAAAAGGGATAGTCCCATGATCGCAATCATCGGTGGAATCGTCCTGATCATCGCGGGTGTCATCACGTGGCTAGGGAACATTTCCCTTGACCACGCGCTAGCCATCTTCATGGTCATCATCGGCGTACTCATCATTCTTTACGGGGTCGCGCCTGCACACTGGTCATACCGTCATCGTGGACCGAACACGTAGGTGTACCTACTCGGTGGTTTCCTTACTGTCCTAGGTGTGAAAATCATTATTGGACAGTACAGGAAAGACAAGAGTGACGAGACGTGGAAGGAGGCAACCAGCAATGCCGATCATGGGTAGTGACAGTGCAGGATTCGGCGTAGCATTCATGGTCGGTGCAGGCCTGATTGCTGAGCTTATAGCCAAAGCGTGCTCATCACCGCAGACAGCATATCTGAATGCCGAGAAACGCGCGGATTCCCTCATGTTCTGGGTAAACATAGGCCTGGTTGAAGGAATTTTGTTTATCGGAATTGCAGCCGCTTGCGACAAGAAATATCGCACAGCGATTCTTGCTGGTGGTGTACTTGAAGCGGTAATCACCTATGGTGAATACGTGTATGCCAAGGAAGCAGGCCTGCGTAATGGCGGACCGTCAACGGAGGATTGGTAATGGGCCAATCATATACCGGCGCATGGGCCAGTAAGTACCAGGCGCAAGTCCCCTATGTAGACGCGCGTCGGTGGGGTACCGGTATCAATCCGGTGCACGCCTACCGTGGATACACCGGCCGACCGCAGAATTCCAAGCTCAATGCCAATGAAATGGGTGTGCCTGACGGCATTCACCCTGCCTCCATTGGTGATACCGAACCTGGTTTCGTTGAGTACAGCGCACCGTGGGGATACAGCCAAGAAGACATTGCGGGATTGGATGTCTTTGCAGATGACCAGGCAGCAACACAGGGAATACCATTCGATAAGGATGGTTGGCCTTCATGGGATGGTGACATACAGGACGGCCAGTCAACCCCTGTTAACCGCGCCACCATTAAACCTGGTCAGCAGAGGCCATGGGGCGCACCACAGCGTGTTTACGAACGTCTCCGTTCTATGCGCGCTGGTGCATTCGATGAAGACAGATGGACATCTAACCAGATTCCCACCGAGTCGGTATCAGAAGGATGGGTCAACAAGGCAGCGTCCGGAATGGACGAGGGTACCTATCCGGATGACTTCACGCAACCGCCAGACGATTCGCAGCTATGGGTGCAGACATCGGAAGTGCAGCGCACTAAGCAACAGGTCAATGATCGTGCCGTAATGCGCGGTACTGATGAAGCGCGTAGTCCGATTAGTTCACGACTCGCACCGATGAAGCTAAAGGTGTACTCAGGGCAGGAGCCATTCGTCCCGAATGAGCCGGATACGTACCGTGCCTACGATATGTTTCCGTATCAGATCGATGATATTCCCCGTCCATTCTACTACCGCACCGCTGGTACCGGCCCGCAGTCTTACATGGGTACCAATGACCAGCGCAACAGGCAAGGCTTGCAGCGCACGCCACCGCCCGACCCCTCAATGGGAATTCCCGATACACAGCTATCCGATGACAATGATTTCGGGTACAGCTCCGAAGATACGGGGTACTACTAATGGCGGACGTTAAGATCTTCGGTAAAAACGTTCCTAAGTGGATCGTGTACGGGAGTGTTATCGGCGGTGGCGGTGGCTTGATCTACGCCTATGTTCATGAAAAGAACAAGAGCAAGGCAGCAGCAGCAGCAGCCGCAACGTCGGGTACCGGTTCCGCCTCTGCCTATGGTTACGGCAGTTACGCCTATGGTAGTCAGGCGTACGGGTACGGGAGTGACTACGGGTACGGTGCCTACGGCTATGCCAGCGGTACCGGAGACACCGGTATCGGTACCAATTACGGGTACGGGTACTACAACGCAGGCCAGCCGCAGGAATACAGTCCGCAGGCCACCACCAATGCACAGTGGTCAGCAGCAGCAGTAAGCGCGCTAACTGCACAGGGATACACGGGTACTCAGGTACTAGGCGCACTTGGCCCATACCTTGCGGGCCAGCCGATTTCAACGTCACAGGCGTCTGTCGTGCAAGCGGCTATCGCAGTGGAAGGATACCCGCCGGTACCGGGGCAGAATGGTGATCCACCTGGTATCAAGACTGCTACTGGCGGTGGCGGTACTGGTCAGACATCGAATGTCACCGTTCCGCATACCATCGGCCAACCGCAAGAAGCAGCATTCGCCATTCTGTCAGCCGCAGGGCTCAAGCCAAAGGGAACTAAGACAATCCCTGGCAAGATTCTTACGGTACAGTCGTCTAACCCACCGGCCGGTGCTTCTGTAGCAAAGGGAAGCACTGTCACTCTCACAAGTAAGGTAGTGAAGTAATGGCATTCGATACGCGCAAAGCACTTATCAGTGTCGGCGTTGGTGTGGCGGACGTGCTTATCTTTCAGCATTTCGTGCCTAGCGTCGCCGATATCCGCATTGCGGACAAGTTCAACAAGGATATCGAGCACGCCGAACTAGAGGCATTGGCGGTAGGCACAGCCTTTACCGTCCTGGTCTCTATCATGACCGGCGGTATCGAGCCGTTCATCGTGGGCGGCGCAATCCTCGTCGGACTCGACTTCGCAACTAAGCACGCTAACGCCGTAGACCCCGCAACGGGGAAGATGGCCTCACAGGAACAAGGGGAATCCACCAGTTACCCCATGCCTGACTACTCAAGCTAAGGCCAGTAATGACCTGGTTTGCCTTCAAGGGGTATTACAACAACCAGCCCATTGACGTAGCCGGAAGCCAAGAAAAAGAAATAGTCGCACTTGGCTTCCATGGCTACGGCACCGCTGCGCAGGCTGCGAAAAACCCTAACAGCGTCAATATCTTTGACGGCTGGATAGTAGATGCAGCCGTTGAAGACTATGAAGCTGCATTGAAGGAGCAAGCACAACCAGGCGGAACGAACGCAAGTAATCCCGCTGGTGCGGCTGAATCGTACGCGGAATCGTCCATTCCTGGCCTCTCGCAAATCGGATCGTTCTTTGCGGATATCACGCAAGCGGCTACATGGGAACGGGTAGCGGAGGTACTAGCTGGTGCGATTGTTGTTTACGTCGCATTGAAAGGCCTTACCGGTACCGATCCTGTAGCCGCAGTTAAGAACACGGTGAAAAAGAAAGGCACTAACCTACTGTGAGTATCGAGCAAGGTTGGGAAGATGCCGACCAATCACAGGATCAAGGTGCGCCCACCTGGTTTCCGGAGGCAATTCCGGTAAGAATCACAGCCACCGAGACAGAGAATGTCGCACCAGAGGCCACGTCGTGGAACTCATTCCCAATTGCGCAGGCACCGCAAGCAGGCGGTACCGGTGCAGCGCAGCCAACGCAGATTTGCCCGCACCGGTACCACCGGTACAAGGCCAAGTTCATTTTCAATATCCCCGCTGCCACTACCGTGTACATCGCACGTGTGCAGGATTATCTCATGAGCGGTGCATACGGGAATGCATTCACTCTGACTACCGGTCAGAATCTACCCGATTATGACGGACAACAGGCGGTTTATGCGGTGTACACCGGGACCGGTCCGGTTACTGTGTCCGTCGTGGATGAGGGCTACAAAGAAGTACAGTGACGCAATTCGCTGCAATTGTGGGTTTGCTGGCAGGCTTGATAAGCATAGTGAGCGTACTCATTCTTGTAGTATGGCGCGCACGTGGCTACGTAGACCGACTCAACACAACAGACTCAGAACTGTCACAAGCTATAACGGAACTGAGTAAAACGGTGAAGATGATGCACCGAGAAAACAGAGCACGTTTCCGGAGACTAGAAGGGAAGCTTAAATGAGCACAGCACTCCTCACGGAGATCTTTGCGGGTGTGCCTATCGTGGCAGCCGCAATTGTCTCTGTCATAATCGCAATCAAGGCCAACAACAAGTCCACTGCTACCGCTTCGGCACTAGAGGCACACACCAATGCGCACTCAAGTTGACGCATCGAACCCACGGTCAATTCCGACTAGTGGGGTTCAATATGAAATGGTGGCCGGTTATCTGACCGGTACGCCTGGTGCGCTATGGCGTGGTCAGTGGAATCTGTTTCCTGGTAAGACACTGGTCACCATTGACCAGGGCGGGGCAGGATCACCGCAGTATCAGGCCAATGTGATGGACGTTGAGCCCGACTGCTACCGGCCGAAAGACATTCAGTCATGGATGGCTAAGGCCACCGCACCGCGCCCGACAGTCTACTGTGATCGTGACGACTACCCGGAAGTTCGCAAGGTATTCAGCGGTCCTGTTTGGCTGGCCGCACCAGGCGTGACCGACATTCCGCCTGGTTACACAGACATCATTGGCATTCAGAGCATGGCCGGTAGCGGCTTTGATCTGAGTGTCATTTTCGATGACTACTGGCCGAACCTGGCACCGACCCCGCCGGTACCCGTACCGCCAATCCCGAAAGAAGCAGAGATGTACACAAGCACGCTCGCACCAGGCGCAAAGGCGTTCGTCCCGTTCACGGCTGGTGCCTTCAAGTCGATTCAGCTTATGCACGACTTCACCACCGACCCCCTTGTCGTGCGCGTGGCTGTGCACAGCAAGGTCAAGGGGTACAACCAGGTGGTCATGCACGCAATCACCGGTAGCACCCCGGAAGAAGTCACGTTCACTGAAAGCGACGTGGATGGGGTGTCACTCTCTAGTGTGGCCGGAGACGTCATCGGTTTCACTCTCGCGTGACCTGTAGCCATACCTCTCTGACCTGCTGAAATCGCTAACTCACCCTAGGACGTGCAATCACCCGTCCAAGGGGTTGCACGCGCCTACGTGGCTTCTAGAGGCCTTTACGGGGTGATTACTCAGTGTCACGTAAACAGGTACGGCCGACGAGGCGCAAACCCTGCCGACGTATGGCTTTCGAAAACCGCATTCAGGCGGTAGAATGGATGCGTACAAGGGCATATTCGAACAAGCGAACCGGACAGTCACCCATACGCGCCTATCCATGTCCGCAGTGCGGAAAATGGCACTTGACCAGCAAACCACAGCCAAAGAGCAAAGGATAAGAACATGGCAGACGAAACAGACCCCGCAGACAAGAAGTTCAAGCAGATCTCATCTATGGCCAAAGAACTTGGCCTAGCAGGTGAAGAGGCCTCCAAGTACGTCCATGAACACATGGTCAAACTTGGGTTCGGGCACCGGCGTACCTACTTCACTAAGAAGCAGACCGGAGGCAAGTCAGGCAGTGGCTTCCTTGGGTTCGGCGGAGGCGGTTCCGACGACGACGACGACGACTTGTAAAAAAGGAGATGCGGGAATCGCGTTAGACCTGATACAGTGAAGCTGTAGGGTCAAGAACGCGAACGAGGGAGACGCCAAATGGACGCCACTTACCGCAAGAACTACCTACGCGGATGGAACGCCAGCACGCGCGCCATGAACAACCTGCGTGACGGAGTTGACGGACTCAGCACACTGGAGCGCGCGGACATGCGCAACGAGGTCAACGCCTGGTACGACGGCTACATGGATAACGCTTGCGACCGTGCCAAGTTCGAGAGCGCGCCGAAGGAGGTCACAGAAATAACTGAGCTGCTGCACACCAACCCGTGGGATGACCACGCACGGTGGTGCGACACGCAGACCAACGCTGGCCTCGCCGCTTACGTCCCCTACTACCTGTAGCAAACCAACCGGGGCGGTGCCCGATGACACCGCCCCACCAGCCACAATCCATGAGGGAGAAGAAAATGGACAGCGCCACCAAGTCGGACCTGCGGGCAGTGCAGCAGGAGCTGTACGGGATTCACGCACACATGTCAGAGGCGATGGACCGTACCGGCGGTACGGACACCGAAGAATGGCACATGCTGTACAGCATCATGCAAATGGCCGGTGGAATTACCGATGTCATCGGCGTGTACCTCGGTGACAACAAGCCGCGCATCATGCCTACCGGCACCGACCCGTACCCCGCCAACATCACGCTGGATGACCCCAGCGACATACCCACCTTCACCCCACCCTTCTAACCAACCACCAGTCACAGTTCAAGAAAAGGATCAAGGAAATGACCGCAACAGTCTCCACCCCCGCAAAGGCCACCAACGACGCACAGCGTTGCACCGCCACCACCGAGTCCGGCCGTCGCTGCCTGTTTGTCATCCACACCGACGCCACCAAGCACCGGTACGTAGACCGCTCCAAGGTGCATCAGCCATTGTCAGCCATGGTTCCCGCTGGATTCAGCCTCACGGCAGTTGAGGTTAAGCCAACCGAGGTCATTCGCAAGCAGACCAACCGCAAGGACACCGCACCGCGCGATGCTGACCAGAAGAAGGTTGACGCCGCAGTCAAGACCAACCATGCCAAGAACGTGGCCAAGAATCACACCACCGACACGGAATGGGGCACGCTCAGTCTTGCTGAGTACATCGTTCCGCCCAAGGCGGTTGACACCGTTCTTGACTACCTGCGCAGGTCCACCGGTACCGGTGGCACCGCCGCAGGGGCACAGCTTCGGTACCGCAAGGGAACGCACGCCAGCGGGAACACGCGGATTCAGTGGGCTGTAGTGACGAAATCCAAGAAGGACAGTAAGAAGGAAGAGTCCAAGTAACACCAGGCGGAATACCCCGGTAGCCATCGGCTACCGGGGTCATTCCCGTTTAAGGGGCAATAATGACTGCACAGCCTGTCAATATCCCTCCGACTGGTTAGAGAGGCTATTATGACGTTCGCAGACAGGCTGCGTAATCTGGCCAACGACGTTGCGAATAAATTCAACGCTGCGTACTCTCCTCGGCAGCAGCGGGCAGCCTATTCGAATCCGTCACGGCGATCGGTCAACGCGCAGCAAGATACGCATGAAGCCGTTAGAGTCATGCCAGCTGCACCGCCTAGCCCTATGGGTAGCGGTCCGTGGCCAATGAATCCGCAATCCTATTCAGTCAGTGTGACGCTTAACGCCAGCGGAAACGGCACTGTTACCCTTGGACCGCAGATTGCCAAAGAGCATTGGCAAGTAGCGTCAGCTACTGTGTCCGTAACCACCAACGTTAAAGAATCTGCGTGCAGCGTGTTCCTAGGCACGACTCCGGTGTCTAGCACTTTGTACGGTCAAACGGAAACTGGTTCTACCGGTGACACCTGCACCATTGGGCAAGATATTCAAAGCGGTCAGCTAGTCATCGCGCAATGGACTGGCGGAGATGTCGGATCGGTGGCGACGATGACTCTAACCGGAACACGCACTATCGGCGCACCCCAGCAGTAAATCATGGAACTCTCACGACGTAGTTTCCTAACAGCAGCAGCAAGCGGGGCGGTAATCATGCCATTCGGGCAGGCAAAAACATACGGATTCAATAATCCGAAAGTCACTAAAATAGTCGTATCCGGTACTGGCGCTGGTACCGGTGTGTTTGTTTACAACGGCAATCCAGGATTGGGTAATCCTCCAATCGCATGGATGACAAATGGATCGCTCGTTGACCCGTACGGAAACGTTCTTCCCGCCGTTATCGGTGTTGAAGGTGTCGGCTCATTTGCAGCAGGCAACACCCGCATATACCCAAATGGCACGGTCGCCTATACTGGCACCCCGGCTGCAAACAATATGCTGTATTCGTCCGCGCCTGCGGCATTCAATGACCCGTTCGGAAATGCTGTCCTACAGGGCGACACCATGTATTACACGTCCGGGCCTACATTTTGGGCGGTTCAAAGTCTCCGAAACAGCACTCTGTTTCAATCTTCATCTGCCGGACAGAATACGTGGGTTGCGCAAGGTTCATACGGACTGAATCAGACTGTCACAAATAATTTCGCGGTATTCCCGCCCTCGTCAAGTGGCGCTAGCAGCGCGGTACTAGATGGTTCCGGAACACTAACACTGACCAATGCAGCGGGAATACCCGCCGTATTTAACGCCAACGCCAACGGTACACCTTCTGCTTCGACACCAGGAGGGGTATCCGGCACGGTGCCAGTAGAGCAGGCTAACGCGGGCACAGCCGCAACCGGCAATGTCACGGCTTTCACTAATATCACAGCTAAATACACTCTCGATAGCGCACTCATCCCGAATAGCCTTTACAAGCTGCGTGTCGCGTTTAATGGTGTATGGGGATTGCAGGGGATGACAATCGGTGCGCAAATTGAGAGCACATCGATAACCCTAGGCAGTGTCAGTTCAGCATTCGCGACGGGCGCGGCATCAGGCGACGCCGTAAACGGGTACATTGAAATACAAGTTTACATAGTGACGGCAGCTACCTGCCGTATTTCCTGCGACGGAATAATTCACGATAACACCGCGAACGCAAGTAACTCATCCACCGTGACATCAGGGATATCCACTACGGTGGCAACCGGTGTTGCTATTGCAGGCAGTAATACTCTCGCGATCCAGATAAAATTCGCTGCCTCCGTAGCAGCACAGACAATCACACCAGAATTCGAGCTCTTCACCAGGACGGGAGCGTAACGGAGCGTAATGGCAAGAGATTATGCAGCGGTCATTGCTGCATTGCGGCAAAAGGCCAAAGCAACTGAATTTCCGGAAGAAGCGGACGCGCTAAACGCCAAAGCGGATGAATTGGCAAAGGCGCACAACGTCACCGAAAATACACCCGACCCATTCGGTACTGACGAATGGATTAAACGGAATTACCGCATGTCACGCGATGATTTCGTCAATCAATTTTTCACCAATTACCCCAGACCACAATACATGCCTGGTGAGAGTCAATTCCTTATCGTCGTCACCGGAGAAGACCAGAAATGGCGTAGGTCTTATCTATGGCCAAAGGATGGTTCACCAATGATGAATCCCGATCATTCATGGACGGATACCGACAATGAATACTAAATGCATTCACCAATGGTCTGGATGGATGCAGGTAATAGATGGTGTGCACGCACCATACGAAATTCGCACATGTAATTTGTGCGGAGCAACAGAAAGGCGTTAGAAATGCCACAAGTGTATTACTGCAATATGTGCGGTATTCAGATCTCTAGTCCC
>Ga0302326_10010035_pt1 | contig 20552 bp, 24 predicted proteins | sample Palsa_T0_3_FD_202264 | JGI IMG/M metagenome (GOLD analysis project Ga0302326, IMG submission 202264) | Peat permafrost microbial communities from Stordalen Mire near Abisko, Sweden - Palsa_T0_3 | ecosystem: Environmental > Terrestrial > Soil > Palsa > Peat permafrost | place: Sweden: Abisko...
GTCGCCAACAAAATCGGAACCTATCTGAAGGCGCTCGCGGCGAAGGACAATGCCGTGCCGTTCTATGTCGCACTTCCGTCATCGACCATCGACTGGACGCTTGCGGACGGCCGCGAAATCCCCATCGAGGAACGCTCCTCCGACGAGCTTTTGAAAATGACCGGGCGGCTGCCCGGCGGCGGGCTTGCCACGGTGGAAATTGCTGCTCCCGGCAGCCCCGGCGCCAATCCCGGCTTCGATGTGACACCGGCCCGCCTCGTCACTGGTTTCATCACCGAAAGAGGGCCTTGCGCCGCGACGCGAGAGGGGCTTTTGTCCCTTTTTCCCGAGCACAAATAACAGGTCTGAACATGAAAAGCCGTTGGTCGGATGCCGAAGCACGCGAGTTCGTCACGCGCTATGAGCCGAAAGGCGTGAACGAGGATCTGGCGCTGCGTGTCTACACGTCGCGGTTGTTGGGCGGCGATCCGCGGCTGGTGCTGCATGGGGGAGGCAACACCTCCGTCAAAACCCATGTGAAGGATTTTCTCGGCGACGCGATCGAAGTGATCTGCATCAAGGGCTCCGGCTGGGACATGGGGGCGATCGAGCCTGCGGGCCTGCCGGCCGTGCGCCTCGCACCGCTGCGCCGCTTGCTCGCGCTCGACAAATTGTCCGACGAGGACATGGTCAATTTCCAGCGGGTCAACCTGCTCGATCCGAACGCGCCAAATCCATCAGTCGAAACGCTGTTGCATGCCTTCCTGCCGCACAAGTTCATCGACCACACGCATTCGACAGCCGTGCTCGCGATCACGGATCGGCCGGATGGTGAGGCGCTCGCGCGCGACATCTATGGCGATCGCGTGGCCTATGTGCCTTACACGATTCCGGGCTTTGCGCTGGCGAAGAGCGTCGCGCAGGTTTTTGCGCGCCATCCGAAAGCGGAAGGTCTCGTACTTCTGCAGCACGGTATTTTTTCTTTCGCCGAGACCGCGCACGAAGCCTATGAGAAGATGATTGCGCTGGTGACGATGGCTGAGGATCGGCTGGCGCGCGGCCGCAAGAATTTCACCGTCGGCAAGCTTCCCGAGAATCTCGCTCGCACCGCGGACATCGCGCCCATCCTGCGCGGCGCGGTCGCGATTCCGCTGGGTGATGGCGCCTACAAACGCCAGATCGTCGACTTCCGGAACACGCCTGCCGTGCACGCCTATGTCGACGGCGCGGAGCTCGCACGCTATTCGCAGATCGGTGTCGTCACACCGGATCATACCATCCGCACCAAGAATTGGCCGCTTATTGTGCCCGCACCCGAAGCGGACAAACTCGATGAGTGGAAAAAAGACGTGCACGCCGCGGTCGAGGCCTTCGTCGCGCGCTATCACGATTATTTCGACCGCAATAATGCGAACAGCCAGTCGAAGAAAACCGAACTCGATCCCTATCCCCGCGTCATTCTCGTGCCGGGCAAAGGCTTGTTCGGGCTCGGCGCGTCGGCGAAGGACGCGGGCATCGCTGCGGACATTGCCGAAAACACCATCGAAGTGATCACGGATGCGGAAGCAACCGGAACCTATCGCCCCATCTCCGAAGCCGACATGTTCGAGGTCGAATATTGGTCGCTCGAGCAGGCGAAGCTGGGCAAATCTGCCGAGAATCCGCTGGCGCGCCAGGTTGCGGTCGTGACGGGCGGCGGCTCGGGAATCGGAGCGGCTACAGCGAAGGCGCTCGCAAAGGCGGGAGCGGAAGTGGCCGTGCTGGATCGCGATCGCGCATCGGCGACCCAGATTGCGCGCGAGATCGGCAAGACGGCCATCGCTATCGGCTGCGACGTGACGAAACCGGAAAGTGTGCGCGCGGCGTTCGACGAAATCGCCAAGCGACTGGGCGGCATCGACATCGTGGTCTCCAATGCGGGCGCGGCCTGGCAGGGCCGGATCGGCGCGGTGGAAGACGAGATTCTGCGCCAGTCTTTCGAACTCAATTTCTTCGCGCATCACACGGTGGCGCAACATGCCGTGCGCATCATGGCGGCGCAGGGAACGGGCGGCTGCCTGCTTTTCAATGTATCGAAACAGGCGGTCAATCCCGGCAAGGATTTCGGGCCCTATGGATTGCCGAAAGCGTCCACCCTGTTCCTGATGAAGCAATATGCGCTCGACCACGGCAAAGAAGGCATCCGCGCCAATGCGGTGAATGCCGACCGAATTCGTTCGGGGCTTCTGACGCAGGATATGGTCGCGTCGCGCTCCAAGGCGCGCGGACTCTCCGAAACCGATTACATGAGTTCCAACCTGCTCGGCCGCGAAGTGACCGCCAACGACGTCGCCGACGCATTCGTCTATCTCGCGACCGCGACGAAGACCACGGCGGCGATCGTCACCGTCGACGGCGGAAATATCGAGGCGTCACTGCGCTAGGCGCCTGACCTTCTATCCTCCGTTCGCGCGGAACAGATCGAGCGTGCGTTGACGCGCGAGCTTGGCCGCTTCGGGGTTGTAGTCGGTACGACGGTCGGAGTTGAAGCCGTGGCCCGCATCATAAACATAGACCTTCACGTCCGGATGCGCGGCCTTCACTTTCTCCACGCCTTCCATCGGAATGCCGTGATCGTGTTCGCCGAAATGCAGAATGGTCGGGCATTTCGGGTTTTCCTGCGCGAACTGCGGAACGAGGCTGCCGTAATAGCCCGAAGCCGCGCTCAGGCCGGATAGCCGGCAGGCCGCGAGCCAGGAGATCGAACCGCCATAGCAATAGCCCGTGATGAAAACCTTGCCCTTACCGGTCAGCGCATTGATGGTGGTCTGCGTATCCGCGATCGAAAGGTCGAGCGGATGCTCCTCGCGGGCGATCTTGATGGCACGCTGGATGTCCTCAGGCGTGTAGCTCGCCTGGAGTCCGGGAGCTTCGCGGTCGTAGAGCGCGGGCGCCAGCACTTCATAGCCTTCGTCGGCATAACTGTCGGAACATTCCTTGATGTGATCGGTGACACCGAAGATCTCCTGGATCAGCACCAGCCCGCCGCGCCGCGTTCCCTTGGGTTCGACCCGGTAGACGCCGATCGTCTTCCCGTCGCTCATTTTCATGTCGATCATCTTGCCGCGAGTAGCCATGGTCGTCTCCAATAGTGCTCCAGAACCATTACAGCCTATCACGCTGCGCAAGCGCAATCTCTTCGAGCGATGTCTGCGGATTTCGAGAGAGCCGATAGCCGCGCCATGCGTCGTGGCTCATGGCGAAAGTGCGGAACAGCATCAGCCACCACAGACTGTGCGTCACGGCGTAGGCAATGCAGAATGCGTAAGCCGTGAGCATGGATACCAGAACGCGTGCCCAGGTCCTGTTACCTTGCCCCAGGCTGGCAGCGGTTGCAGCCATCACAACGGCGCCGGCGGGGCCCAAGAGCGGCACAAGCGCCCATAGCAAAAAGCCGCGAAACAGGATTTCCCCGCCGCAACCCTGCAGAATGGCGAGTCCAAAAAACGCGGCCAGTTCGGTCGGCGTGCGCATGAGCATGCCGGCGTCGGCCAACCGCGCGCGATAGGCTGCCGTCTTCTGAGGATCGGGTTTGCGCCACGGTCGGTGGGACCTGATAAGAAGCGCGAAGATGAGAATGACCGCGATGGCGAATCCGATCTGCCCCCGAACCGGTATCGGGACAGCAACACCAAGGGCCTGAGCCGAGCGCCCGGCCAGTGGCCAGTCGATCGCCAGGAGCACGAGCGGCACGCCGAGCAACGCGAATCCGAGACAGATGCGCGGTATCGTCTCGTTGATTTTCAAGCGCATGCCCCACAGGTGGCGCGTCAATCGCAGAGTGGGAATTGCGATACAAAGAATGAAAATTAGCAGCATTTCGAGCGGTGTGAACCGCTGCATCAGGCTTGCAAGCATCGCCCCTTCGATCCGCGTTCTAAGCGATGCATCTTAGACCATGCGTTGGGATTTTCCTCAGGTCGTCCTAACCGGCCTGCCGGCCCGTCACCAGGGCCGGCGCCCGGAAATCCTGTGCCACCGCGTCTCGCCGGGTCGCTGCTTGCGGCGCACGAGGCGGCGCATTCCGGCCCGCCATATGCCAGAGCAATCGCGTTTGCGCCTGTCCGCGCTGGCGGAGCGCGTGGCCATCCGCACAGCCATCCGCATAGCCTGACGAGGTCCCGTTCTTTTCGAGGGATTCGATGACCGCAGCAAAGCGCTGCCGCGCTTCGTCGCGAGAGCATGCAAAGCGCTTGCAAAGAAAGTCCACGAAGAAATCCTCATGGAGCGTGATGCCGATGCGCCGTCGCGTTTCGGTCTCGTAGAATTTCGTGATGGAGTCCAGAACGCCCAGAAGATATGCATTGAAATACGGGTCCCTGTAGAAGCCGCTGGTGTCCGCGCCGGCGCGGGTACCGAGGCGACGCAACTGCGAATCGATTTGCGCGAGATGAAGAGCCGCGCGCGCACCTTGCGCCCGCGCATAAGCGTGCCGGTAAAGCCGCTCTTCGAAAAGTCGCATAGTACCCCACCTGATAATGAGGGGATTTTAGGAAGAGTCTCTGTCACCGGTCTGTCGCATATTGGTCATTTGCCTTAGATTTTCCTGGGGATGAATTTGGCGGCGCGCGTTCCGGCTCGCCGGCTGCCGATCGGCACGATGGCCGCTAACACCTTCAAATTACGATACGAAATCGCAAGCCCTCGTTGCCGCCATAGGCGGCGTCTTTCCGGAACCGCTCTATCAGGCGTCCGCCATTGGCGAGGATCGTCTTCTGCGAGGCAATGTTGTCGGGCGCTGTCGTCAGCTCGACGTGGTCGAGCCCCTGGGCGCGTGCCTCGGGCAGCAGCAGCGCCAGCGCGCGCGTGGCGTAGCCGAGCCGGCGCTTCCACGGCACAACCGAAAACCCAATGTGCCCGAGCACGTAAGACGGCAGTGCGGAGGTTCCCGTCTGCCAGCGCAGATTGATGCTGCCGCAGAATTCGCCGTCCCACATCCAGCGCGTGATACCGGGCAGACGCACAACTTTCGACCCGTCCGGCAATGTCACGGGACCCGCGAGCGCGTGCGGATCGTCATGCAGTGTGACGAACAGCGCAGCGTCCTGCGCGATCTTCGCCAGATGCTCGCGCGCCGCCTCGGCCTCCCGCAGATTGTCCGGCCCCCAGCCACGCTCCAGCGCGGATTTGTAGGAGGGGAGATGATCGAGCGAGGGCTTTACGAGGGTGCAGGTCGGCATGACGAAGCCACAGCGAAATGAAATTGCAGAAATTAGCTTGCACTCTTGGTCAGATAGCTCAACAGCATCGCGTGCAGTTCCGTTCGAAGCGTGCGGTCGCTGATCGCGACGGTGCGCGCCCGCATGATCGATTCGATCGCGCCCGCGAGCATTGCTATCGTGAATTCGATGGCCCGCTCCTTGTCGGGATGGACAATTTCCGAGGAGCATCCCTCGAGCGCCCGCAGCTTCAAAAGGTCGAATGTGGCCCTGCGTGTGCGATTGAACTGTTCCTGCAGGCGCGTATTCGAGGACATCGCCGCGGCTTCCCGAAAAGCCTCCACCAGCCGGCCATCGCGGCGATAGCCGATTACGCCGCCGTCGACCAGTCCTTTGATTCGGCTCGAAAGGTCGGGGCATTTCGCTATCAATTGCCGGAGATTGGTGTTGCTCGCCGCCAGCGTCCGCTCGAGATAGCGCTCGATCACCGCTTCGATCATGCCGTCTTTGTCGCCGAAGCGCCGATAAACGCTTCCCGGCGAGCGGCCGGAGCGAATGGCGACTTCCTGGACGGTGCAAAGGGTCAACCCGCCTTCGCGCAGAATTTCCTCCGCGGCATCGCAGAGCAGATCCTGCGTCGCAACGCTGCGGTCCTGGCGGGCCGACGGCCATTTCGCGCTGTTCGACATCGCTTCGAGTCTAGTCTTGACAGAATGTAAATGCAAATTTACATTTACATTCTAAGCGGCCTGGATTGTGAACGGGCCATGACGGAACCCGGCCGTAATGCCCGCATACAATCCCATTGACCTGCTGTTGTTCGTGGCCGTGCTCGTCGGTGTTGCCTATGCGCCGATCTCCGGAACGAGGCTCGCGCGCACGCCGCCAAATGAAGTCAATCTCATCCGGCGCTATTGGCAGACGATCGGCCGCGCCGTTCTGGTTTCGCTGGTGATCCTGTTCGACTGGCACTGGGCGAGCCGTCCCTGGGCCACGCTCGGTCTCGATATCCCGATAGGTTTGTGGGGCCGCGTGGGTTTCGGACTCGATGCGGTCATCGTGTTCATCTACGGCTACTGGTTGCTGCTGAGGAAGTTCACACCCGAGCGCGCAGAGTCTAGCCGCCGGCTTTTGGAAAGCCTTCGCATATTGCCGCGGACGCGAAGCGAGTTGAGGCTCTTTTCGCTTATGGCAGTAACCGCCAGTCCGTTCGAAGAGCTCCTGTGCCGCGGCTTTCTAATGTGGTTCTTCGCCCCATTTGCGGGATTGTGGTGCGCGGCCGCCTTGTCATCGCTTTTGTTCGGGATCGGGCATGCCTATCAGGGCTGGCGTGGGATTCTTCGCACCACGCTGATCGGCCTGGCATTCGCGACCGCCTATGCACTGACTCACAGCCTCTGGTGGCTGATGGTCGCGCATATCGCTTTCAATCTTCTCGGAGGCTTGTTTGCGTGGCGCCTGAAACGTTGGAAGCCGTCGGAAGCGGTTACGCATTAAACCTAAAATGCATCACGTCGCCGTCGGCGACGACGTATTCCTTGCCTTCGAGGCGCATGCGGCCGGCGTCGCGGGCGCCGGCTTCGCCGTTGAGCGCGACGTAATCGTCATAGGCGATGGTTTCGGCACGGATGAAGCCCTTCTCGAAATCGGTGTGGATTGCGCCGGCCGCTTGGGGCGCGCGAGAATTCTGCGCGACGGTCCAGGCGCGCGCTTCCTTCGGACCCGCCGTGAAGAATGTGATAAGGCCCAGCAATTCATAACCCGCACGGATCAGCCGGTTGAGGCCCGGCTCTTCGAGACCGAGGCTCGCGAGGAATTCGGCCCGCTCCGTGGGCGCCAGTTGCGCCACTTCTTCCTCGATGCGCGCGGAGATTACGACGCAGCCTGCGCCTTCGCGCTTTGCCATCTCCTCAACCTGCGCCGAGAATTTGTTGCCATGCGCCGCCGAACCCTCGTCGACATTGCAGACATAGAGCACGGGCTTCTGCGTCATGAGACCCAGCTGGCGATAAGGCTCGCGTTCTTCCGGCGTCAGATCGGCGCGGCGCGCCGGCTTGCCTTCGCGCAGCAGCACGAGCGCCTTCGTCATCAGCGCGAATTGTTCCTTGGCTTCCTTCTCGCCGCCTTTGGCCTTTTTTTCGATCGGGATCACGCGGCGCTCGAGGCTTTCGAGATCGGCCAGCATCAATTCGGTCTCGACGGTCTCCGCATCGCCCACCGGATCGATGCGGCCTTCGACATGGGTGATATCGTCATCCTCGAAGCAGCGCAGCACATGGGCGACGGCATCGACCTCACGGATATTGGCAAGAAACTGGTTGCCCAGCCCTTCGCCCTTGGACGCGCCGCGCACAAGGCCTGCAATGTCCACAAACGTAATGCGCGTGGGCACGATCTGCACCGAATGCGCAATCACTGCGAGCTTGTCTAGACGCGCATCGGGCACGGCCACGTCGCCCACATTCGGTTCGATGGTGCAGAACGGATAATTAGCCGCCTGCGCCGCGGCCGTCTGCGTCAGCGCGTTGAAGAGCGTCGATTTGCCGACATTGGGCAACCCGACAATGCCGCATTTGAATCCCATCACGTTTCCTTCGGCTTCAAATCCGGCTTCGGTTTGTTCACCGGCGGATTGAGCACCAGCGCAACCTTGTTCATAAAACCCGGATCGTCGTCGGCGGCCAACCGCGGTGCAGCCTCAGCAATTGCATCCAGCAGCGGCACCAGCCAATCCTCGTCGGCCTTGGAGAAGTTCGATAGCACATGGCCGTGCACGCGGCCTTTTTCGCCGGGATGTCCCACGCCGATGCGCACGCGGCGATAATCGGGGCCGAGTGTCGCCGTGATTGAGCGCAGGCCGTTATTGCCCGCATCGCCACCACCGGTCTTCACCTTCAGCTTGGCAGCCGCGAGATCGATCTCGTCATGAATCACGACGATGGCCGACAGCGGCAGCTTGAAAAAGCGTGCGGCGGGGCCGATCGATTCGCCGCTGTCGTTCATATAGGTCATCGGCTTCAGCAGATAAGTCTTGCGCCCGTCGAGCGCGCCTTCCGCGATCATGCCTTTGAAGCGAGTGCGCCAGGGCGCGAAGCGATAGCGGTCCCAGATTACGTCGACGGCCATGAAGCCGGCGTTGTGACGGTTGCGCGCGTAGTCGACGCCGGGATTGCCGAGCCCGGCGATGAGGAGGGGCGTATCGGACATGAGCGTCCCGCGAGGCTCCGTTCCGCGCATAAGCGCGGAAACGCGTTATTTCTTCTGGGGTGCTGCGCCCTTGGCAGCACCTGCGGCCGGTGCGGCGCCTGCTGCCGCTGCCGGCGCGGCGCCGGCGGCGCCCGGAGCGCCGGTGGGTCCCGTCGCCACAGGGGCTTCTTCCACGACCGGTGCATTGGCTGCTGCTGCGGCCGCGGCTGCTGCGGCTTTCTGCTCTTCGATGACGCTGGTGGGCGCCACGATCGAGGCGATGGTGAAGTCGCGCTCGCGAATGGTGCATGTCACGCCGTCGGGAAGCTTGAACGCCGAGATATGCAGCGAGTCATGGATGTCGAGTTCCGACAAATCGCCTTCGATGAATTCCGGGATATTGTCGACCGGGCAAAGCAGCTCGACCGTGTGGCGCACGACGTTGAGCACGCCGCCGCGCTTCAGGCCGGGCGAGGATTCCTGACCTTTGAAATGCACGGGAATTTCGAGCCGGATCTTCGAGCCCTGTACGAGTCGCATAAAGTCCACATGGACCGGGCGGTCGCTGACGGGATCGAGCTGCAGCTGGCGCGGAATTACGCGGGTCTTCTTGCCGGCCACGTCGAGGCTGAAGAGCGTGGTGAGAAAGGTTCCGGAGCTGGTGTGCCGCTCGAGCGCATGCCGGTCGACGGCCACGTTCTCAGGCGCGGCCTCGCCGCCATAGATAACGGCCGGCACAAGACCCTTCTGGCGGGACTGATAGGCCGGGCCCTTGCCCGTGCCCGTGCGCATCTCTGCGGCCAGTTCCTGCATCTCACGCATGGCTTAAGTCCTTGATTTTCCAGCCCGTCTCGGCAGGGCAATTGGCTTGTTGGGCCGGGAAGCCGGGGTTTTTAGCGGAAGGCACCGGGCAAGGCAACACCCGGCCGGGGCGGGTGGCGAACGCGTGCCAGTCTTTTCGTTACGCCGAACGTTGGAGCGAATGGACCGACACGGTTTGCCGGTATTCTTCGTAATCGAACGTGAACACGGCCAGGATTTTATCTGCCGTCTCGCCGTCGGCTGCGAGCGGCATGTACAGCGCGTCATTGCCAGGAATATACCGCCCGTGCCAATCGGCGCAGGGTGAGATAATGCGCACGGGTTGCCGGTCCATGCAGCACTTGCGGTACACCCATAGCGCCGCCTCGGCGAGCGCCGTGTCGGGTCCCTCAAAGGCCTCGGAAACGGTCTTTCCGGTTCCGTCGCCGAGGAAGTAATCGGTGATGCGCGAGCCGACCAGGCGGTAGCGAAAATCCGCAAAGCCCGGCAGCGCGTCGAGCAGGCAGATCCAACCCAGATGCTCCTTGATCTCGCGCATATCGATCGCCGCGCGCGACGGCATGGCGCGATCCCCGCGCTTTTCGTTCCAGTAGCGCAGGAAGAAATCGAGCACCGGGTTGCCGGTGGAGGCGGGGTTTTCCTCCATCCGCGGCGTCTCGGTGTAGCTCAGCTTGTATTTCATGCAGATACCGGTGCTGTTCGAACGCCATCGTTTCACGACACCGTTAAACAATCTTAAATGATTGTGACGCTGCACTTGTTGGCGCTTCGCAGGCTTTCGGACCGCACGCAAGGCGGCGCGAGATAATCGGCGGCGGTTCGGAGAGTCTTTAGGCCGAGCGTGTGAGCGAATAAGTCGTCATGCTCTTGCGATATTCTTCGTAGTTGAACGTGAAGATGGTCATCGCCATATCCGCCACCTCGCCATCCTTCGAAAGCGGAAGATAGAGCGCATCGGTGTCGGGAAAATGGCGACCGCGCCATCTTCCGGCAGGTGCAGAAATGCGCAGCGGCAGCCGCTCCCGGCAGGTCTTTTGGTAGACCCAAAGCATGGCCTGGCCGAGCGGTTTGTCATCCCCGGGAAAGAGCTCGCGGATCGTCTTGCCCGTTCCGTCGCCGAGGAAATAGTCTGCAACGCGCGAGCCCACGAGACGATAGCGGAAATCCGTGAAGTCGGGCAGCGCATCGAGGAGGCACATCCAACCGAGATAGTCTTTTATCGTGCGAATATCGAATGCGGCGCGCGCCGGCATGGCTCGACCGCCGCGCTTTTCATTCCAATAGCGAATGAAGAAATCGAGAGTCGGGTTGTCGATGGATTCCGGGTTTTGGACGAGCCTGGGACGTGAGGCAAATGAGGTCATCGATGGGCCAAGCGTTCCTTTGCTCCGATGACGCCGCCGCTGCTCCTTGCCCGGGCGCAAGCGTTTCACGGCGGCATTAAGCAAAACTGAACGAATGTTAGCCTCACGGCCGCCCGATCGTATGCTTTATGATGGTTTACGTTTTTCGCGCACGGCCGGCGCGGCGGCGTCGGCGGCTTCGCGAACCAGCGCTTCGAGTTCGCGCAGCGGAATCTTTTTCAGGTTGAGCATTGCGTGCGTGACTTTGCCCCAATGAAGGGGCTCGAACGCCTCTGGCCGCGCCTCGAACAGGATCTCCTGATGCTCTTCCGTCAGATGGAACATCGCCTTCTGCTCGTCCGGTCGAAGCGTAACGAAGATGCGCCGCTTGGTGCGGAACGCGGGAACGCCCCAATGATCGACCTCTTCGACGCCGGGTAGCGCGAGTGCCAAACGCCGGATGTCGCTGCAAGAAGACATGACAACAAGCTAGCAGGAGTGCTCCCGGGGTGGAACCGTCATGCGGAACGACGTGCCGAGGCTGTCCGACTCGATCGTCAGCGTCGCATTCAGCGTGCTTGCAAGAGAGCGGATCAATGTGAAGCCCACGCCGCCACCGGTTTTGGAGTCGAAATCTTCGGGCAGCCCGATCCCGTCATCCTCGATTTCGATTTCGCATCCCGCTTTGCCCAACTGCCGACAGGCCAGTCGCATCTGCACCGGAATTCCGGTGGGGTGTGCGTGCTTGACCGCGTTCATCATCACTTCGCTGACGATCAGCCCGATGGCCTGTGCCTGCTGCGGCGAGACGAAACAATTCGACTCGAGCTGCTGGACAAAACCGACGCGCTCTTTCAGCGCGAGCGATGACACGAGGAAAGCGCAGCTCTCGATCAGATATCCGCCTAGTTCGATTTGATTGCTGTTCTCCTGTTCTGCAAGCTTGCGATGAAGATGCGCGACACTGCTGATTTTGCTGGCCGTCTCGCGCAGGAGGCTGCGCACCTCAATTCGCGAAAGCATCTCCGGACCGCGCGCAACCGACGAAGCTTGCACCTGGACCATGCTCGCGATGAGCGTCAGGTGGTTCGAGATGCGATGGTTCGCCTCCTTTGCCAGGTCGATGACGTTCGCGCCGCTGCGAGGGCTGTCGGTGAAATCGATGAGAGCCATGGGGAATCTCCTTGCGACGATTCTAATTCTTCAGATCGTCCTCCAGTTCCGTCTCGAAAGAGAATTATTCAATGAATTCAATGAGTTAAATAATCATTGTGGGGATTTTGGGCGACTTACGCCGAGCATGAAATGTAAGCGCATGACGCGAACTGCCCCAAGGGAGGGCTCGCCAGTCAGTACGCTTTCGTACAATATTGACAAAAAGGCAATTTGTCCTAATTATACACGCAATGAGTAAGTGACACGGCCGATGTGTTGTCTTTTGTTGGCTCTGAACCTTGTGGCTGGGTGGCGAAATGGTTGATTTGACTCGGGGAGAACGCCTTCAGGTCATGCTCACGCCGCAGGAATTGCGGGCGTTGGACGATTGGCGTTTCAAATCCCGCATGCCGAGTCGTGCGGCGGCTATCCGGGAGCTTCTGAAGCGCGGTCTCGCAGGCGAAGGATTTATGCTGGCGAATGACGGTGCCAAATCGCAGGACTTCGGCGTGATCTCGCACAATGGCGACATTGCCGACGGCGAAGCGGACGCGGGCTAGCGCGATTCCGCCTCGGCGGTCTCCAGAGCATCCTGTTCGACTTTCAGTTCGGCCACGGTTTCGTCGCGCATTTCGCGCACTTCTTCGACGGTCAGGGTTTCGATACCGACGAATTTGTTTTTGGCCGGCTCAAGCGCGCGGATCAGTTCGTTGAGCTTGGCCTGAATGGCGGCATCATCCCGGTTCTGCTTGCTTTGAATCAGGAACACCATCAGGAACGTTGCGATCGACGTCGCAGTGTTGACGACGAGCAGCCACGCGTTCGAATAGTGAAACACCGGTCCCGCCACTGCCCAGGCGACGACTGCGAGCACACAAACGCTGAAGGTGAGAGGTTGGCCTGCCGCATGCGACGCATGTTCGGCGATTTTCGCAAAACCCCGCGACAATCTGGCCGGCGACGGCGCTTCGTCCGTCATGCAGAGCGTCGGCCAACCAGGATCAATCCGAATCCTGCAACCAGCACAACGATGCCTGCGATGGTCGGGACCGATACGTAATGTTCCTGCTGGCTCGTCACATGGATCGGTCCGGCATCGAACACCGGCTTGGTCTGAGAATAACTGAAATGGCCGAACAACAACGCGGCCACGCCCAAGACCACAAGAACGACTCCGAGCATCGTCAGATTGCGCATATGAATTTCCGTTCAAATCGATGGCGACCCAAATGGGCCCGGGGTGGCAACGGCTGCCGGAAGCGATAGTTCCGCAAGGTCACGAGACGACGAGAACGATCGCGCCTTTCCATTGCGACAGGACGCTGGCGACCGTCTGACCCAGATAGAAGTCATCGCCGATGCGCCGGCTGGCGCCGATAACGATCAGGTCACTGCGCGCGCGCTCGGCTTCCGCGATGATGGCCGCATCCGGCGCCGCCCTTATGTGCATGGCAGTTTGAATTTCGTCGTATCCATAGCGTTTGGCGAGTGCTGCGATGTCCTCCAGCACCGCCTTCTCTGCCTTGCGCCGTGCTCCGGCGCGTCTTGCACCGCCCGTTGTGCCGGCGCGTTGCGCCACATGCAGGGCGGTCACCTTGCCGTCTTTGGCAGGCGACAGCGCGAATGCGATTTCCGCGCCGCGGCGCGACGCCTCCGTACCGTTGACCGGGACCAGAATGTTGAACGATTTCGCGGAGAGCGCATTCGCATTTTTATCGGCGACGGTCAGGGCAAGCGGTCCTTCAAACCCGGTCGCGATTCGCGCAACGCCGGCAGAAAATGCGCCGTCGGAATTGCATATCTTCTCCAGGCCCAGGAACATGAGATCGTAACCTTTCTCGCTCTCTTTCGCGAGCGCCTGTGACGTCTCCGTTTTCTCCACACGGGCGGAAACTTCGACTTTGTCCGGAGTTTGATCGCCGGTCTCGTCCTTCGCGGCACGGTGGCCGTCCTTCGCGCTTTCCGTCGCGACGGCCTTCAATTCCGCTTTTGTGTCCTCGGATTTCGCGTCGGTGGTCTCGATGCGCTCATCGCTCAAATGGATCATGGTGACCGGCATGCCGCGCTGGCCGGCAATAAATCCGGCAAGCCGGGACGCGAACCTGCCATTGTCGCTGTCGTCGGCGGCGATCAGCAATCGTTCGAACTGGCTGACGAAGCCTTTGGCGTCGAGGTCTTCTTTTTCGAGGCGCGCTTGTTCTTCCTCGCTCATCGGCAGCCGCCGGAGCGCCCAGCGCAACATGGGCGGCATCGACATGGTGGTGATCACCGCCATGGTGACGATCATCGTATAGATGTTCTGCGTCAGCGCGCCCAGAGTGAGGCCGATACTGGCGACGATGACTTCCGTACTGCCGCGCGCATTCATTGCGCAGCCAAGAGCCAGCGATTCGCGTGACGACAGCCCGCTCAACATGCCGCCGGTGAATGCGCCGGAGAATTTTCCGAGGCTCGCAATGGCGACGAGCCCAACCGTGAGAAGTGCCAGACGCGGGTCTTTCAGAATTGTCAGATCGGCGGAGAGGCCGGACATGCCGAAAAAGATCGGCATCATGAACGCGGTGATGAGGCCGCGCAGCTGGTCCTCGATATGTTGCGACAGGATTGGAGACTCGCCGACGAGAACGCCTGCCACGAACGCGCCCAGGACGGTGTTGACCCCGATCGCTTGCGTCACCAGCGCCATGGCGCACATCACGATCAGGATGGCTGTCACGACCGCATATTCGCTGACGAAGGTGTCGTTCACCCAGCGGATCAGCCAGAACACCAGCCGGCGGCCGATGGTGTAGCTGAGAGCGAGAAAGAGAATGGTGCCGATGACGGTTTTGGCGAGCGACCCCAGCGCCATGTCGCCGGCGCCCGCGATACCGAGCGTCAGCGAAATGATCACCCAGCCGACGGTATCTTCCATGATCGCCGAGGCGACGATGATCTGGCCGAGATTGCGGCGCATGAAATTCATTTCGCGCACCACCATCGCCACGATCTTGATCGAGGAAATGGAAAGCGCCGTGCCCACGAACAGCGCGGTGACCAGCCGATTGTGCGTATCCGCCAGAATGGACGGCGGCAGGAACTCGACAGCCGCAAAACCGCACAGAAACGGGACGGCGACGCCGGCCGCCGTAACCGCGATGGCCGGCGCTCCGATTTTTCGCACCAGCTTCAGATCGGTCTCCATGCCCGTCAGCAGGAGCAGCATCATCACGCCGATATCCGACAATCCCGTGAGCAGGTTTTTCTGCTCGGGGTTGTTGGGAAAAACGAGATGATGCGCCTGCGGCCAGACCCAGCCGAACAACGACGGACCCAGGATCAATCCGGCCAGCAACTGCCCGATGACGGCCGGCTGACCGAAGCGCTGCATGATTTCGCCAAGCCCGCGCCCGACCAACAGCAGAAGGGCGATCTCCACCAGGAAGACGACCTCGCCTGTACCGCCGACCCCATTGCCGCTACCGGTTTTCTTTTCTGCCGCAGCCAGTGCCGCGGTCACAACCAATGAGGCCGCCGCGCCGAGCAGGGCTGGAAAATAACGCCTTTTCACGCGAGACGGCCCCGAATTGCCGGACATGGCACACCGGAAACGCGGGCGCGCTCGGCAAGGTTCCCCCGACGCAGGCTTGGCGCGACAGCAATTCAAAAGAGGTCAGGTTGCGAATCCGGCTTATTCGGCTTAGGCGCCTTCGGCGGCTTCTGAATCTCCGATTTCTTTTCTCGTTCCATTTTCCAATTCACACCCTCCATCGTTTTCAGCACAGCCTTCGCTTGCTCCGGGGTTGAATCGTTCCGGCCCAGCCACGTATCCCAATCCGCATCCTCAAGAATCGCGGGCATGCGCGGGTCTTCCCGGTTTGCCATGATCGTGCGAACCAGCTGGCTTGCTGGCACTGTCGCCATGACGCAGGCCAGCATCGGGTGCGGTAGGTCGGCGACCTCAAATCGCCGCCATACGAATGCAATACCGCGCGGAATTCCGTCCTGCGGATCGATCGTCCATTGGACAGTTTTGGGTTTGCCGGTGTTGGTCGTCGTTTCTTCTCCTTCATTGAAGGTTTTGAATATGACGATTCCACGCTGTCCTTCCGCGAATGCTTGGGCAAAAGCCTTGGTCGTGTCGATTGTTTCCGAACGCGCGTGAATGGGTTGCGGCGTGCGCCAATTTTTGGGGTGAGGGAAACCCCAGCGCATCGGGACAATGCGACGCTGTTTTGTTTCACGGTCCCAGACGATGACAGGCAACGGTTGCGCCACACCGTATGAGACTTGCTCATCGGGGCCACCGTCTTTCGGATTGGTGGTCAGTGGTTGCGCGAACGCAACCACTTGGCGCCACGAAAACATCGCAGTGAATTTTCCGCACATCGGCTCAACCCATGCGGCGGGGCGTGTTCAATCGAACAGGCTCGAGACGCTTTCTTCGCTGTTGATGCGATGGATCGCTTCGCCGATCAATGGCGCAATCGAGATGCGCCTGATGTTCGGACATTTGCGCACTTCTTCGGTGGCCGAGATCGAATCGGTGATCACCATCGATTTGAGCTTCGAGCTCTGGATACGCGCAACCGCGCCCCCCGAGAGCACGCCATGGGTGGCATAGGCGCAGACTTCCTTCGCACCGCGTTCGAGCAGCGCCTCTGCCGCATTACAGATCGTCCCGCCGGAATCGATGATGTCGTCGACCAGGAGGCACACGCGCCCCTTCACGTCGCCGATGATGTTCATCACTTCCGATTCGCCGGCCCGCTCGCGCCGCTTGTCGACGATCGCAAGGTCCGCGCCCAAACGCTTGGCGAGCGCGCGCGCGCGCACCACGCCGCCCACATCCGGCGAGACCACCATCAGATTGCCGGTGCCGAGATAATCCTGGATGTCCTTCACCATCAGCGGCAGCGCATAGAGATTGTCCGTCGGGATATCGAAGAAGCCCTGGATTTGGCCCGCATGCAGATCGACGGTGAGCACGCGATGGGCGCCGGCCTCGGTGATCAGGTTGGCGACCAGCTTGGCGGAGATCGGCGTGCGCGGTCCCACTTTGCGGTCCTGCCGCGCATAGCCGAAATAGGGAATCACGGCCGTGATGCGCCGGGCGCTCGCACGCTTCAGCGCGTCGATGATGATGAGCAGTTCCATCAGATTGTCGTTCGCGGGGTAGCTCGTCGACTGGATGACGAACATGTCCTCGCCGCGCACGTTTTCCTGCACCTCGACAAACACTTCCATGTCCGCGAAGCGGCGCACGACGGCTTTGGTGAAGGACAGTTTGAGATATTGGGCGATCGCTTCGGCAAGCGGCCGGTTCGAATTGCCGGCGAGCAGCTTCATGCCGCGCGTTCCGTTCGCTTCGCTCATTGGCGTGGCCCCGCTGGCATATGAAGGTTCGGTGAAGGCGGTTCTAGCAAGCGCGCATGCGCCGGTGAAGTGGCCTTATGACGCGAGTACGATGGCCGAGATTTCCCGCCCGTAGTCGGGCTCGCCGCGGTGCGTCGCCCGCCGGAAACTGAAGAAATCGCCCTCATGCGCATAGGTGCAGGCCGAAAAGCGGGCGACATTCTCCAACCCCGCGTCGTCCAGCCGCAGCGCGACAAATCCTTTGAGGTCGAAGCGCCAGTGATCGGCTTTGACCGCGGGCACGAAAAAGCGGTCAAAGCTCGAATCATTGTCCAGGAAGCGTGCACGGAATTCCGCTCCCACTTCGTAATTCGCCTGGGATATGCAGGGACCGATGGCCGCCGCAACCCGCGAGCGCACCGCACCCAATTGTTCCATTGCCCGAAGTGTCGATTCGACCACGCCCGCGAGTGCGCCTTTCCATCCCGCATGGGCCGCGCCGATCACCTTGGCGCGCGAATCCGCGAACAGCACCGGCGCGCAATCCGCAGTGAGTACCCCCAATGCGAGTCCGGGAATGTTCGTCGCCATTCCGTCGGCCTGTGGCGCCAGATCCAGATCCCACGGGTTCGCGACGCCGACGGCTTGCGCGCTGTGGATTTGATAGAGCGTCACGAGGTTCTCTGCACCGAGTGCGGCTTGCACGCGCGCGCGATTGGAGAGCACCGCCGCGCGCTCGTCGCCCGAGCCCGGTCCGCAATTGAGCGACGCATAGATGCCTTGCGAAACCCCGTCCTGCCGGCCGAAAAATCCATGCACGATGTCGGGCGCCGTGGCGAGGTTGGCAGCAGTCAATCGCAGCATGGTCTAAAATCCGGGCGGCTTTGGCGCGTCTTTGGGAAGGAGCGCCAGCGCCTTGAACAATGTCCCCATTTGATCGGGATTGATCAGGCGGTCAACCGCCGTCGCGATCTCCTGCTGCCCCCCGGGGTTCCGGCGGCGAAGCGCCATCATGCGATCGAGAATGCCGAGGCCGGCCAGCAGTTCTCCCTGCGTCACGGGTCCGAAACTCGCCGCGCCACCGCGCTCGGCGGCGCGCGCGAGCGCAGCGAAATCGACATGTGCCGACAGATCGATTTCGCCGGGGGTTGCGAGGACTTCCTGGAAATGATGTTCGCCGACGGCTTGCAGCGTGTCGCCGAAGCCGGCGCCGGAATAACCGTAGTCGACAATGAGAGCCGCACCGCCGCGCGAAGCGATCATGCGTCCGATCCATTCGGCAAGCGCGGTTGAGGCAGGCGATGTCTCATAGACTGCGCCGTCACCCGCTTCGCCGCGTTCTGCCGGCACATTCAGCAGCACCGGATCCGGCGAAAGCGCCAACGCGAGATTTCGATCCGCTGTCACCATGTTCTCGCACCAGCCGCGCGCGGTCTTGACGAATTGGCGGATCGGCAGCGCGTCGAAAAATTCATTGGCGATGAGGAAAAGCGGCAGATCGCCGAGGCTGTCGTCGAATTGCGAACGCCATGCCACGGACACGCCTGCATGGACGAGGCGCGCCTGCTGACGAGCGACGAGCGCGGGGCACGCATCCACCAGCACGACTTCGACGGCCTCGCGAAATTCCGGCGCGAGCTTCGCCGCGCGCAACGCATCTTCCATCAAGGACCCTGTGCCGGGCCCAAGCTCGACCAGCCGCGCGGGCGCGGGCCGGCCCTGGTCGAACCAGGCCTGCACGCACCACAGTCCCACAAGCTCGCCGAACACCTGGCTGATCTCCGGCGCAGTGACGAAATCGCCGCCAGCGCCGAGAGGATCGCGCGTTGTGTAGTAGCCATATTGCGGGTCGAGCGCCGCCATCGTCATGAACTGCGCGATCGAGAGCGGACCCTGGGCGGCGATCGTATTCGCGATACGCTGGGCGAGCGCGTTCACACAGCCGCCCGCGGTTTGAATGCGTACCAGTAAAAATAGGCGGCCGCGAGCCACATCGGAATGCTGAACGCCATGCCGAGGCTGAACCAGCCGATGAACATCGTATCGGGCTCACGAAATATCTCGGCGATGAAGCGGAACGTGCCGTAGCCCGTGAAAAATATGGCGCTCACAAGGCCCGGTCGTTCGTGCAGATGGAAAACCCTGACCGACACTTGCAGGATCGCGAACAGGAGCAATCCTTCCATACCTGCTTCGTAAAGCTGGCTTGGATGGCGTGGAAGGTCGCCGGCGTTGGGGAAGACCATTGCCCAGGGAACGGCGCTGACCTTTCCCCACAACTCTCCATTCACGAAATTGGCGATGCGCCCGAAGAACAATCCAATGGGCACGACTGTCGTCACCATGTCGCCGAGTTGAACGAAATTGAGCTTGCGGCTGCGCGCAAAGAACCACAGCGCGACGATCACGCCGAGCGCGCCGCCGTGAAACGACATGCCGCCTTCCCATGCAGCGATGATTCGAATCGGATGGTCGATGAAATCCATCGGCAGGCCGCGGCAATAGGGGGCGTTTTGCGGCGACACGCTGCAAAGAAAGATTCCGTAAAACAGCACCCAGCCAAGTCGTCCACCGATGATGACGCCCAAGGTCGCCCAGACGACGAAGTCGCCGATGTCGTCGAGCGTGGCGGGCGGCTTGCCGTTGAACGGCGGATTCGTCCACAGGCCCTTGTCGCGGATCGTGCGGGCGAGCCACCACCAGCCCACCAGCAGTCCCGTGATGTAGGAGATCGCGTACCAGCGAATCCCGAAGCTCCCCCAAAGATGGATGGCGACGGGATCGATATGCGGGAAAGGGAGGGAGGCTTCGACCATGCGTCTCATATGGATTTGGAGAAGCTAAAAAACCTTCCACCCTCCCTTTGAGGGAGGGTCGAAGTCGGATTCGTGCGCTAGCACGGAGACGACTTCGGGGAGGGGTATTCTATCTACAGCACCCCTCCCCGAAATCTTCTTTTCGCTGTTGCTCAAAGATGATTTCGACCCTCCCTCAAGGGGAGGGTGGAATTATTTGGCGACGTTACTCCGACATTTACCCTAAATCGCGCTGCTTCGCCGCGGCCTGTCAAGGCTCTACCGGCCCCACCTTGCCCAAGTCCGCGCCCGCCGCCATATAGGTGTCATGCAAAGCGACAATCCTGTCCTCGACGGTCTCGCCCGGTTCTTCACCGACGCGGCGGGTGCTGCCCAAAGCGTGCGCACGGAAGTCGACACCTTCATGCGCCAGAGGCTGGAGAAGCTCGTGGCCGACATGGATTTCGTGCCGCGCGAGGAATTCGAGGCCGTGAAGGCGATGGCATCCAAGGCGCGCAGCGAGAATGAGCGGCTCGAATCCCGCATCGCGGAGCTCGAAGCGCGTCTCGGGTCGACGCAACCTGCGAGCGGCAAATCCGTTTCGTGAAAGCTGTGCATGGACCGGTCGCCCCAAAGGGGTAGCGGGCGAGACTCTTGTTTCCCTACAAAATCTTGTGTCAGGTTGACCCAAGGTGCTTCGTTTTCACCAGACCTCGTGTCCCAGGAGTCCAAGGATGAGC
>Ga0302326_10010039_pt1 | contig 20546 bp, 18 predicted proteins | sample Palsa_T0_3_FD_202264 | JGI IMG/M metagenome (GOLD analysis project Ga0302326, IMG submission 202264) | Peat permafrost microbial communities from Stordalen Mire near Abisko, Sweden - Palsa_T0_3 | ecosystem: Environmental > Terrestrial > Soil > Palsa > Peat permafrost | place: Sweden: Abisko...
GCGCCCGGCAATGCGGAGGAATTGCGAACAAGCGGCACATTTGCGGCCTACATGGGGCACTTCGACACGGCGATTGCGGCCGCCCGCCGCGCGATCATCCTCGACCCGCTCGCTCGCGCCAGCCATTCCCTGCTCGGCCGGGCGCTGTATGTGGGCCGCCGCTACGAGGAAGCGGCTGGTGCTTTCGCAGAGGCCGTCAGTATTGCCCCCGACTTCAAGGCGACATACGCCGAGCGCGGGCTCGCCTTTTACGGGCTCGGGGATCTTGAGCGCGCGCGTGCCTCATGCGAGGCCAACCCGGACTATTGGTTCAGTCACTCGTGCCTCGCGGTGATCTATGACAAGCTCGGCCGGCACGCAGATGCGCAAGCCGAGCTTTCGAAACTGACAGCGGCAGTGCGCGATACCGCCGCGTACCAGTACGCCACGATTTATGCGCAGTGGGGCAATCGGGCGAAAGCGCTCGAATGGCTCGAAACGGCGCTGCGTCAGCGCGACGGGGGTTCGATCTATTTGAAAACCGATCCGCTCCTCGATCCCCTTCGCAACGAACCGCGCTTCCAGACGATTGAGCGGGAGTTGAGGTTTCCAGACTGAACACTGCCTAACGCGCTCGCGAGAGGACCAATGTCGCCTTTGCCGCGATTACAAGCGTGTTCACGAAGATGTGGAGACGTTGACTGCGGCCGGATTATTGCGTCGAGAAGACGGCAACGTTTCTGCCCCCTACGACGCAATGCGGAGGTGCGTCTCTGATAAAGAGTTTGCTGGCATTGGCCAGCCATGGTTGAAAGTGGAGCGGGTGATGGGAATCGAACCCACGTTAGCAGCTTGGGAAGCTGCAGTTCTACCATTGAACTACACCCGCGGATCGCAGCTGCGATTCTATTCGCCCCCAAGCGGCGCCGGCAAACGCTCGCGCTCAGGCGAGCGCGTACAGATATTCGACGAATGAGGCGACCGCGCCGTCGAGCCCGTGCACCTTGGGATTAGTGGACTCGATGAGGTAGTACTCATCCGGCGCGTGCGCACCTGTGCCGTGGCCCATGCCGAAATGGCCGGCAGGCAGGCTAAGCGGCGGGTTCGTGAATACGTAACCCGGCCAGGAGCCAGCTGAGCGCGGCCACAGTTGCGGGTCGGCACCGAGCGCCCGATAGGTAGCGAGCTGCGACTTGATCAGAGCGCTGTCGGGGTCTGTCTGCGTGGGATCGTAGCCACCGCTCATGTTGACCTCGATGTCGCCGAAGCCGTGAGCAGCAAGGTGTGCTTTGAGCTTGGCGAGGGTATCGGCCGCGGTCATGTCCGGCACCAGACGCATGTCGATCTTCGCCACGGCGCGGTGCGGCAGCACGGTCTTGCCGCCCGGCCCGGTATAGCCGCCGACCAGCCCTTCGATGTTGATGGTGGGACGCGACTCGAGCATCGTCTGTGCCTCCAGCCAGCTGGCATCGTGAAACCAGCGCTCGACACCAAGGCTCTTCTTGGAGGTCTCTTCGGAGCTCTTGGCCACATGCTCGGCGATCATTTTCTGCTGCGCAGCGCTGAGCGGCTTCATCTTGTCGAAGAAGCCGGCTACCGCCGGGGTGTGACCATCCTTCTCGACCAGAGTATTGAGCGCCTGCACCAGATGCCACGACGGCGAGTCCACCTCAGCCTCGAGACTCGAGTGGATGTCGTGCCTAGGCCCGCGGCCCCATTTCTCGCCCGAGGACACCAGCTCGAGTTCAACCACTCCCTTGGCGCCAAGTGATACCTGCACACCGCCATCGCGATCCTGGCCGGCCTCGGGCATGAATACACCCGTGCACCGCTTCATCTGAGCCAGTACCTCCGGGTTCATGACCACCTCGCCAAAGTGCGGCGAGCCGATCTCCTCCTCGCCTTCGCACACCAGCACCAGGTTCACGGGCAGCTTCTTGCCGGCGGCCTGGAACGCCATGAGCGCGCTCAGGAACGAATTCTCCGGGCCCTTCTGGTTCACCGCGCCGCGACCCATGCACACGGTGCCCAGGCCAGCCTGCTGCACCAGCCGTCCCTCGAGCGGTGGCGAGCTCCATTCCTCGGGCACGAACTGTTTGACGTCGTACATGAAGTAAATGCCGATCGTGGTGCGCGCACCGGCGTCGATCCTGCCAAACACACCCGCCTTGCCGGAGGTGGGAACGAGCTTCACACCGCTGAAGCCGGCGGCGCTCGCCAGCTGCGCCATGTACTCAGGTCCCTGCGGGTAGTTGCGGTTCTCGGCCGCGATAGAGGGCAGCGCGATCCAGTCCTGCAGGCGTTTGAGGTTGGCGGCATGCATCTTGGGGACCTGCGCCAGGACGGCCGCCTTGTCGGCAGCGGCGGCTGCTGCCCGCAGCGACAGCGGCAGAGCCGCAAGTGCTACGGCTGACATCGATCCCTTCACGAAGGCACGGCGGCTTGGTAGATCGTTCTTTGCCATGGGTCTGCCCTCTTGTTGTGCGTCTTCCGCCGCCGCACATCATAGTCCGGCCGCGTCGAGCACGCAGCTGTGAAGTCGATGGGACTGGACGCTCGCAACACTGCTGTTAGAAAATGCCCGCGGCCGGTGATGCCCGCGCAGGCGTCGCCCTCGCGCATCACCAGGTCGCGCGCAACTGCGGGCAGCGGGTTCGGGATCGGGGAGGTCGCGGTGCAATCCGTCGCGGTGATAAACCGGCATCAGCTCGTGTGGCGCGATCCGCCCGTCTGGCCGTTCGTGTGGCGCGGACTCCTGCCCCTCCTGGCCCTGCTGCTCGCCGCCCTCTTGGCACTCGGACCCTTCGCGCGCTCTGCCATCGAAGGCGTCGTGCAACGCGAACTGCGCTCGCAACTGGATGCTGCGGGGTTTTCCTGGGTCGCGGTGAGCGTGGCGGGACAGAACGTCACGCTCAGCGGCGAGGAGCCCGCCGCAGCCGCCGGCCAGCGCGCGCTCGCGCTGGCCCGTACCGCGCTGTGCCCCACCTGGAGCGGGGGCCGCACCTGCGCCGTGCAGGCAGTGGGTCACTTCAGCGCCCCGCCACCCCTGCAGGCGGGCACGGTTGCACCCTCGCAGGCCGCCGCCGAGGCCTGTGAACGGGCGCTGGCGAGTGCGCTCAAGAGCGAGCAGATCGAGTTCGCCAGCGGCAGCGCCGCCATCGATGCGCGCAGCGCGCCGCTGCTCGATCAGCTGGCACGCGAGGCGCGCACCTGCCCAGGCGCGATCCGCATCGAGGGTCACACCGATACCATTGGTCGCACCGTGTTCAATCGCAGCCTGAGCGAGGCGCGCGCCGCCGCCGTGCGCGATGCGCTGATCGCGCGCGGCATCCCGGTCGAGCGTCTCCAGGCGCAGGGTTTCGGCGCGGCACGGCCGGTCGCCGACAATCGCACCGACAGCGGACGGGCACTCAACCGCCGCATCGAGTTTCACGCCGTGGCTGCCGCGGCGGCACATCCTGAAGGGTAGGACGACATGGGATTTCTGCTGGCAAAGATCGTGCTGCTGCTCGCACTCGCCGCAGCCGGCGGCGCGCTGTCCGCCTTCTGGTGGTTCCGGCGCCATTACGAGGACATCACGCAGGAGTACTCGCGCTCGCGCAACGAGTGGGCAAGCTGGCGGCAGGACTTCGAGGAGCGCCTGGCGGCGCGACCGGAAGTGAACCTGGAGCCGCTCGGCAGCCAGATCGCGGCGGTTGCAGCAGCAGTCCGTGGCATCGACATTCCGCCACCGGCGCCGCCCGCCGATCTGAGCATGATCGAGAAGCGTCTGATGGCCATCGAGCACGCGCTGTTTCCGGTGCAGACGCGCATCGACGAACTCGAGAGCGCGGTGCGTGCCATGCGCATTCCGCCGGCCCAGAATGTGGACCTGAGCGAAGTACACGAGCGGCTCGATGCGCTGCAGGGGCTGGTGGAGAACCCGCCACCAGCCACCGTCGGCGTGCGCCAAGGGAGTCGCAATCTTCTGACACACCCCGGCCATGGCAAGCCGGATGATCTGACACAGCTCGCCGGCGTGCCGAAGGTGTTGGAGCGCGCGCTGCACCGCGTCGGCGTGTTCTACTTCTGGCAGATCGCCGAATGGTCCCCGGAGGATGTGAAGTACGTGGACGGCAAGCTCGCGGCCATCCACGGGCCGAGCGAGGCCCAGATCGCCGGTGACCGATGGGTGACCCAGGCGAGTGAGCTGGCCTCGACACCGACGGCGGCGCATCGACCGGTGGAGCACTGACGATTTCTGCAGTGCGACGGCGTAAGCTGCCGCGCACACCATGACCTCACAGCCCAGCGAACGTCCGCTCGAGCGCGCCGTGTGCGTGTACTGCGCTTCAAGCCGCACTGCGCACCCCGAGTACCGCGCAGCGGCACATCGCCTGGGCGAGGTGCTTGCGGATGCAGGCGTAGGCATCGTCTACGGTGGCGGCGCCGTGGGATCCATGGGCGCACTGGCCGACGGCGCACTCGCGCGCGGCGGCCGCGTGCTCGGCATCCTGCCGCGCTTCATGGCGGAACTCGAGTGGGGGCACAAGGGGCTCACCGAGCTGCAGCTGGTCGAGGACCTGCGCACGCGCAAGCACATGATGCTGACACTCAGTCAGGCGGCTATCGCACTGCCGGGTGGGTCCGGGACCCTCGAAGAGCTCCTGGAAGCGATCACGCTCAAGCGCCTGGGCCTCTACCTCAACCCGATCGTGCTGATCAATACCCGCGGCTTCTACACTCCATTGCTCGAGGTGCTGCAGCGCGCGGTCGACGAGCACTTCATGGATGTGCGTCACCTGCAGATGTGGCAGGTGGTCGCAACTGCCGAAGAGGTTCCCGAGGCGCTGGCCACCGCACCCGCCTGGAGCGCGCAGGCACGCAGCTTCGCCGCGATCTGAAGCGGGCGGTCGCACCGTGCGCACGCCTTGGCCTGCGGCCGCGCGATTGTTAACGGAAGTTAATAAATCGCCCACGAGCCGGGAATCCTGACCCGTTTAATGTCCGCACGATGTGGGACGGAGCACGCGAGACGCGGGGTCGGAGCGCGGCGCGACGCGCAGCGTGCGCGGCGCGCGCGCCTGCCTGCCTGTGGGGGCTGGCGCTGCCGCTTCTGTCTGGATGCCTCGGTCCTTTCTATCACCACCCCGACATCCCGCCGCCGCCTGCCTGGACCACGAGCAGCGATGCCGCCTCCCGTGAGTGGCCGGACCGGGACTGGTGGCACGGTTTCGACTCGCCCGATCTCGATGAACTGATCGGCCAGGCGCAGCACGCCAACGACGACCTGCGCGCCGCGGTCGCACGCGTGCACCAGGCGGATGCCCAGCGGCGCATCGCCGGTGCACCGCTCCTGCCGGCCCTGAACGCCGGGGCGACGGCAACGCGGGCGCGCCAGCCGGTGCTCGGTGAGGGCTACGTCACCGGCAATGCCTTCAGTCCGCTGCTGTCGGCGAGCTATGAGCTCGACTTCTTCGGCCGCAACCGCGCGCTGTACGCCGCCGCGACGGCATCGGCCAAGGCGAGCCGCTTCGACCGCACCACGGTTGAGCTATCCGTCATGGCAGGCGTGGCGGGCACCTACTTCCAGGTGCTGGAGCTGCGCGATCGCCTGGCGATCGCGCAAGACAACTACGCCAACGCCGCCAAGGTCCTCAGGGGACTGAAACTCGAGGAAACCGCCGGCATTGCCACCGGTCTCGACGTGGCGCAGCAGGAGACCGTGGTTGCCACAGTGAACGCCACGATCCCGCCGCTGCGGCAGCAGCTGCGGCAGAATCTCGATGCGCTGGCGATACTGATCGGCGCGACTCCGGAGAGCGTCGACGTCACGCACGGTAATCTTGATCAGATCGGCCAGCCTGCGGTGCGCCCGGGCCTGCCCTCCGATCTGCTGGTACGGCGCCCCGATGTTGCGGAGGCAGAGGCGCAGCTCATCGCGGCGAATGCCAACATCGCGGCCGCGCGCGCAGCTTTCTTTCCAACCATCTCACTCACTGCAACTGGTGGCTTCGAAAGCTCAGCGCTCGCGGGCCTGTTGACACCGGCGAACCGCGTCTGGTCGCTCGGCGCCGACGTCACGCAGCCGATCTTCCAGGGCGGCGCCCTGCTCGGCCAGTATCAGCTGGCGAAGGGACGTTACGAAGAGCTGCTCGCGGACTATCACAAGGCGGTCATCTCGGCATTCGCCAACGTGGAAGACGCGCTGATCGCCCTGCAACAGTCGAGCGACCTCGTGGAGCGTCAGCAGACCGCCGCCACGACGGCACAGCGCGCCTACGAATTCGCGCAGGCGCAGATGCGCGCCGGCACCATCAACGTTCTGACCCTTCTTGGCACGGAGACCGCCTTGTTCAGCGCCCGGGATGCCCTCGCGCAGGCTAAATACGCGCATCTGCAGGCACTGGTGACGCTCTACCAGGCCCTTGGCGGCGGCTGGCAGCAGCAGGAGCCGCTCTCATGATTGATTCCGGTTCGCTTCGCAAACTGAGGCTGCCCGCGACCGCGCTGTTCGTTGTGCTGCTCGGCGGCTGCGCCAAGAAGGAACCGCCCAAACCGCCGCCGGCGATCGCGGTCGACGTGGCGACCGCGCAGCTCGCCGACGTGCCGGTGTATCTGTCGGGGCTCGGCACCGTGCAGGCCTTCTACACCGTCACGGTAACGGCACGCGTGGACGGACAGATCGAGAAGGTCGCCTTCACCGAAGGCCAGGATGTAAAGAAGGGAGCGCTGCTGGTACAGATCGACCCGCGCCCCTACCAGGCGGCTCTTGGCGTAGCCATTGCCACGCGCGACAAGGATCGCGCCCAGCTGGAGAACGCGCACCGCGACATGGAGCGCTACTCGGTGCTGGCGCCCGAGGACCTGGCGAGCAAGCAGACGGTCGACACGCAGAAGGCGCTGGTGGCGCAGCTTGCCGCCCAGATCAAGGGTGATGATGCCGCGATCGACAACGCGCGCACGCAGCTCGACTACACCAGCATCACCTCGCCGATCGAGGGTCGTACCGGCATCCGGTTGGTCGATCCGGGCAACAACGTGCACGCCGCCGACACCACCGGCATGGTAGTCGTGACGCAGCTCGAACCGATCTCGGTGATCTTCACCCTGCCGGAGGAGAAGTTCGCGCAGCTGAGTGACGCCCTGGCTCGCGGAAGTGTCGAGGTGAGCGCCATGTCGCGCGACGGCGCGCGCGAATTCGACCGCGGCACGGTTGCGCTGATCGACAACCAGATCGATCAGACGACCGGCACCATCCGCGTCAAGGCGACGCTCCCTAACAAGCAGCGGCTGCTGTGGCCGGGCGAATTCGTCGACATGCGCGTGCTCACCCAGGTGCAGCGCCAGGTGCTGACTATTCCGGTCAGCGCACTCGAGCGCGGGCCGGATGGCCTCTTTACCTACCTGGTGAAGCCCGACTGGACCATCGAGGTGACGCAGCTCAGGGTCGGGGAGCAGATCGGTGGCATTGCCGTGATCGAAAAGGGACTGAAGGCGGGCGACAAGGTGGTCGCCAGTAATCAGTACCGCCTGCAGCCCGGCAGCCACATCCGCGCCAACACCACCAAGCCCGCGAGCGCCGGCAGCCCGCCGGAAGCTGCGCCGTGAACATTTCCAAGCCCTTCATCGAGCGACCGGTCGCCACGACCCTCTTGATGGCGGCTCTGTTCCTGATCGGACTTGCGGCCTTCCCCTTTCTGCCGGTCGCGCCCCTGCCGCAGATCGATTTTCCGACCATCCTGGTTTCCGTGCAGCTGCCGGGCGCGAGCCCCGAGATCATGGCTTCCTCGGTGGCACAGCCGCTGGAGACGCAGTTCGCGCAGATTTCCGGCGTCTCGCAGATGACCTCGACCAGCGTGCTCGGCACCACGCAGATCACGCTGCAGTTCAACCTCGACCGCAATATCGATGCCGCCGGACAGGATGTGCAGGCCGCCATCGATGCCGCCGGTGGCCAGCTGCCGAAGAATCTGCCGAGTCCGCCCTCCTATAAAAAGGTCAACCCGGCAGATTCCGCGATACTGATTCTGGCGGTGCACTCCGACGTGCTGCCGGTCACGGCCGTCGATGACTACGCCGAGACGGTGATCGCCCAGCAGCTCTCGCAGCTGCCAGGCATCGCACAGGTGACCGTGGGTGGCCAGCAGAAGCCCGCAGTGCGGGTGCAGATCGATCCGCTGAAGCTTGCCGCCGTCGGGCTGCAGCTCGAGGACGTCGCCAGCCTCATCACCACCGCCACCGTCGACTCGCCGCAGGGTGCGATCACCGGAGCACAGCAGAACTTCACCATCTACGACAACGACCAGCTGCTGAAAGCTGCGCCGTGGAACGACGTCATCCTCGCCTATCGCAACGGCGCGCCGATCCGCGTCCGCGACGTCGGCGTGGCGGTCGATGGCCCCGAGAATACGCAGGTGCGCGGCTACCAGAACGGCAAGCTCGGCATCCTGCTGCTGTTCTTCAAGCAGGCCGGCACCAACGTCATCGACGCGGTCAACGGCGTCAAGGCGGCGCTGCCGCACGTCATGACCTCGGTGCCACCCTCGCTCAAGGTCGACCAGGTGGTCGACCGCACCACGACCATCAAGGCGTCGGTCAAGGACGTCGAGTCATCCCTGCTAATCGCGATTCTTCTGGTCGTGCTGGTGATCTTCCTGTTCCTGCGCAGCTTTTGGGCGACCGCCATCCCGGGCGTGACGGTGCCGCTGGCGCTGCTCGGTACCGCGGCGCTCATGTATGTGCTGCACTACAGCCTCGACAACCTGTCGTTGATGGCGCTCACCATCGCGGTCGGCTTCGTGGTCGACGATGCCATCGTGATGCTCGAGAACATCTACCGGCACCTCGAGGCGGGCATGCCGCCGTACGAGGCCGCGATCAAGGGCTCGGGCGAGATCGGCTTCACCATTCTCTCTATCAGCATTTCACTGGTGGCCGTCTTCATCCCGCTGCTGCTCATGAGCGGAATCGTCGGCCGCCTGTTCCGCGAGTTCGCGGTCACCGTGACGATGACCATCGCGGTCTCGGCCGTGGTAGCTCTGACGCTGTCGCCGATGATGTGCGCACTCTTTCTGCGCAACGAAAAGGATGCGGAGCACGGACGCTTCTACATGACTCTGGAGCGCGGCTTCGATTGGCTGGTCAAGCGCTACACGCGCGGACTCGACTTCGTGCTGGGCCATCAGTTTGCGACGCTGCTGACCTTCATAGCCACGCTGATGATCGCAGCGCTCCTGTATGTGCTGGTGCCGAAGGGCTTCTTTCCGCAGCAGGACACCGGCATCATCGCCGGCTTAAGTGATGCGCCTCAGGATGTCTCCTTCGATGCGATGCTGCGCCTGCAGCGGCAGCTGACCGACATCGTCTCCAAAGATCCCGCGGTGGAGAGCTGGGCGGCGTTCGTCGGCGGCGGCCGGCCGCTCAACAACGGTTTCGTAGTGCTGGGCCTGAAGCCACGCGAGCAGCGCGATGCGACCGCGGACCAGGTCATCGAGCGCCTGCGTAAGAAGATTGGCAAGGTGGGCGACGGTACGCTGTTCCTGCAGGCGGCACAGGATCTGAACGTCGGTGGCCGGCTGTCGCGCACGCAGTACCAGTACACCCTGCAGGACGCCAATCTCGATGAACTCAATACCTGGGCGCCGCGCCTGCTGGAGGAGCTGAAGAAGCTGCCGCAGCTGCGCGATGTGGCATCCGACCAGCAGAACAGCAGCTCGAAGCTCGCGCTGGTCATCGACCGCGACCAGGCTGCGCGCTTCGGCATCCAGCCCTCGCTCATCGACAATACCCTTTACGACGCCTTCGGCCAGCGCGAGGTGACGCAGTACTTCACGCAACTGAACAGCTATCACGTGGTGCTCGAGATCCTGCCGTCGCTGCTGGGCGATCCCAATTCCCTGAGCAAGATCTACATCAAATCACCGCTCACCAATCAGCAGGTACCGCTGTCGACCTTCACACGTTACGACACCGCGCACACGAGCTACCTGTCGATCAATCACCAGGGCCAGTTCCCGGCAGTCACGATGTCGTTCAATCTGGCCCCGGGCGTGTCGCTCGGCGAGGCGGTCAGCGCCATCCAGAAGTCCGCGGCCACGATCCGCATGCCGGGCGCCATTCTCGGCACCTTCCAGGGGACGGCGCAGGCATTCCAGGCCTCGCTCAAGACCGCGCCATGGCTGATCCTGGCCGCCCTGCTCGCCGTCTATATCATTCTCGGGGTGCTGTACGAGAGCTACATTCACCCGCTCACCATCCTCTCCACGCTGCCCTCGGCGGGAGTGGGCGCGCTCTTGATGCTGATGGTGTTCCACTTCGACCTGTCGGTGGTGGGCCTGATCGGCATCATCCTGCTCATCGGCATCGTCAAGAAGAACGGCATCATGATGGTCGACTTCGCGATCCACGCAGAACGCGAGCAGCACCTGAAGCCGGAAGAAGCCATCCGTCAGGCCTGTTTGCTGCGCTTCCGGCCCATCATGATGACGACCATGGCCGCGATCCTCGGCGCCCTGCCCCTCATGCTCGGCCACGGCACTGGCTCGGAGCTGCGTCAGCCGCTCGGTTATACAATGGTGGGCGGCCTGGTCCTGAGTCAGATGCTCACCCTGTTCACGACGCCCGTGATCTACCTGTATCTTGACCGGCTGGTGGTGCGCTATGCGCGCGAGCACCCGCACCAGCAGGATCACGATCCGGCGGCCGGCCCCGCGGCCCAGGCCAGCACGTGAAGATCCTGGTCGTCGAGGACAATGAGCGCGTGGCGCGCTTTGTCACACGCGGCCTGCGTGAGGCAGGCCATACCGTCGAGCACGCCGACAATGGCCGGGACGGGATGTTCATTGCCGCCAGCGAGCCGTACGATGTGATCGTCATGGACCGCATGCTGCCGGGAAACATCGATGGCCTCGCAATCATCGAGGCGTTGCGCAAAGCAGGCAACCGCACGCCGATCCTGATCCTGAGCGCGCTCAATGACGTCGACGAGCGCATCCGCGGCCTGCGCAGCGGCGGTGACGACTATCTCACCAAGCCGTTCGCCTTCGGCGAGCTGCTGGCGCGGCTTGACGCCCTCGGCCGGCGCGGCGCAAACCACGGCGCCGATCGCACGCTGCAGGTAGGCGATTTGCGCATGGACCTGTTGTCGCGGCGCGTGACGCGCGGCAGCCGCACGATCACTCTGCAGCCACGCGAGTTCAAACTGCTCGAGTATCTGATGCGTCGCGCCAACCAGGTCGTGACGCGCACCATGCTGCTGGAGGCGGTGTGGGACTACAACTTCGATCCGCAGACCAACGTCGTGGACGTGCACATCAGCAAGCTGCGGCAGAAGATCGAGCTCGATTCGGAACGGCCGCTGGTGCGCACCGTGCGCAATGCCGGTTACATGATGACCGAGCATGAGTAGCCTCATGCGCTCCACCGCAGCCACTTGGGCTCTGAGCTACGTACTGCTGGGACTCGCGGCGCTGGCTGCCTTCGCCGTGCCGCTGTGGTACGCGTGGAACGTGACCATCTTCTCCGGCCGCCAGGAAATCCTGCTGGACGATGCGCAGCGGCTGACCGAGGTGTTCAACCGCGACGGCGTCGCCGCACTCACCGCGCACATCAACGCGCGCGTCGGCATGCAGATTGCCGGTGAACGCACCCTGCTCCTTACCGACAGCTCCTATCACCGCCTGGCGGGCAACCTCGCCGCCTGGCCCAGGGACATTCCCAGCAACTCCGGAACCCATGCGGTCTGGGTCGACCTGGCCGGCCAGGCGACGCGCACGCTGTTCGCGCAGTCGACGCTTCCGGGTGGCTATCACCTGCTGGTCGGCCGCGACCTGTCGCGCTTCGTGCCGCTCGAGCGACGCTTCACCTGGGGCCTCTTGGCCGCAGTGACCTTCCTGCTGCTGGTCGGGGTGACGGGCGCGATTCTCATGCGCCGCAAGGTGCTGACGCGTGTGCAGGATATCCGCCAGAGTGTCTCCGCCATCATGCAGGGCGACCTGCGCCACCGGCTGCCGGCCGCCAAATCTGGCGACGAGCTCGACACGCTGTCGCAGACGCTGAACGGCATGCTGGATCACATCGAGTATCTGATCCGCGGCATCAGCAACGTCTCGAACTCCATTGCACACGATCTGCGCACGCCGCTCGCGGAGCTGCGCTCGCGGCTCGAGGAGCTGGCGCTGACGCGGCCGCCGCCTGCAGAGACGTTCGCCGAGATCGATGCCGCGGTGGCGGACGTCGATCGCGTGATGCGCATCTTCAACGCCCTGCTGCGGCTGGCGGAAATCGACTCCGGCGCGCGCCGCTCAGGCTTCGTACGCGTTGACGCCGCGGCGGTGGCAGCCGAGGTAGTCGAGTTCTACGAGCCGGCGGCGGAGCAGAAGGGCGTCGTATTCTCGTTCCAGGCCGCTGGTGATGCCGCGGTGGCCGGCGATCCGGTGCTGCTCGCCCAAGCGGTGAGCAACCTGATCGACAATTCCCTGAAGAGCGTGTCCGAGCGCGGCGCCATCAGCGTGCGGGTCGAGCAGCGCGCCGACGGCGCGGTCCAGATCGCCGTGGCCGACGACGGTCCCGGTATCGCTGATGCCGACAAGCCCAAGGCTGCCGAGCGCTTCTTCCGCGGCGACGCCAGTCGCGGCTCTCCCGGCGTCGGGCTGGGCCTGTCCATCGTGGACGCCGTGGCGAAGCTGCACGGCGGTGTCCTGCAGCTGCTGGACAATCACCCGGGACTGCTGGCGCAGATGGTGCTGCCGGTGGGACCGGTACGCAGCGCGCGCTGAGCGCGCCGTTGCGTTCAGACGCGCGCGGCCGCCGCCGCCGCGCAAATCTCTGCCGGGCGGTTGACGGCCGCTGCAAACTCCCCGGGCCGCCACAGACTCATCCCATGCTCGCAGCGCGGACAGCGTGCGCTGCTGCGCCACCAAGCCACGGTCCTTGTTACCCTTGACGAACGGCGTCGGCTCGGTATGCGTTGCCGCAAGCGTCTAGTGTCGGTCGGTGGCGTCGATGAAGGCATCGACGTCGGACTTCATCTTGGCCATCGATTGCGGATTCACGTACATCATGTGGCCCGCCTCGAAGTACTTCATCTGGATGCGCTTGCCCATCTCGTTGGGTACGCCGAGGTGCGTCATCATGAACTCGGTGGCCGAAAACGGCGTGGCGAGATCGTAGTAGCCGTTCAGCACGAGCACTCGGAGGTTCGCGTCCTGCACCAGCGCCTCGGCGAGGTCGACCTGTGAGTTGACCAGCGGCTGCTCACCCTGCGACGTCTGATGCGTCCACTTCCACTTGTTGCCGATCTCGTAGTTGGTGGTGCGGTAGGTGCTGCCCGGCCCGGACTTCAGCTCGCCATGGTAGTAATCCAGGAACGCCGCTGCGTAGGCTGCGCTGATGGCCGCGGCCTGCGGATCGTAGTCGGCATCCTTGGCGAGCAGATCCTGCGTGGGACCTGCGAAGCGTCCGTCGAGACGGCCGATGGTCTTGTGCTGTGCCTTCAGGAGCTCGTGGCTGAAGGCGTTCTCCGAAACGCGCAGGTTGGCCGCCTTCAGGTAATCCACCGGCAGTCCGATGTAGCTGTGCACCTTTTCGGCCACGGCGGTGAGTTCGGCATCGCTGAGCGCGTCGCCCTTCAGGAGCGCTGCGTTGAACGGGCCGATGGCGTACTCGCGCACCTCGGCGAGAAACGGCTCAAGCGCCGGCGGCTGCTCGGGCAGCGCGTGGTGATACCAGGCGACCGCGGCAAAGGCCGGGAGATAGAGATTATAAGGCCGGTCGTTGCCAGGCAGCTCGGCGAAGATCGCCCCGATGTCGGTGGCCACCGATATCAGGATCAGACCGTTGAACGCCACGGCGCGGCGCGCGCGCAGATAGTTGACGATGGCGGCGGCGCGCGTCGTGCCGTAGCTCTCGCCCAGCAGGTACTTCGGCGAGGTCCAGCGGCTGTTGTCGCTCAGGTACTGCGCGATGAAACGGCTGATCGAATCGATATCCGGGTCCACGGCCCAGAACTCAGCGTCCTTGTGGTCGCAGACCGCGTGGCTCAAGCCCGTGCCCACCGGGTCGATCATCACCAGGTCGCTCTTGTCGAGCAGGCCGAATTCATTGTCCACGGTGCGATAGGGAGCGTCGGGCGTGGGCGTGATATCGGCCACGACCACGCGCTTCGGGCCCAATACGCCCATGTGCAGCCATAAAGAGGAGGAGCCGGGGCCGCCATTGAAGGCGAATGTGATGGGGCGGGGGCCGCCGCCCTTGCCCGCCGCCGCGACATAGGACACATAGCCGATGCTTGCGATCGGCTTGTCCTCGTCGTCACGGATGATCAGCGTACCGGCCGTGGCGGTGTAGTCGATGGACCTGCCGCGCAGCGTGACATGATGCTGGGTGACCGAGCTTTCGGGCGTCGGCAGCCGCAGGTACTGCTCCTTCTTGTCGCCCTTCAGGTCGATCCGGCACGGCTGGTAGTCGGGACCCGAGGGGGCCTTGGGCGCCTCCGCGGCACTCACCGCCGCTGCAAAGCCCGTCACGGCCAATACGCTGAGCGTCAACCACTTCGACATCGCCGCCTCCTGAATTAGGAACCAACTCTTGCGGTCGGTAGATGGCCGCGCTTATACCACGAGCACGCGGCCCGACGCCTTAGGCTGCGGCGACGAGCCGTGCGGCACGAGCGCTCGGCCACCGTTAAGATCTGTGAAGTGAACACCCCTGCCCCCCCGCGCTCCATCCGCTCGTTCGTCACGCGTGCCGGTCGCACCACGGCTGCGCAGCAGCGCGCGCTGGACGAGCTGTGGCCCGCCTATGGTGTCGAGTTCAGCGCCGCGCCGTTCGAACCGCGCGTGGTGTTCGGGCGCGAGGCGCCCATGACGCTCGAGATCGGCTTTGGCAACGGCGAGAATCTCCTGGCACTCGCCTGCGCGGCGCCCGCGCGCAACTACCTCGGGATCGAGGTGCACCGCCCCGGCGTGGGCCGGCTGATGCTGGGTTTGCAGACCCGCGAGGTCAGCAACGTACGCATCATTTGTCACGACGCGGTGGAGGTCATCGAGCGGCAGCTACCGCCCGCATCGCTCGCCGAGATTCTGGTGTTGTTCCCCGACCCGTGGCCGAAAAAGCGTCACCACAAGCGTCGCCTCATCCAGCCACCGTTCGCCGAAGTTCTCGCCCAGCGCCTGGCGAGCGGCGGCTTGCTGCGCCTCGCCACCGACTGGCAGCCTTACGCACTGCAGATGCTGGAGACCTTAAGCGCCGTAGCGGCGCTGCAGAATCTCGCCGCGGACGGCGGCTTTATCCCGCGGCCCAGCGAACGCACGCCGACGCGCTTCGAGCGACGCGGCACCCGGCTCGGCCACGAGGTCTGGGATCTGGCGTTCCGGCGCCGCTGAACGGTCCTAAAGGCGGAAGGACTCGCGCAGGCCGTCGAGCACGAACTGCACGGCGAGGGCGCCCAAGACCAGGCCGGCTAGCCTGCCAGCCACATTCGCCCCGGTGACACCGATGATGCGCATCAGGGGGTCTGCCAGGAGCATCAGCAGGAGGGAAATCGCCAGCACCGCGAGCATGGCCAGGACATAGGCGCCGAACAGCGCCGCCTGACCGGGCAGGTTCAAAGGCCCGAACCACAGGAGGATGGTGGCAAGCGCGCCGGGCCCGGCGATGAACGGAAATGCCAGCGGAAACACGGAGATGTCGGCGCGCCGGCGGCTCTCGGCCGCCTCGCTGCTGGAGGTGCGCGTGCCCGACTCGCGCGCGAACACCATCTCCAGAGACAGCAGGAACAGCAGGAGCCCGCCGAAGATGCGGAACGCCGGCAGGCTGATTCCCATGAGCGCCAGGAACGGGGCGCCGCCGAGGGCGAACAGCAGCAGGATGGCGGCAGCGACGAGTACCGCCTTGAGCGCCATGCGGCGCTTGTAGCCGCTGGCAGCGCCGCTGGTCAGCCCCGTGAACAGCGGAATGAGCGAGACCGGCTCCACCACCACGAAAAAAACCACGAAGAACTTCAGCGGCTGCTCGAGCATTGGTGCCCTGCGCAACGAGCGCCGCACGGCGCTGTCACAATAATTTCTTGAAAGGCTCACAAGCGAGGCGCAACATCATTACAGAGCGCGCGCGCAAGCGTAAGAGGTGACTGCGATGGCAACTCCTCAACCGGGCATCGGCGACTGGTATCGCCTGAACGGTGGTGCGTTGTTCGAGGTGGTAGCCCTCGATGACGACGACGGCACCGTCGAAATTCAGTATTTCGACGGCACGCTCGAGGAGATGGACATCGAGGACTGGGACGCACAGTGGGAAGACGGTGTGCTCGAGACCGCCGAGGCGCCCGAGGACTGGACCGGCTCGGTGGACGTCGAGTCGAGCGACGAGGACGGCCGCGGCACCGACTCCAGCAGCGAAGAGCGTGACCTGCGCGCCAGCGGTCTCGACAACATCGACCTGTTCGAGTAGCCGCTAGACCTGCGCGTCGGCGAGCGCCTGCACGTCGACGCTGTCCGCCAGCAACACGTAACCTGTCCGCACCTGCAGCGCCACCTGTGTGAGCGCCTGCCCGGCGCACGGTCCTGCCACGCAGTAACCGGTCGCCTTCTCGAACACCGCGCCGTGCGAGGAACACAGGATCAGCGTGCCGTCGGGGGTCAGAAAGCGCCCAGGCAGGAGATTCAGCGGATGACCGGCGTGCGGGCAGCGGTTGACGTAGCCGTACACGTGCGGGCCCGAGCGCACCACGAAGCCGCGCAGCGGCCAGTCGCCAGCGCCGATGGTGAAGGCGCGCGCAGCGCGACCGTCGAGATCGCTCAGGAGGCACACCACCCGCTCCAGATCGATCACCTCGCCTGCTGCCTTCATGCGGGAACCGCGCCGCGCTCCTGATCGAGCGCCTCGATGTGTCGCCGGTTCCACCACACCATGGCAAGTCCTGGCAGCGCCAATACGAAACTGACGACGTAGTACGCGTACCAGCCGCCGTGATCGGCGGTCCAGCCGGCCGGAAAGCCCAGACCGTAGCGCGGCAGCAGCGCCAGCGCCGACAGCAGCGCGTACTGGAAGGCGCTGTAACGCACGTCGCACAGCGCCATGATGAGGGCCACCAGCGCGATGTTGCCCATGGCGCCGGCGATGTGTTCGACGACCACCGCGGCGACCATGACGCCGTAGCTCTTGCCCGCGAGCGCGAGCGCGCAGTAGAGCAGATTGCTCAGCGCCTGCAGAAAGCCGAAGGCGAGCATGGAGCGCAGCAGGCCCAAGCGCACCATGAAGATGCCGCCGAGCACCGAGCCGGTCAGGGCGCTGACCGTGAACAGTGCTTTGACGATGAGGCCGATCTCCTGCTTGGAGAAGCCGACATCCATCATGAAGGGTGTGAACAGCTTGTTGGCGAAGGCGTCGCCCACCTTGAACAACAGCACCACCGCGATCAGCGTCAGCGCGCTGGGTGTGCCGAGCAGCTCCTGCAGCGGCTGCACGATCGATTCGCGCAGCGAGCGCGGCTGGTACTGGATATGCGAGGACGGCGCGCGGATCGTCGCGACGGTAAACGCGAGCATCACGCCCGCCAGGATCAGAAACGCCACGCGCCAGCCGTAGTGCTGCGCCACCACCAGCGCGATCGCCGAGGCGATCCAGGCGGAGCTGCGGTAGCCGAGATTCACCGCCGCCGCAGCCAGACCGCGCTCACTGGGGGTGGTGACGTCGGTGCGATAGGCGTCGTAGGCAATGTCCTGGGTCGCGGAGCAGAAGGTGATCGCGAGCGCGCACACGGCGAAGGGTGCCAGGGCCGCGGCCGGATTTTGCAGCGCGAAGAGCGCGATGGCGGCGCCCAAGGCCAGCTGCATGGCGAGGATCCAGCCGCGGCGACGGCCGAGAAAGGGCAGCGGATAGCGGTCGATGAGCGGCGCCCACAGCGGCTTGAGAAGGTACGGCAGCGCGACGTAGGTCATGATGCCGATGGTGGTGTTGCTGACGCCGGTGTCCTTCAGCCACGCCTGCAGCGCACTCTCGGTGATCTGGTTGGGAAAGCCGGACGCGGCTCCGAGCATCAGGATCGCGAACATCTTCGGCGTCGCGAGAACGTCGATCAGCCGCGGGCGCTGACTGCCGCCGGACTGACTCAAACGTCGTAGTCCATGACCAGCGGGGCGTGGTCCGAGAAGCGCTGCTTGCGGTAGATGCTGGCGGCGCGCGCCTTGCCCGCGAGCGTGCGGCTCACCACCTGGTAGTCGATGCGCCAGCCGACATTGTTCGCGCGCGCCTGGCCGCGATTCGACCACCAGGTGTACGCCTGTGCCTGCGGGCGCAGCTCGCGGAAGGCATCCACATAGCCCGCCGGTCCGAACAGGTGATCCATCCAGGCGCGCTCCTCGGGCAGGAACCCGGAGTTCTTCTGGTTGCCGCGCCAGTTCTTGAGGTCGATCTGGCGGTGAGCGATGTTCCAGTCGCCGCTGAGAATGTAGTGCCGCCGCCGGCGGCGAAGCAGCTGCAGGTGCGCGGCGAAGGCATCGAGGAAGCGGAACTTCGACTCCTGCCGGTGCGCTCCGGCAGAGCCGGAAGGCAGGTACAGCGACACCACCGACAGATCCCCCACCTGCGCTTCCAGGTAGCGCCCCTCGGTGTCGAACTCATGCACGCCGAAGCCGCGCACCACCCGCTCGGGGCGGTGGCGCGTGTACAGCGCCACGCCTGCGTAACCTTTGCGTTCGGCGTCACAGAAGAAGCGGTGATAGCCGGCCAGTTCGACGTCGTGGCCTCCCAGCTGGTGCTCCTGACTCTTGGTTTCCTGCATGCAGATGAAATCCGCCCGCTGCCGCCGCAGCCAGCGGAACAGCCCCTTGGCTGCCGCCGAGCGGATACCGCAGACGTTGACGGTGATGACACGCATCAGGCAATGATATGACATGCAGCAATATCAGCTCACGTTCCTGGACCTGGCGCTGAAGCGCGCCGCGCTGCGCTTCGGCCGCTTTACGCTCAAGTCCGGTCGCGAGAGTCCGTACTTCTTCAACGCCGGCCTGTTCAGCGACGGCGAGTCGCTGCTCTTGCTCGGACGCTGCTACGCGGCCGCGCTCGCTGCCGCCGGCATCCCGTTCGACATGCTGTTCGGACCAGCCTACAAGGGCATCCCGCTGGCCACCGCGACGGCCGTCGCGCTGTGCGCCGAACACGGCCGCAACGTGCCGTGCGCCTTCAACCGCAAGGAAGCCAAGGAGCACGGCGAGGGTGGCCGGGTCATCGGCGCGCCGCTCGCCGGCCGCGTAATGATCGTCGACGATGTGATCACGGCCGGGACCGCGGTGCGTGAGTCACTCGATCTGATCCGCGGCGCCGGCGCGCAGCCGGCGGGGGTCGCACTGGCGCTCGACCGCCAGGAGCGCGGCCAGGGGGCGCTGACGGCGGTGCAGGAGCTCGAGCGGCAACACGGCGTACGCTGTGTGAGCATCATCACACTTACCGATCTCATCGCTGCGCTGTCGCAGCCGGCCGACGGCCGTGCGCGCATTTCTGACGAGCAGCTCACAGCGTTGCGCGCGTATCAGGAGCGTTACGGCGCGCGCTGAACTTGCCAGCAGCCTGGCTGCCGCCGAATATAGAAGTATGTCGGCTGTTGCACCGCGTCTGAAGTTGCTGCTGCTCGTGGCCGCGAGCGCCTGCGTCGCCCTTGCCCACGCCGATTCGAATCCGAGGAAAGGCCCGGTCGCCTACCGCTGGACCGACGAACAGGGCGTGGTGCACTACGGCGATCACATTCCGCCGCAGTATGCTTCGCAGGCACACGCCGAAATCGACTCGCAGGGCGTGGAAGTCGGGCATGGCGAGGCGCAGAAGACCCCCGAGCAGCAGGCGGCGGACGCGCGGGCGCGCGAGGCGCTGATGAAGCAGAAGCAGCACGACGCCTTCCTCATCACCACCTACACCTCGGTCAAGGACATCGAGGCGCTGCGCGACGTGCGTCTGGATCAGTTGCGCGGCCAGGTGGCGGCCACCGCGCAGTATGCGGACAGTCTGCGCTCGCGCCTTGCGGGACTGCAGTCGAGCGCGCTGAATTTCCGGCCCTACAGTGCGCGCCCCGACGCGCGGCGCATGCCGGATGACCTCGCGGAAAATCTGGTGCGTACGGCCAACGAGCTGCATCAGCAGGACAGCGCCCTCGCCGCCAAGAGCGTCGAGGAAACTACGCTGCGCGCGCAGTTCCAGGCCGACATCGAACGCTATCGCGACCTGCACACCATCCACACGCAGTAGGCGCCTGCGCGCCGCGCGCCGAGGCGCGCCGTGTCAGTGCTGACCTGAGTGCCCGAAACCGCCGGCACCGCGCTGCGAGACGACGAAGTCCGGCACGACTTCCAGCTCCACCTGCACCACCGGCACCACCACCAGCTGGGCGATGCGCTCGCCGGCGCGAATGGTGAAGGGCTCGCTGCCGCGATTCCAGCACGACACCAGCAGCTGCCCCTGGTAGTCAGAGTCGATCAGCCCCACCAGATTGCCGAGCACGATGCCGTGCTTATGGCCGAGCCCCGAGCGCGGCAGGATGAGGGCAGCGAGCCCGGGATCGTCGAGGTGTATGGCGAGGCCCGTCGCAATGAGTT
>Ga0302326_10010042_pt1 | contig 20543 bp, 18 predicted proteins | sample Palsa_T0_3_FD_202264 | JGI IMG/M metagenome (GOLD analysis project Ga0302326, IMG submission 202264) | Peat permafrost microbial communities from Stordalen Mire near Abisko, Sweden - Palsa_T0_3 | ecosystem: Environmental > Terrestrial > Soil > Palsa > Peat permafrost | place: Sweden: Abisko...
CGACCCTGCTCTCTCGCGCAATGGCGCTCTGCTCGCAATCTCCTCCGACGAGGATCACAACGGCAAGCACTACATTCATATTTACGATTTCGCGAGGGGCACAAGCACCCGCGTCTCAGATGGAGGGGCCGAAATTTTTCCGGTTCTCTCGCCTGACGGCGAAAGGGTGGCATATGTAGGAAATTGGGCCAGGAGTTCTCAGTACATCGACGTTGCGGCTACCGATGGTTCTGGCAAACTGGAGCGACTCGCGGCGTCCGATTCCGATTTTCTGCTTCCCAACGACTGGTCCGCGGACGGGCGCTTTTTCGTCTACATGAATATTCAGGGCGATGCGGTGGAACTGGACGTTCTTGACCTCAGTAACCATTCGCATACAGCCTACGCACCGGGTGCGGAAGCCCAATTTTCTCCCGATGGGAAATGGATCGCCTTCACCGGATCCCCGGCGACCACTGGAGAGGATTCTGATGTGTATGTAGGCCGTTTCCCTCGCCCGGGCAGGCGCATCCAGATATCCAATCATGGCGGTGCGCAACCGCGCTGGCGTGCGGATGGAAAAGAACTTTTCTATATCGCCATGGATAAAAAACTTATGGCGGTACCGATCGACACGTCGCATGACGAGCCGGTGGCAGGCGTTCCCCACGCTCTTTTCCAGACGCGCATCGTCGCGGCGCGTAGGGTACCATTCCAATATGCCGTCTCCCGCGATGGCAACCGTTTCCTGATCAACTCGATGTCAGCTATCGGAGCCGCTCCCCTGACAGTGCTTTGCGACCGAGGGGTGGGGAAGCAAGATCAATGAGCGTTTAGCGAGTGACCTACAGGCTGAGTTCCCCGGTGTCGAAGGCTTCAGCCCGCGCAACTGTTTCTGCCCGCAATGCTGCCCTGACGCGATGAGAGCAAAGGCAAAAGCAAAAGCTCCTAAGGAGTGAGTGTACCGGAACATCCGTTACACTTTGGGCCGGGGACCTCCATTACAACCCCCTTGAAGTCCAAAGGCCTTGGATTCGGTCTCTCTTGGTCTTGCATCTTGAAATATGCCAACAGTAGAGGCTGTGGGAATGTGGTAATCCCGCAGGGATTTCCAAAGAGTGTGGGAAGGGTGGAAAGCCGGTTTCTTGGCTTTCCATGCTTTCCATACTCTGTCATTTCCATGGCCTGCTTTGGAAACGCGCGTCGCACAATCAAAATCCCGAAAAGGCCCGGTTTGGGAACGGGCACGGTATTCTTCAGCCGGATTTTCTTACCTTCAGGCCCACTAGCTAGAGCGTGTTCCGGTTCAGTCACGGGTCATCGGTGTGAGCACGTGATCTGTTGCGGTCCGGGGGCAACAGGGTCCAGGAATTCGGCCCTTGCGAACCCACATTCAGAATGGGAAGCGATTGGCCGCTTATGGCGATTTAGCGCGAAGCCAAAAAATCCCCCCCCGCGCATCCCGAGTAGAAACGCTCACCCCACACATCCTGGCTGGCAAGGAGCCCTCAGCAACTCCCGACTCTACGAACGCGAGAGCGCCATCGTTGTCTGCGAACTCTTGCGGTTCAGGGGTCCGCCGTTTGGCGCGATCCGACTTCGCCGTAATGGTTCTGCTCGCCCCCGTTTTCCTCGCGTGGTTTATGGTGATCTCATAATCCCATTTCTTCATCGAGATACCCCACGAATATGATAACGGTTGATCCTAGCGGCTGAGTCCGCGATCAGCCCACAGCTGCTTCTTTGTGGAAGTCTCCGTCCGCCCCCAGCAGTGCCCGCGGCGAAGCGATAATAGAGCCATGGGTACCACCCGCCAGCGGCCCAGACAGCAGCGGTCGGGAGAATGCGTCTACTGCGGGGCGATAGGGCCGATAACCGACGACCATGTCCCTCCACGTTCATTTTTCCCGGCGAAGGCCCCGAAAAACCTGATAACGGTGCCGTCTTGCGCCGCCTGCAACCAAGGATTCGCGGCGCATGACGACTACGCGCGGCTGCTCCTAGCGACTACAGAGGGCGCAATCGGAAACCCTGCTCGTGATGAATTAAAGGCCAAAGTTGAACGGTTCGCAGTCAGAAGGGAATCAGCACGTTCGCTGGAAAGCTTCTACGCCACTTTGAGGACAGCTTATCTTCCATCTGAGAGCGGCATATTGCTCCGAAGACAGGGCTTCGTGATCGACCGAAAGCGCCTTGATGCGTTTGCAGTACGTGTGACTAAGGCGCTTTTTTACCGAGAGAAAGGATACCGGCTGCCCGATCACTATGCCGTTAATGCAATTCATCACAGCCTGGTGGCCGAGCTCATCCAGCATCTCGGAGAATCTGCCGACTTCATGCGCTTGATGATTAGCGAGCTAAACCACAGCCTGCTTCGCTCATGGGGCGATGCTTTTGCATACGCTTGGGTCCCGTCCCCGAATGGAGCTGAACGTACTTGGTGGATGCTCCACTTTTACGGCAACCCCCTTTTCCTTTGTTGGACAAAACCCAAGGGACAAGAAGCCCCCCACACAGAGCAAATCTCTGCCCCATGATCTACCCGTTCGGAAGGACCGAGTGAGGCGACCGGGGAAGATATATCGATGGTTTCGATAATCACCCTTTGCGCAACCAGAGCGAGTGAAGTACCAGCGCTATGATGCCTTTTTGACCGTCCCTCGGCGCATCCCGCTGCAAGGTGGCAACCGTGGAGGAACTACTCGAGATCGGCGGGCGCTAGCGAGCCGGCGGAGCGCAAGCCCGCATCGGGTGTACAAAATCCCCTGCGGCCGTTTTGCGCGCGCTGGAATCGACAGGTTAAACTTGAAGCTATGAAAATCACACTCAAAGCCGCCGGTGAGATCTTAGGAACGGCCGATTGGGATCCTCTACCAGTTCTAGGCGCCACCATTCAGATTCGAAGCGCGAACGGGCAAACAAACCAATCGCGCAGAGTGGACAAGATCGAGGATGATCCGTCAGGTGGGAAAATCGTTTACCTTGGCGGCGCACAACCGACGTTTACTTACTCTCCGGTTTGAGCTGCAAACAAGATTTTGCGGAACCTGTAACATCTCTGGGGGGCCGCTTAAAGTTGACCCTTGACGACGTTCTTAATGCGGCGCCAAAAGCGCTCGACGAACTCACGCGCGAGCTTTTACGTCAGGTCATTGACGCAAGGCGTGCGGATCCGAAATCTCAGCTTACCGCCTGCTTACAGCTCGGCCTTCGTTCCGCTTCAATTATGTACGGCATGGCACGGGTCTTGGATCTTCATACGCTCGATAGCTATGAGTCATTGAATCGGGCCGCGATCGAGGCCAGGGATCTTCTCATGCACTTCCGATTGAAAGATAAAGGGACGGAGAACAAAATCAAATACTGGTTTGCCGGCGGGAAGGACAACGCATGGAAAGCCGACCATGCGAAAGTTGAGGAGTTCCTCGCGAAGCAGGACGCGCTCAATACTCCTCTCGGTAAGAACTGGAGCAAAGTAAGTGTGCTTGCACATCCGACCGTGTATGCTGCGGAAAATTCGACCGTCGTCGTCTTCCACCGTATGACTGGGCAAGGGCACTTGAGGGGCTTAGATATCAGGCAAAAGCGCGCCGATTATGTCGTCGGCATGGCCCGTTTGCATTTGGCTACTGTGTACGACCTGCCAGGTTGGATATCGCTCGGGCTCAATCACGCAAACATGCCAAGCTTCCAGTGGTTCTGCCGAAATGCCGAACTGATAGGGGCGCCCATCGTGAATGAGCCGCTCGTCCAGCCTCTCCCGGAACATAGTATTAGGCCACCGAAAAAGAAGGCGTAGCCCATTACCTGAGTCGTTTCCTCGAATCCAGCTCGAATCGTTGCCCCCTTGAAACGGGATTATCTGTAAATTGATCTCCGAAGACTTGCTCAGCTGGTGGCAAAAACGGCTTGCCCCCAGGCGGCCACGGTAAGACCTTACAAAACCATCAGGTTGTGGGCCGGGCGAACACGTTAACTGATCAGTTACCGTCACCGCTGATTCTACAAGACTTGTCCACTATGGATTCTGCGAGGGCTTTTGCGCGCCCACAGAGCCTATAATTCTCGGCGCCATGCCTCTGCTCTCTTTCAACTGTCCCCATTGCGGCAAGCCTCTCGCGAGTCCCTACGATTCGACCGCAACCTATGATCCGAACGCGACGTTGCTAATTACATGCACCATCCAGTATGGGAAAGGGTGCGGCCGAACAACGTTGTTTCCTGTATCTGAGGGACGCCAGGCGCCGTAACTAATTGCCTTGCGCTCTATGGCGCGGGGAATCGTTCAGCTTCCGCCCAGCGTACAGGGAACGCCGTCGATAGTGATCGTCTGTTGCGCCGGCGTTGCGGCCCCTACCCGGTAGCCTCTTCGCCAAAACTATGCTCGCAGGCGTGGCAAGACTGGTTTTTGGATGAGTCCCAGTCACGCAAAACGAGCTGACCGCATTCACAACGACGTAGCTTTCTTTCCGAAAAGTCCAAAGCGTTCATGTCGGCAAACACATGCTTGAGGACTATCGGGGAGGCAAACGCATAGACATTGCTCGGCCGGTTGCCCTTTTTCTCCTGCCGATTGCCTATCTTAATTACAGCGCCTGAATCCTGCCACGACTGAACTTTCTGGGTACCGGCCCCCTGTGAAATGCGAAACACGTCAGCGTAGACATTGGTGACCGTGAAGTCCGCGCGCTTGAGCTTCTTCAAATCTCGCAAGACGTTCTCAGGAACCGTTTCCGCCGCAATAGCTGTTGATATGTCTTCAATTCCAGCAAGCACAGCCCGCTCGCTTACCGTGTCACTGTTTCCATCCAGTTCACTCTGTTGGTCGAAAATGGCCTTGCATATCCGAATAATGTTGCGCGGAGAGCCACCGCTGAGATTCACTACCAGATCATCGATGTCTGCGGGCCTTCCGAGTGTAACAATCGATGCCAAACTCGAAACTTTCTGCTCGCTGTGCGCAGCTAGACGCCGAGAAAGCATTGTCTTGAGCTGAGGTGCAGTCCACTTCAGCGTATAACTCCTAATTCTGTCCGGACGCGAAAATTCCCGCGCATCAGACTCTATGCGATCCCACAAAAACAACTTAAACGCCAGGCCGCTCGTCTCAAGGATGCCGAGGTCTGAGAGCAGCGGGCGAATAAACGCAAGCGATGAACTTGCTCCTCCAGTGAGCGGATTCTCATCAATCTTATCCACAAGAACATAAGCGGAGCAGAATCCGAAGACCGGGACTATTCTTACGAGAAACTTGATTTACTCTTCAAGCGTTCCTGCTTTGCCTTTGTCGACATCGAACTTGGAAATTTCGGGGGCCTTGAATCCAAAGTGTGCAAGCGCCACATTCAGGGTGGCGGAGATCGGTCCTGTGAGTGTGTTCCAAACTTCTTTAGCCTTATCCGAGATATGAGTCACTGCTGAAATCGTTTCCTTGAGGTCAGCGCGGGTCAACTGGCTCAGATGTTCTTTGGTCAGGATATAGAGGGAGTGACGATCGTCTTTACTGAGCCCATCCATGGCTGACTAACAGGATACATCCTGAGCCCAAATTCGCGAGAGTCCTTCTACTAGTGCTCTCGATCATGCCCCGCCCGCTGATGGCATCAGACACCCCGCCCGATAAGGTGCTCTTTGTCCCCAGAAGGATACAGACTGAACAAACTATCATTACCCCCCTCCCCGATGGTTTCTGGAATGTCCATTCGAGATAGCATTACTACCTCGTTCTTTGCGCATCCCACCGCGCGCCGCCGTGCTTCAAGCTTGCGCCTGAAATGACCTTCCACTGATGTTGGCACACAATCTGCACACTTTCATTTCGTGATTCGCCCCAATGTCCGCTGCAAATCCGCGTTATTTTGCCGAATGTCACTGATCAACGCAAATCAGTGACGTCTTGGCCATTTTCAGAACATTCCGGGGACACAACGAGTCCGCACATAGTATTGATTAACACCGACAACGTGCTTGTCGCTGGGAATGAACCACGGTTTCCACAAACACCGAACTCAGTCATCGAATGTTTCAATTAAATCGAAGGAGCCTAAACTCCGTATTGGTCTAGTCAAGTGCTTCCCACCGTGAGCGTGGTAAGGCAACCTATCAGGTTGAAGCCTGACTGAAAGCAAGAACAAAAGCTCCTAAGTCTGTATGTCTTTTCTAGAGCCGCAGGATCGGTTCTCCTGTCACAGGAGGAAAGGCATGAAGCAGGTCAGATCATTCGTTGGCATGGACGTTCACAAGGCGACCATTTCCATCAGCGTTGCAGAAGACGGTCGGAGCGGGCCGGTGCGGTTTCTCGGTGTGATCCCGAACACACCGGAAGCCGTGCACAAGATGGCGAAGCAGCTCGCGAGACATGGTGAGCTCGACTTCTGCTATGAAGCGAGCGGCTGTGGATACGGCATCCATCGCCAGCTGACGGGACTTGGCCACAAGTGTACCGTGGCGGCGCCCTCGATGATTCCGCGCAAGCCAGGACAGCGGATCAAGACCGACCGGCGTGACTCCGAAAAGCTGGCGATTCTCCACCGGTCCGGGGATCTGACGCCGGTGTGGGTTCCAGACACCACACACGAAGCGCTTCGCGACTTGGTCAGGGCAAGAGTCGATGCATCCATGCACCTGATGCGGGCCCGCCAGCAATTGCTCGCCTTCCTGTTGCGTCATGGCCGCAGCTATCCGACGGGCAAGCACTGGACGCAACGCCATCGTAGCTGGCTCGCGGGTCAGACGTTTCAAGAGCATGCTCATGGAATCGTTTTTCAGGACTACCTAGAGACGGTGTGGACCGCACAGGGGAGAAGAGATGCCCTGATAGAGAGGATTTCTGCGATGGTTGCGAGCTGGTCCTTGGGACCGCTTGTAGAAGCGCTCCGAGGATTGCGCGGGGTCGACCTCGTCTCCGCAGTAACTTTCATCGCATCCACCGGTGATCTGAGCCGCTTTGAGTCGCCGCGCCTGTTGATGGGCTATCTCGGCCTCGTTCCTTCCGAACACTCCAGCGGCGGGACGATCCGCCGCGGTGGCATCACGAAGACTGGCAACCGCGAAGCCAGACGCATGCTCATCGAAGCAGCCTGGAGCTATCAGTATCCGGCACGCATTGCGAAGGAGAAGGCGGAGATCCTCGTCCGACTACCCAAGAAGATTCGCGATATCGCCTGGAAAGCACAGACGAGGCTCTGTACTCGTTATCGCTCGATGATCGCCAGAGGCAAGAAGCCAACGGTTGTCGTCGCGGCGATCGCAAGAGAGCTTGCCGGCTTCATCTGGGCCATCGGCCAGGAAATGAGGGCCAACATGGCCACCTAAAGTAGAACGACGTTCGTCCCTATTAGGCCGGGAACCGGGCAACTGGTCATGGTGATCCTCGTGAGCTCCTTGGGCCGGAACTACTCCGACGCCCGCGCTAAGTCCGAGGCAAGCCTGCGACGACACACGTTCTTGCGGTAGCCAATCCGCGTATGGAAGTTTGAGCGACTGTCGCTGAACGTTGCCCGGTTGCCGGCCCAATAGAATTTACTGTTCCAAACAAATCCAGGCCATCGAGGCAGGGACAAGAACCTCCCTGCGCATAAAGCTTGCAAAAAGACATGGAAGGGGAGCTCCGCCCCTCGCGCCCGCAAGGAGTTTCCCCAGGCTTCCGCGCTTCGCTTGTGCAGCCCTCTGCTTTGCTCCGCCCTTTCCACTCCCGCTGCGCTCCGTTCTAAGGGTGGGAGATCCCCCTCACCTTGCAGTTGCTACCCCCCGCCTTCGCCAGGAGGCGTTCGGCATGTTTGTACACGCCACCGCCCCGATTTAAGGGCAAAGGCCCGTGCGACAGCCGAAGGAGGAGCAACCATGAACACTAGCGTCACCGCTGCAGCCGCCACCTCGTCCACCCCAAATCCAAATAAGCAACAGAAGCAGACCGCGAAAGAAGTAATCGCGGCCAACGTCCAAGCACTCATCGAGCAGTTAGAGCAGGGACACTCCGAAGCCCTCACCGCCTACCTCACCGCTATGGGCAGGTTTCACAACTACAGCTTCGGCAACATTCTGGAGATTGCACGGCAGAGAGCAGTGACATAGTGCTATACCTCGCTGGCGTCAATAAACATGCGGGTTTGCGCCTTGTTGTCGGCGATCAATGGGGGGCGCCGGCTGGTGTGGACGAGCCGAATATAGCGGCGAACAGCGGGAAGGTCGAGATGAGCACGTTCAATCATCCATGGAGCGAACTTGACGATCTGTTTCGCCGGAAGAAGTTTCTGAGCAATGAGTTTGCGGACGACCATGTCGCTGACGTCAAGCGCTTCTGCGGCCTGATGCATCGTAAGCCACAGTCGCTGCTCTGGAGGCGGGCAAACCGGAAAGCCCTTGGTGTGACGAACATGCTGCACGCGCTTCTCCGTCCAGGTGTTGTTGTTGCCAGTACGATAGCCCAGCCGGTTCAGGATAGAGACAATCGCGGGGTCTTCACAGACTAAGGCGAGCTGGCGAATCAGTTCCGTTACTTCCTCGGAGTTGATGTGGTTGTGATATCCAGTCTTGTTCTTGCGCACTGCCAGCTCGGTGTGAGAGCCTCCGGCCCAGTGGAGCTTCAGGTGAACAGTAGGAGGATCGTCACTCGTGTCGGCGATGATCTCCTGGAGAACCGTGCGCAGGATTTGCTTCTTCAACCTTATCGGCGCCTGCGGGTTATCCCATGCCCGATCCAAATCATCGCCCAGGGAAAGCAGTTGGGCGCGCTGTTCGCGTGTAAGTTGGGGCGCTGAATAGCTGGCTTCCTGCAGACGCCGCTCTAGGTCGGCGACATGGCTGAGTGCTGTGTTCCAACGCTTCTCAAGCTCCCCTGCGACAAGTCGGTTCTCTGGTTCCGTCGCCTGGTACTGCCGTTCAACACGGTTTGCCTCATACCGCGCCTTCTCAAGGGCGAGTTCAATCGAGCGGCGCTTCTCATCGGTCTGGTGCTCGCTGCGATCGAGTGCGTCAAGTGCTGCCTGCACGCCAAGGGGACGAAGGGCTTCCAAAACTTCGACGGCGACTGATTGATCGACTCGCACTCCCGAGAAGGTGATGCAGCTGCGAACCATCTGTCGCCCGCGATCTCCGTTGCACCAATAGCGTGGCAAGGGTCCCAGCCGTTTGCTCATGGTGTAGCTGACTTGGAGTGCGCGGCCACAACGCCCGCAACGCAGCAGTCCCGCCAGCAGCGCCGGGCCATTCTTTGTGGCGCCGTTCGGCTCTCCCATGCGTGCGTTCCAACCGGCGTTGGTGCGGATCTGTTGCTGGTTGCGCATGTACTCGTCCCAAGTAATATACCCTTCATGGTGGTCCGGGATCGTAACTTCCCACTGCTCCTGCGGCTGTACGTGACCGCGTGTCTTGCGGGCGCGTCCATCAACGATGGATGTCCGTGTCTTCTTTCTTCCCCATACGAAAGTGCCGGCGTAAGCTGGGTTCTTCAAGATGCCGAAGATGCTCGGATAAACTGGCTCCGTCCAGACGACCTTGCGGTGGCCAGACTCGCGTGACAAGGCAGGAATCGGAAGCTTCTCCTCGCGATACCAAAGGAGAACTTGGCGTACGCTACCCAGTTCCCGGAACTTGCGGAAGATGCCGGCGATTGCTTCCTGTATCTGGCGATCAGGGGTCTTCTCCATGCCCTCGTCTTCAGTGCGGACGTATCCGACAGGAACTTGAGTCAGCACGAGACCGCGCCGAATCTTCTGCTTGAGTGCTTCCATCGCACGTTGGCGAAGCAGGCTTATCTCGAACTCACTCATAGTGCCCTTGAGCCCAAGCAAAAGCCGGTCGTTGAGCAGACACGGATCATAGACGCCATCGTGATCAATCACCAGTGTGCCAGCCATGGCGCAGAGATCGATCAGATGGTGCCAATCGCGGTTGTTCCTGGCCAGACGCGATGCTTCGAGAGCTAGTACCGCGCCCACCTGGCCGGAGCAAACTGCTGCTAGTAAGCGACCGAAACCAGGGCGTTCCACCGAGCCGGCTCCGGAGCGACCAAGATCCTCATCAATCACCACCACGCGTTGGAAACCAAGCGACTGCGCCCGTTCGCGCAAATCATACTGGCGGCGCTGGCCTTCAAGATGATGGCGGACCTGACTCATCGATGACTGACGAATATACACACATGCGTCTCGCTCAATGTGAATCGGTTGGATCTTCTCGCTCATCGTCCGTCTCCTCGGGGTTGACTGATGTGGCGCTAACCGTGGCCAGCAGCATCTGGCTCAGCAACTCGCGGCAACGCTGTTGGATGGCTTGGGGAAGCTCCGGCCGGCGTGGGATCTCCCACAGAAGAAGACTCTGACGGGGTGGGCTCACAAGAAGCACCTCCTGGCGAAGATGCTTCTAAAACTAACGGGTCAACGTGGCAAGCGGGCCGCAGCTGGGCATAAAGCAGATCGCGGAGAGCCAACAGACAGGCTATCGATAGAACCGGATGTTCAACGATGGCCATGCCGCGACAAAGATGCTCATCCAACATCCACTCGGGAACAATCAACTGATCACCGCTTGGAAGAACGACCTGCACTTGATGCGGACCGAATGATAAACATCTCCGCACAATCGTGACTGCGTCACCAAATCGAGGATGGTGCTGGTACTGAATCTTCCCAGTATTCAAAACATGGGCAGTGTGTGAGTGCTTCGCAGAAGCCGGATGCGATCCGCGTTGCTGGCTTCTATGCCTGGCACCAGCTTGGTCGCAAGGTCAAGAAGGGAGAACACGGCATCCGCATTCTGGCTCCCATGATCGGAGTACGACGGAAGAAGGATGAAGAGGCCGAAAAGGACATCCGTACTCAGAACCAAACCGTCTTGGTTGGGTTTCGCGCAGCTTATGTCTTCGATGTAAGCCAGACCGAAGGCAACCCACTTCCGGAATTCTCCGAGCGTGTCTCCGGCAACGCCGGGGAGTACCGCGACCGCCTTGTGAATTTCGTGATTGGGCAGGGCATCGAGCGTGAGTTCAAAGAAAGCATTGCCCCGGCTCTCGGGATGAGTTATGGCGGAAAGATCGCTTTACTGCCGGGACAGTCTTCCGCCGAGGAGTTCTCAACTCTTGTGCATGAACCGGCGCACGAGATGTTGCACAGGGCAGAGCGTCGGATCGCCACCACCAAAACAGTACGTGAAACCGAGGCCGAAGCCGTTGCGTTTGTGGTCGGCAAGACCATAGGCCTTCAGACAAACAGAGCATCGGCGGATTACATCCACCTATACCACGGCAACGCGGCGCTGCTCACTGAGAGCTTAGAAGTCATCCAGAAAACTTCCGCCGTGATCCTCTCTGCCCTCGAAAAGCCTGCGGCAGAGTCGACCGAAGAACCTGAAACTGACATGGCACAAGCCAGCTGACCACGGCTTTGAACACGCGGGCGGCGTCCGGCCGCCTGCTCAACTCCCCACCTGCACGACCCAACCCGCTCAAAGGAGAGCACCCCATGAACCCGAACACAGCTACTGAATACCGCGACCTTCCGCTCGCCGTCCTGACCGAGTCTGCCACGAACCCGCGCCGTATCTTCGAAGATGCTGCGCTTAAAGAACTCGCCGAGAGCATCCGCAGCCAGGGTGTTCTGTCGCCCCTGCTTGTGCGGCCTCTTACCGACCAGAGCTTCGAGATTGTCGCCGGAGCGAGACGCTACCGCGCCGCCAAAATTGCGGAGGCCCCGACTGTGCCGGTCCGTATCGTCCACCTTACCGACGCCGAGGCGCTGGAGGCGCAGTTAATCGAAAATCTTCAGAGGAAAAACGTCCACCCGTTGGAGGAAGCTCAGGGGTTCCGCGCCCTCCTCAACTTGGAGGAACCGAGGTACAGCATCGAGCAGATCGCCGCAAAGACGGGTAAATCGCCCGCCTATTGCGTCGGTCGATTGAAATTGACCGAGCTTTCTCCGGCTGTGGTTGAAGCCTTTTCCAAAGACGAGATCGGCGTAGGCCATGCCCTGTTGTTGGCGCGACTTCAGCCCGCACAGCAGGAAGAGGCCCTCAACGCGTGCTTCCGGGAAGAATGGATGGGCGCAGATCAGAAACCTAAGCGCATCCTGTTGCCAGTCCGCCAGCTTCAGGTGTGGATTGAGCGTAACGTCCTGCTCATCCTGAAAGATGCGCCGTTCGATCGGGAAAATCCGCAGCTTGTCCCGGCAGCCGGAAGCTGTCTAGACTGCCCCAAACGCACCGGACACAACAAACTTCTCTTTGGAGGTATTAGCGAGAATTCGGACGCTTGCTCAGACCCCCATTGCTACTCGGCCAAGCTGGATGCGCACGTAAAGACGACCATCGCGGCGAAGCCAAAGCTGATTCAGATCAAGTCCGCTTACGGCAAACCTGCCGAAGGCAGTCCGGTTCTTCCACGCAATCAGTACGTCGAAATCCGCCACGACAAATCGGAGCAGAAGCGCGATTGGCCGGAGTACAGGACTTGCAAGTACACCACCGATGCCATCATTGCCGATGGCACAGAGAAGGGCGAACTCCGCAAGGTTTGCGCTCAGGCCGATTGCCCGGTACATCATCCGAAGAAGGAGATTAAGACCAATGATGCGAAGTGGAAAGCTGAGCAGGAAAAGCAGCGGAAGCAGGAAGCTATCGCTCGAGCAACAGGTCTCCGCGTTCTAGGAGCCATCGGCGAAGCCGTGCCAGTGCGTCTGCTGAAAAGGGAATTGCTGTTCATAGCGCTTCAGATGGCGGCGAAGCTTGACTTGCCGCGCATGGAAATCCTTGCCAAACTCCACCAGCTTACGACCCAGAAGGGGAAGGAACCGCTTCCGAAAATTGTCGTGTCCTTCATCCGTCGCTCTGCAGAAGGTACGTTGGGGAGACTACTGGTGGAGATGGCTGTTTTGCTTCGGGCCGATTCGGAACAGGCGGCCCGCAAGGTTCTCGCTGAAGCCGCCAAAGAGTACGACATCAGCGTCGATGTGATCAGTGCGGCGGTGAGCAAGGAGTTTGCCGAGGGGAAAGGGCTAAGACCGCGAAGAAGGCCAGCTCAAAACCGGAAGGAAAGGTGACAAAGAAGACCGGAGCAGCCTAACCCTTGAGCATCGAAATCCCGACGGAGCCTGCGAACACAGGCTCCATTTTTTTTTGGCCAGCTGCGCCGATTGTGAGGTCCTGAGAAACAGCGATCTATACCGTCCTGCCGTCTGCAGTGCGAACGGGCTTCCTCAAGAGGAAATGAGAGAGCCTGCCTTGGAAGATTTCTGAAGGCAGATACCTTCTGTGTTCGGCGCAGAGGGCACACCTTGCGGCGATAGGTTGCGCCGGGAGAGTTTCGACTGGAGCAGGAATGTTTTCTCCGCATCCCTTGCATCGGACGACTAAGCCGCGCGCAGGGGGAGGTCCATGAAACATGAAACCAGCATAGACGAATAGAAGGCGAATATATTCCGCAGCATGTACTAGAATTGCTAATCATGCGGCATTTGACTGCGATTATCTCGATATTCCGTCGGTTTTGCTGTTAAACTGTTTTACAAGGGAGGTGACTATGGCCGTCAGTATTGCTCTGCCTCGCCCTGACCTTGCCGCTCATAGAGAGGCATTATCCCTTGCTTGGCCTGAACTGGTCACGCGTCTTACAGAGATTATCGGACGGAAACTGACGGCCTACATTGCCGGGGTCAAGGACGTTCGCGCGCTTGATCGGTGGATCAACGGGACCGAACCCTATCGAGATGTAGAGGATCGTCTCCGATTTGCTTATCAAGTGGTACGTACACTGAGCCAACACGACTCGCCCAAGGTAGTTCAGGCATGGTTGACGGGGGTTAATCCCGAGCTTGGCGATCGCGTCCCGCTGCGCGTCCTGCGAGATGGAGAGGTCGCCACCATCGCTCCGGAAATTTTGGGGGCTGCCAGAGCCTTCATAGCCGGGGCTTAATTTGAAATGCCGGAGACAACAACTCCCACCGCTCCGATCTTCCGGTTAGGGCGGCGCCCAGATCCTTGGGAGCCGCCCGACTGGTCGCGGGCTCATAGTGACGGCACCTTCGGCAATCGCTTCGACGATCCCACGGGCTACTACCGCGTTCTCTATGCATCGAGTCAGCGTCTGTCTTGTTTTATTGAGACTTTGGCCCACTTTCGAGCCGACCTGAGCTTGCTAGCCGAGCTCGACGAAATCGCAGGCGAAGATGACTATGTTCCTCTCGGACATGTTCCGCCCGAATGGTGCGACGAACGCCGGCTCGGAAAGTGTGCGGCGCAGGGAAGCTATGCCGACATCTACTCTGCCTACTGGGTTGGGCGTTTGCGCCAAACCTTAGCATCTGAATGCCTGAAGCTCGGACTCGAGGACCTCGACGTCGCTATTCTCCAACAAGGAAAACCGCGTCGATTGACACAACTCTCGTCACTTGAGGTCTACAAAGCTGGCTTGAACGGAATTTATTACCGTTCTCGATACGGACATGACCTTGAAAATTGGGCTCTCTTTGAACCTTTCCAAATTCGGGACAAAGCAGACCCAGAAGCCATCCACTTGGATGATCCGGACCTCTTGGCTGCGTGCGAGATCTTGAGAATTCAGATCGAGAGTTAGCGCGTGGCGCTCTCGTGGGAAAGATCATTACGATATCGTAATTCGCACGTGAACTTGCGTGGCCTGTAGAAGCAGGCACGCTTACAGATTAGGACCGCCATGACTGCCAGGGCGCTCAGATTACCGTCACCGCAGTGACGAAAGTACTGAAACCGTTGATTCATTCTCGAGAGTCTGGCACCATTACTGAGTAAATAAACGGGCGCTATGCGAATCGCCTTCTCCTCCACTTTTCGCATCGCTGCCGGTTTGCTGCTGGCCGTCCTGCTGAGTATTGTCGGATATCACGTCCTCCGGAAGAGGAATCCTGATGCTCCCGAGGCGCTCCTCAAGCGAGCCGATGCCATGTCATGGCTCAATAACTGGATAGGAGCCGCACCTCTCTATCGGCAAGCGGAACTTCAATTCACCCAAAAAGGGCAATTCTCCAAGGCCCTCTACGCGCGTGTTAGCGAAATCCCGGCGCGCAGCGAATCGTCAACGAGTTTTCCGGCGCAGATTGCGTCGCTTAGGCATGATTTGGAACTGCCGGCGGCGCAGGATCCGGAAACACGACTTCGCGTTCTCACCATCCTCGGGATGCTGGAAGTGAACTACGACTCGGAAATGGCACGCCAGACCTGGTCTGAGGTGCAGTCCCTGGCTACCAGCCAGCACCACTATTTGCTGGCGTCTCGAGCGATCGGCGAGCAGGGAATTGCGGCGTTCCTGCTCGGTGATATCGCAACCGCGAAAAAAGATGTATTGAAAGCGTGGATGATTGCAAAGGTCGTTGACCCAGCTGCTCACATTCGATACGCCAGCATGTATGGCACCGGCCTGGTGGAATTGCACAAATACAAAGAAGCACTGGGCCCGCTCGACGAGGCAATTCGGGTTGCCAGTAAGACGCGTGGCGCCGCATACCCAACAATCGCCATCACTGCGAAGATCGAGGCACTCAGCGGCCTTGGAGAGAACACGGAAGCCATGACCCTAGCCGCGGAGGAGATGCGGCGCGTTTCGAGCTACCAGCTGTCGGGCCATCTCTACGAGCTTTACCAGACGAGAGCTGGCGTCTACGAGCGAATGGGACAATGGGATCAAGCTGTGTCCGATTTCACGCAGTCCGTCCAATTTGCGAAGCAGCTCTCAAATTGGCGGGGTTTGACGCAAGCGGATGGTTTGCTTGCCGAAGCTTATCTGCATCAAGGGACTTTGCAACCGGCATTGGCGGCGATCGATGAAGCGATTGAGGCCAACAAGAATATCCCTGATGAACTGTATTTCGTTCCGAGAAACCTCGCCATCAAGGCCCAGATTATGGCGCGGCTAGGAAACACGAAGGCATCAAATGGGTTATACGAAAAGAGTACGGACCTTCTGGATGCTCTCCTCAGTAAGGTTCCGACGCCCACTGTCGAACGGCAACTTCTGAGCGATTTAAGCGTGGTTTACGCCGGATACTTCGTTTCTCTCAGCGACCAAGGCAAACTAGCCGACGCTTTCCGTGTGATCGAGCGCGCGCGGGGGCGAGTGGAGGCTCAGGCCCTTGCGCGTCACGAGGTTATCCCGCCGCACGAACCGAATCCTGCCGAGCAGCACCTCACCAGCCTCAATGTTGAACTGCTCGATACCGATGATGAAGTCGGCAGGGAACACATTCTCGATGCGATCTATAGCACCGAGCAACTGCTCGACGCGGGTTCGCAGGCAGGTGACGAGCGATCCACCGTCGTCTCGCTCGGTCAGCTTCAACATGATCTACTGACTTCTGAGATTCTTGTGGAGTATGTGCTTGCAAATCCTCACTCCTATGCACTTGCTGTGACACAGAGTAGTGTTCGGCGCTACGCTCTTCCTTCCAAAGACGCCCTGGAAGCAGAAGTGGGCCAATACCGTGCCGAGTTGATGCACCAGAAAACGGATCCATCCCGCGGGCAAGAACTTTTCGATTGGCTTCTTGGCGAGATTCCGGAACTCAAAGAAAAGCGCGCGTTGATTGTGGTGCCAGATGGAAGTCTCCACCTTTTACCATTTTCGGCTTTGATGAACCAAGGAAAGTACGTTCTGACCTCTCATCTCGTGACCGTGAGCCCTTCGGGTACTGTGCTCCATATCCTGACGCATCGAGCAGATAAGGTAAGCCATGACGATCTACCCTACGTCGGTGTCGCTGCGTGGACCTCGACACCACCAGCTACCACACTTCTCGCCACCATTCGTCGCGCAGTCACAGGGCCGAACAAACGGGAACTTGTTGCACTGCCGGAAAGTCGTTACGAGGTTGAGACCATTGCGGCTGACCTCCCGAAACCTAGCACCGTCCTTCTAGGTGCACGTGCAACGGAGACAAACTTCAAGCAGCTTCCGCTCAACCAATACAACGTGATCCATCTCGCGCTTCACGGATATGTCGATCCCGAATACCCAGATCGCTCTGCTCTCATCTTCGCCCCAGAGCAGCCACACACCGATGACGGTCTCCTGCAAGTACGTGAAATCAGGGACCTTCGCTTCAATGCCAGCCTTATAACGCTCTCTGCTTGCGACACGGGTGTAGGGCCAGTCGGCGAGGAGGGAGCCGCCAACATTGTGAACGCGTTTATCGAAGCGGGCGCTCAGAGTGTTGTTTCCACGCTCTGGGAGCTTGAAGATCACGCGACCGCCGAATTAATGACTGCCTTCTATGCAAACCTCAGCCATCGCGAAAAGAAGGCGGAAGCGCTCAGGCAGGCACAGCTCAAAATGCTGAATTCGGGTGCTCCGCCCTACTACTGGGCCGGCTTTGTACTCGATGGCGAACCGAACGGCAACCTATTCCCGGAAACGGGAATTAACCTCTCTTCAAGGAGCAACCGATGACAGTGAATTCCGCTGGCAGCGCGGCACTGCGAGTCCAGATCTCACCGCGCGATCGACGCGCCATCCTCAATAACGTCCTGTCGGCGCTGCAAAAACGGTTCTATTCGCCTGAGAAGCTAAATGCTGACTGGGAGGCTGCCGTAGAACGTTGCCGCCCGACGATTGAGAATGCGAACACTACTGACGACTTTGAACAATCCATGAGCGACCTGCTTGCCGAGCTGCGCACCTCCCATGTCGGATTTTTTCATACGAGCGCACGCAGAGCGTCGAGCCGGGCTGCCCTTAGTGCCACGTATCTTGCGGACGAGACATCCTTTGGAAAGCGGTGGGTATTTCAGGATGTTCATTCCGGTGGTGCCGCGTCGCTAGCCGGCATTGAATCCGGAGACATTCTTCTTAGCGTTGACGGTCGGGAAATTACGGCGCCGGAGCATCCAGTATTTCCCATGGGCAAGCAAAGCAGTGTCGAGATCGTGGGCCGGGATGATAGGCGCCGAACAGTTTCTGTTGATGTGGCGCGCCCTAAGGGGAAGAAGGTACATTTTGTCGAGCCCACGCTCGTTGAGGCCCGTCAACTCGGAGGCGGTCTGGGTTACCTGAAGGTTGCGATGTTCCCAGGCATGGTTGGGGTCGAGGTGGCAAACGAAATCTCGGGTGCAGTCGAAAGGTTAGGAGGAGTCGACCGGTTGATTATCGACCTTCGCGGGAATACTGGAGGAGGTGTCGGAGCGCTTCGTTTGATGAGCATACTCACACCAGGCAGAATTCCTGTAGGATTCGCCCTTGATAGGCGTCGTGCTCCATCAAATCTCGAATCAGAGAAGCGGCAATTTCGCCGATTTTCGCGCATTCCTTCGTCGAAGACGGCCCTCTGGGCGCTCGCCTTACAGTTTGGCCCGGCCATGATGACCAAAAAGCCTGTGGTGCTTCAAACGGAAGGCTTGGGCCCGAAGCCATTCCACGGGAAGATCGCCCTGCTCGTGGACCGTCATACCGCGAGTGCGGCGGAAATGATCGTTGCGTTTGCACGAGAGAACAATCTTGCCACCATCGTCGGAGAGGAGACTGCTGGCAGGCTTCTCTCCGCCACTTCGGTAAAAGTGGGCCACGGATTCCGGTTGGCGCTGCCTACCGGAGCCTACTACACCTGGAAAGGCTGGGTTCTTGAAGGATCCTCGATCATCCCCGACGAGCCTGTTGAGTTTGATTGGCATCGAAGAAGGGCCGGCATTGATGGCCAGTTGGAGCGGGCCATTGAATTCATTCGCAACGAGCGAACCGCGCGAGCTAGTTAAAGTCGGCAACGTGACGAGGCGCGGTGATTATTCGGCCTCGTTAGAAGGCCGCCTACTTGATCTGGAGAGGGTAGTAGTACGAGGCCTGGTCTTGTTCGTGGGTCGTAGAAAGGAAATACGGTCCCGCCGCGGCCTTCCTAAGGTCGAGAGCGACAGAAACCTCTTCGCGGCCACGATTACTCGTTGCTGTAACAGTGTTGTATGCCTGAACGTCGTTTCCCGCTTGGTCGCGGGTAACGGCCACTTCGTATTGGCCTGGTGCACTAAAGCGGGGAAGGACGATCTTGACCCGAACCAAGGTGGCAGGCAACGATACGGATTGCAAGGGGCTGGTTTGTTGGCCCCGCAGCGTGCCGGCGTCCCAGAGATTTACAGTTTCAGGAACAACTGTGGTGTCGGCCTCAAAAACTGGCCTGCGCAATTTATCTCGAGCCATAGAGATGAGGACCGCGGCGACCACGAGGCATGAAGCAGCTGCCAATGCGAGAACCAGCTTTTGGCGCCGAGAGTGAATTTCTTCACGGAGCGCGAGTAACCTGTTCATGCACTTGGGGCAACTCGCGGCGTGCCCAACCCTCGGGTCTGACAACGAGATTCGACTTGCTTTGCGGGCAAGATACCGAAGGAATGTTTCGTCAGGGCAAGGACCGGGAGCAGGCACGCCCGATTCAAGAACTTGTTTCTGATACTTCTGTGCGAGCCATGTTTCAAAACGGTCCTCAGCGCGCACCGATCTGCGCCAGGTCAATCGCATCGGGGAAAATCTCCAGGTTGGGAAAGGCTCTTCAACATCGCCTCTATCTCCCGGAAGTATGCACGACGAATAGTGGTGTGGTCCATTTGTAGTTCGCGGGCAATTTCCCGCCACGAATATCCGACCGCGCGCCACTTAGCGATCGTTTGGCCAAATGGCGATAGTCGCGCAAGCAGCTCATGGGCAAAGACCCGCTGCTCCGCCTCAGGTTGACCGGCATACACCTTTTCGAGAGCGAGCAGAGACCCATACGAGAGTTCACGACTTCTCGCAGCAGCGAGCTGCTTTGCGCGGCGCCTGATAGCGCTCTTTATGCGGCCAGTCAGCTTGTGCGGGGGCGAGTCAGGATGACATGCAGCGTATGGAGCAACCTTCTGAACAGCGAGATCCATTAGATCATGGGCCGAATGTTCGTCATTGAGGTAGGTCCAGGCGCAGAGAAGTGCGTAGGACCAAGCGGCCTTGGCGGCTGCGTCCAATCTCTGATCAGAAGCGGGATGCCCGGTCGAATAGGCCCAACTCCACGTCAGCCCTTGCCCGATAGAACACTTTGGCGTCATTTAGCGAGCGCCCGCGCTCGGAGGAGATTAACTACTTAAGCAATAGTATAGGATACGTTTTTATAGAGGCGATACGAAGAAAATAGAAAAAGTTTGCCCCAAAAGCCACCGGTAAATGCCTTTAGTAAATACATGACGCACCATGAAAGGCGCGCCCTGCAATGGAAGTTGTTGGACACCGGTGGTGAGAGATGATCGGCAATAATACAGGACACGCTCAAGCGAATTTAGGCAAGAAGCGCGACGGGATTATGTCGGACAGAGTACGCAAGTCCATGTCCATTTGGAATGGGTATGCGGATAGACAAAAGGAAGAAATAAGAGTTCTTTATCGTCAGTGCCCAGGCGAAGAAGACCAGTCCGTTCAATTCGCTATCGCGCTGATTCACGGGAGATGGAAAATCGGAATTATCTCCAATCTCCGAAGAGGACCCGTGCGACTGAGCCAGCTCCGCAGGATGTTCCCGCAAGCGTCGAAAAAGATGCTCGCTCAGCAGCTGCGTGAAATGGAGAGAGACGGGCTCATCATCCGCACGGACTTGAGT
>Ga0302326_10010044_pt1 | contig 20540 bp, 17 predicted proteins | sample Palsa_T0_3_FD_202264 | JGI IMG/M metagenome (GOLD analysis project Ga0302326, IMG submission 202264) | Peat permafrost microbial communities from Stordalen Mire near Abisko, Sweden - Palsa_T0_3 | ecosystem: Environmental > Terrestrial > Soil > Palsa > Peat permafrost | place: Sweden: Abisko...
TTCGACAAGGTCATTGCCGAGGGCACGCCGCGCAAGCTTCGTCGAAATAGCACCGGAGAACCCACCCCGGGTGCCGGAAGCAGCCGCTCGTGTTTGCTCAGGACGATCTCGCGGAAAGGGCCGGACGCATGAGTACGACAGCCGAAGCCACAGTCACGCCGCTCATCGAGGCCAGGGACCTCGCGGTCGGCTACAGCGGTATCGCGGTCATGCGCGGCCTGAATCTCAGGGTCTCACCTGGCGAGATCGTCGCCCTTCTCGGTGCAAACGGTGCCGGGAAGTCCACCACTTTGCTGACGCTGGCCGGCGAACTCGCGCCGATCAGCGGAGAGGTCCTGATCGACGGCAGCCCTGCGAACAAACCGCTGTACTGGCGTGCCCGCCAGGGAATGCGGATGATAACTGAGGAACGGTCCGTCATCATGTCGCTGACCGTCGCCGAAAATCTGCGCTTGGTGCACAAGAACCCGTCCAAGTGCCTGGAGCTCTTTCCCGAACTCGGACCACTAATGAAGCGGCGAGCTTCGCTACTGTCCGGCGGAGAGCAGCAGATCCTGACGCTAGCCAGGGCGATCGCGGGCGATGGTCGGCTACTGCTGGCCGACGAACTGTCGCTCGGGCTGGCTCCTCTTGTCGCTGAACGGCTGCTGGTAGCCGTGCGAGAAGCAGCCGACCGCGGGCTTGGCGTGATTCTCGTCGAGCAGCGAGTCACGCGGGCGCTGAAGGTCGCCGATAGGGGATGCGTCCTGAGCCGCGGTCATGTTGTGCTCGAAGGAAGCAGCGCAGAACTTTTGGCCAGAATGGACGAGATCGAAGCGTCCTACCTATCCACGGCGGTGTGACCTCTATGAGCCCGCGGCCGACGGCGTTGGCTGACTCCGAGGCGGCAGGGTGTTTGTGGCCTTGCGCAGGAGGGTCAACAGTTGTCGTACTTCGGCTGCGGTGAGTCCGCCCAGCCACTCGGCCTCCCGCTGCGCCACCGCGCGCAGCCCATGAATGTAGGCCTGCTGACCTGCCTCGGTCAGTGACAGCCGCACGACACGCCGATCGCGCTCTTCGCGTGTTCGGACCACAAGACCGTCTTGTTCAAGGGTCTTGACGACGCTCGATACGGTCGGGCGAGTGGTGCCGGACAATCTTGCGACCTGCGAAGGTTCCGGAGCGTCGAGCATTGCGATCGCCGACATAATGTTGAATCCAGCGAACGTCCAGCCGCGCGGCCGGTGCACTTCTCGCTCAAGGTCGTTGCTAATCACCATGCTCGCCCGAATAATCTGGAAGAGTGCCATCTGCCGGTCGATATCTGGATCGGCATCCATCGCGCGAAGGTGTTCCTCCGCCAGAATCTCCGGGGCGGCCAGACTCTCAGCCCGGCTGCGAGCACTACGGCGGCGACTTATCGGCTCACGACCTGCCATCGTCGACGCCGTCCTTCTGGCTCCTGGGCAAGACGATCTTCATCCTCCTACAGGCGAGAGCGCCGCGTCCTTTAGTCGCTGCTCCGACTCAAGACGATCCGACACAGCATACACGCGGCAAACCGCGCCATCTTGGACGTCAAGCACTCCTGAGACGTGGCAGCTCGCTTCGCGGCCGATGTCGGCGTCGGTGAGGTCCTCGAAACCGCCTTGATAGCGCCCCTGCTGCGTGAGGTGGAATGCAGCACGCTGGCCCACGGAGAACAATTCGTCGATGACGGTCTCTTCGGCAAGCAACCAGCGATGCGCATCCGCGATGTCGGTGCCGTCGAGCACGCCGGAGGGTGCGGCGTGTAGATCCTGGGCGAGCAGCCAGTCTCGCGCGACCCTCTCGGTGACCTCGTCGCGAGAGCCCACCTCGGCGGCCCACGGGCTGCGGCCGCCGAGCGTCCGGTCGGCTGGTATCCCCGAGCGCAGCTGGTTGCGGCGGCCCATGAAGTCCTGCTCGGCATAGCAGCTGCGCAGGAGCTTTCCGTCGCTGCGGAACAATGTGATGACGTCCCACATGGCTGATCCGCCGGCCCTCCAGTTACCTCGCTCTGAGAAGAGCACAGCCATACGCGAGCCATCAGTGATGATGTCGTGCACTATCATCTCGAGGTCGGGGAAGTACTTGAAGATGTCCGCCGCGGCGGCCTTGAACTGGTCTCGGCCAACGAATTCTCCGCCACCGATGCGCAGCACATAGTCCTCGACCAGGATATTATCGAGGGCGTCGACGTTCTGCCTGCTGAGGTAATCGGCCCAGTAGCGGCGCATCAACGTGACCAACGGATTCATTGCCCTCCTTCGCGATGGACGACCGCGTGCATTATCGGCAGCCGCTAACCCCGTCCTAGTCCTCGGCGCAAATCGAATACGCGGCGCGAAGGTCGTCCATTCGCGCGCTCACGCTTGACCGTCCGCCATCATTCCGCCCGGCTGCTCGGCCGGGAGAATCGCATCCTCGCCGCGATACGCTACCTCGTCCTCGAGATCTCCGAGGTAGGCACGGCGTACCGCGGCGTCAGCGCGGATCCGGTCCGGACGGCCCGACGCGATCATCGATCCGGAGTCGAGCACGACGACCTCGTCGCAGACATCCATGACCAGGTCCATATTATGCTCGACGAGCAGAATCGCCATCCGCCATCTGCTCGCCAGTTGCCGTATCGTCCGGCCGATCTCCGAGCGATCGGCGTCATCTAGTCCTCCCGCGGGTTCATCCAGCATCAGAATGGACGGTTTCTTGGCGACTGCACGCGCGATGCTTATAAGGCGGCGGCGTCCATATGGAAGGTCAGTCGGTGAAGAGGCCAGCGTGTCGGCCAGCTGGAACTCACTGATGGCGAGCAGTGCGGGCGGTGACAGACCGGGCGGTCGTGGCCAGACGAGATCGACGACAAATGCCCATGGGTCCTGGGTGTCAGCGGCGCAGCGCAAGTTATCGAATACCGTGAGGCCGTCGAACAGTTCCAGCGCTTGGAACGAGCGGCCGAGCCCGGCCCGGGCGCGTCGGGCTACTGACCACCGGTCCACCGGCGACCCGTCAAGCAAGATCGAGCCGTCGGATGGTTTCACGAAGCCGCTGATCGCATCGAGCAGCGTTGTCTTGCCCGCGCCGTTCGGACCAATCAGCCCGGTAATACGTCCTGGCACTAGAGTCAGGCTCACATCGTTGACCGCAACCACGCCGCCGAGGCGGACGGTAAGGCCCCGCACTTCAAGCCGCCGTGGCGCTACAGCCTCGACAGAGCGGAAATCAGCATCGGCCTGGACAGCGGCGAGTTCCGCGGTGCCGCTGCGCGGCCGGACTCGACCGGCCAGGGAGCAGGCGGCCGCGACCAGTTGCCGCCCGTGCTCGATGTTTGCGCGGACCAGCCCGTCGGGCGCCACGAACAGCACACCGAGTACCACGACTCCGCCAATGAGCGTGATCCAGAGGGTGGTGGTCTGCCCGTTGACGAGGTCACTGATGTACTGCGTAATCGGTGTGGCGGGCTCGGCCAGCGCCCCGACGACGCTGCTCATCACATAGCCGATGCCGCCGATGACACCGTACAGGAGCGACGTCGTCGAATCGGCGTAGGTGAAGCTACCGGTATAGAGCACGATCGGGAATCGGAACACCATCAAGATGCCCCCGACGGCCGCGAGCGCGCTGGACAGCGCGAAGGCATAGAGCTTGTTGCTAAAGACGTTGATCCCGAGTGCCGCCGATGCGCGCTCGTTGCCGCGCACCGCGATAAGCCGAAGGCCCACTCTGCCGCGTCGCAGGTTAGCAACAAGCATGGCCAGGAGGATGAACACCACTAGGCAGAGCAGGGCATAGCGAGCCGGATCCGTAATGTCGTTGAAGCTCAAGCCGAACAGCGACGGCGGGCGGATAGTGTCGCCTAGGTCGCCGCCGTCATAGGACGGGTTGTCGAACAGCACCGACGACAGCGAGACGCCGAAGCAGAGCGTAATGATCGCCAGGTTCACGCCTCGTGTGCGCAGGGCAGGAATACCGATGATCAACCCTGCCATGACGGCAGCGACGATCCCAAGCACAGCGGCGAGGAAGAAAGGCAGAGAAGCCGCGGCCACGAGACGGCCCGCCGTAAACGCACCGACACCGGCGAGTCCCATCTGGCACAGCGAAACCTGGCCGGTGTACCCGACGATCACGACGAGTGACAGCAGCACCATGGCGGTCGTCAGCAACACGGTCACGGAGTCGGCGTAAGCGGGCGGGAAGACGAACTCGATCAGGATCGCCGCCAGTATGCCCCAGACCAGCACGTGTACGGGCCTGATGCGTCCGGTGCCGACCCGGGGCAGCCGGGCACTGCCCTCCCCCCGCAGCGGTAGCGAGCGGCCGCGCAGCGACATGACGATGATGATCACCGCGAATGGGACCAGGCCGTCCCATCCTTGGACGGTAACTTTCAGCACCACCACGGACTGGATCACGCTGATCGCCAGGCACGCGGCCAGCGTGATCGGAATCGACGACATGGCCCCCACTAGCGCGCCGGCCAGGGCGGGAACGACGAGCAGCGTCAGCGTGGTGATCTGCAGTCCGCTAATTGGAGTAAGGAGGATACCTGCCAATCCGGCCAGAATCGAACCGACAATCCAGCTCGAGGCCGCTATCGTGTCGGGTGAGAAGCCCAGCGCGGACGCGGCCCGCGGGTTCTCCGCGACCGCGGTGGTCGCGAACCCAAAGCGCGTGTGCGTAGAGCCAGCCCACAACACCGCGCCGAGAGCGACCGCAATGCCGAAGATGAGGATCCGGTTGTAGCCGAGCGTGATGCCGTCGAACCTGACTGCCCCCGAGGGCAGGAATGACACGACGCTCTGCATGGCGACGGGGAACGACAGCTGTAGTGCAGTCTGGAGGATGGCCAGTACACCGAACGTCGCAACCATGCGCGACAACGGCGAAGCATCGCGCAGCGGCCGCATCACCAGGAGTTGGAGGAGCAGGCCGATCACACCACATACACCGAGGCCGGCGATCAGGGCGACGGGCCAGGGGACGTTGTAGTTGTAAGACAGATCCCAGTAGGCGTATGTGCCCACTGCCCCGACGGCGCCCTGGGCGAAGTTGATGACTCCCGAGCCGCGATAGATGACGACGATACCGAGCGCCATCAGGCCGTACGCGCCCCCACCAGCGATTCCGAGCAATGCGTACCCGATGATGTCGCCCAAGGACGCTCAATCCTTTCGGTACGCAGCCAGACGTGACCGCGCCGACGTCCGCATGGTGCCGACGTCACGCTCGGCGGGCGATGCTTATCAGCCAACATAGAGTCGCTAGAAGATTGCATATCTAACTATTCGATGTCACTATAATCCTCGTGTGCCGAGGCGGTCAAGGCACACTGCAGCAAACACCAGCCCGTCAACTGCGGTCCGGACTTCGCAACGACGTCGCGGACCGTGCTGGAGGTCCACGTGCTCACTCACGAGACGATGCTTGCGGCGGGAGCACGTTCGTATCCGCACCGTCTGGCCCTTCGCGATGGGGTCGGCCGTGAGGTCGCCTTCGGCGAACTTCACGACCAAGTGAGCGCCGTGGCGTCCGCCCTCCTCGAGCATGGCGCTCGGCCGGGCGAGTGCGTCGCGTGGCTCAGCCGTAATCGGATCGACTACCTCGTTGCGTTCTATGCCGCTGCACGGGCCGGGCTGCTGTTCTCACCGATTAACTACTGGCTACGTGAGCCCGAGATCCGCCCACTGCTTAAGCTCCTGCGGCCCACCATGGTGATCTGCGAGGCCGAGTTCCGCGACATCATGGACGTCACCACGGCCGGTTCGGAGGTCCGTACCCGAGTGATTCTAGACGCCGACGCCGCAGACGGCTGGGTGACGTGGCAGGACCTGATCAAGGCAGGGATGGACGACGCGCGGTCGTTGCCTTCCGGCGACGAGAACGCGCCGCACGAGATCATCTTCACCAGCGGCACCACCGGCGAGCAGAAGGCGGTGCTGCGATCACAGCGCAGCAGGCTCATGGACAGCTTCATGGGCGCGCTCGGCTTCGGTTTGTCAAGGAACGACCACCTGTTGTGGTTCCTGCCGCAATTTCATGTCGGCGGCGCCGGCACTACCAACATGCTCTTGTCGCAAGGTGGGTGCGTCACGGTCATGCGGGAATTCGACGAGCGGCTCGCGGCGCGACAAATCGGCAACGGAGTCACCTGCATTAGCGGCGTCCCGACGACGTTTAACCTGCTCTGCGACTCGGGCGAGCTGAAGGGTGTTGACACCAGTGGCGTGCGCGCCTGTTTCGTCGGGGGCAGCCTGGCCGACCGCTCGATCTTCGACAAGATCTCTCTGCACTTCCCGTCAGCTGAGATGGTGCAGTGCTACGGATCCACCGAGTCAGGACCGCACTCGGTCACGATCCGCGGGCGCGCGCTGGCGGAGCGTCCGGACTCCGTGGGCTTGCCGGGCGCAGGCTGCGAGGCGCGTGTCGTGCGAGTGGACGGCACCGATGCAGATCCAGAAGAGGTGGGCGAGCTCTGGCTGCGATCTGAGGCCGTCATGGCTGGTTACTTCCGGCGCGACGACCTCACTGCCAACGCCCTCACACCCGACCGGTGGCTGCGCACCGGCGACCTGGTCAAGCGCGACAAAGATGGCTACCTCTACGTCATGGATCGCCTCGTTGATAAGATCATCACCGGCGGTGAGAACGTCTATTCGAAGGAAGTCGAGGACGTGCTTCTGGCGCACAACTTGGTTGCGGAAGTGGCCGTGATCGGGATCCGCGACCCGGCTCGCGAGGAACGCATCGTCGCGTACATCCGGACGGAACCGGGCGCACAACTCGGCGCGGAAGAACTCGCCGCCTTTGCCCGGGCTCGACTTGCCGGGTACAAGGTGCCGACCGAATTCCACTTCGCTGATGATCTGCCGCGCACGCCAATCGGAAAGGTGTCGAAGGTACTTCTCAAGGTGCGCTATCACACCGAGACGGCAGGCACGTGATCGTAATCGACCACCGCGACACGACCGCCTGGATCGGTATCAACACCGGCAGGCCGGGCAACGCGATGCACGCCGCGGCGATGTCTGAGCTTGCCGATGCGGTCGAACAGGCGGCGGGAAACTCCAAGACGTCGCTCCTGGTCCTCTACAGCGAGCGGACCTCGTTCTGCGCAGGTGCTGATGTCAGCGTGCTCGAGCACGCGAGCCCGGAGCAGTTCTGGGCTTACGCTGAGCTGCAGACCCGCCTATTTGAGATCGTCGACCGAGCACCCGCACTGACCGTGGCGGCCTTGCGGGGCGCCTGCATCGGAGCCGGTGCCGAACTCGCGATGTGCTGCGACCTGCGGGTCGCCGGGGCCGAGCTGCGCTTCGGTTATCCCGAAGTGCGGCTCGGCTTCCCTGTCAACCCAACGCGCCTGACCCGCGCCGTCGGCGCCGGCTTTGCCAATGAGCTGATCTTCTCGGCCGAACTCGCCGACGCGCAGACCTGCCTGCGGCGAGGCGTCGTGAACCATCTCATCCCGGCCGGCGACTGGCTTACCGGCATCGAGGCTGCGATTGCGCCCTACACCGGGCTCGACCGGAACGCGGTCGTCCACACCAAACTCGCGGCGTACGAAGTGAAGCAGCCCAAACCAGATGCGGCCATGTTCGGCTCGCTGCTCGCGATGTCGGTCAGAGCCTCTCGCCTTCCACCGCGCATCGACGACACCGAAACTGAAAGCTAAGGGGCGACACCATGATGAACGGCAGGCAATATCGGGAGTCCCTTGACGATGGCAGAGTGACTTATTTCGAGGGGCGAAGGATTGACCGTCTTGCCGACGAGCCGGTCTTTCAACCCGTGATCGACTCTATTGCGGCCACGTATGACAAACATGTCCATGATGGAGCAGTGAATGCCGCCCTCGCACCGCCTACATCTGAGGCCGACCTGCGCGAGCACATCGATACCCTGCTCGAATCGGACGTGTTGCTGAACGTCACATTCTTCGGGCAGATGGCGCTGCTGACCGCGGCCGGCAAGCTGGCGAAGGATTACCCCGAGCTGGCCGAGCGTATCTACCACTACACGGATGCGACCCAGCACGCCGACCTGCGCGTCACCGAATGCATCACCGACGCGAAGGGCGATCGCGCCAAGAGCCCGAGCGCGCAGCCGGACCCGGAAATGTACGTCCGTGTCGTGAGCCGGGGAGCCGATGGCGTGGTGATCCGTGGCGCCAAGCTGCACATCACGGCCGCGTCGTTCTGCCATCACCTTATCGTCATGCCGACGAAGGCGATGAAGGCAGGCGAAGAAGCCTACGCGATCGCTTGCGCGGTCCCGGTCAACTCACCTGGCGTGCGGATCATCGACGTCACTACGGCGCCGACCGGGGCCGATACCAGGCACTATCCTGCGAGTCGGCGCAAGCACATGCCTGACGGCTTCGTGATCCTCGATGACGTGTTCGTGCCGAACGAGCACATCTTCCTCGACGGGCAGCTGAAGTACGCCGCTAGCTTCGCGCACTCGCTCGGACTATGGGAACGGCTCGGTGGTACCGCGCAAATGGTTCGCCAGGCCGACGAGCTCGTGGGCATGGCCCAGTTGATTGCGGAGGCCAACGGACTTGCGCGTGCGTCTCACGTCAGGGACAAGATCGCCGAGATGCTGATTCACGCGACGATGCTGCGGGCCGGTCTCGAGGCGGCGATCATGCACTCGGAAAAGACTGAGGCTGGGTTCACCTTCCCCAATGAGCTTTTTACGAACGCTGCGAAGTACCAGGGTGCGGCGAACTTTAGCTTGATGGTCCGCCACCTCCACGACATTGCGGGTGGCTCAGTCGTTACCGCGCCGTCCATCGCCGATCTGGAGAACCCGGACGTCGGCGCGCAGATCCGGAAGTACATGACGGGCGCCGGTGACGCCGACGGAACTTACCGCACCCGGCTCTTCCATGCGATCCGCGATGTCACCGCCGACTCGCTGGGCGGCTGGCACCACGTCACCAATGTGCAGTCCGGCGGTGGCCTGGTGGCACAGCGTCTGGTCGCGACCGCGCACTACGACCTGGAAGGCGCGAAGAAGCTGGCGCTTGAGGCCAACGACCTCAAGCCGCTGGGTTCGAGCGGGCACTGAAAGGGAGTCCCATCCGATGCTCGACGCATCCGCCGAGTTGCGGCATCCCCACAACGATGACCACTACTGGCGCGAGAGTTTGTATTTCAACCTCGCCGACCCGGTAAACCGCCTCGGCCTGTGGCTGTACGTCTGGACCGTGCCCAACCAGAGCCTGCCGGCAGGCATTCTCGTCTGCTTGTATAGCGGGCAGTTCGACGACCGGTCCATCACTCGCCAGGCAATGCGTTCACCGAGGCACGTGCTGCGCTCCGGTGAGGACTGGATCTACTGCTACATGACAAGCCTGCCTGAGCAACTGGCTGGTGACTTCGACTCGATCGACATCGCCGGATTGCAGCTCACCCAGGTTGAGGCGCTGCGCCGGTATGCCATCGACTACGACGATGGAGAGGGCACGGCACTGCACCTGGACTGCGACTTCGTCACGCCGCCGTGGGACTATTCCGACGGTCCGACGCCGATTCCCGACTGGCTTGCGACCAACCGTTACCACCGCGCGTGGCGTGCGCGCGGGAGTGCCGTCGTCGCCTCTTCAGCGGAAATGATCATCGACGCACGCGGTGACTCCGACCATTCCTGGGGGCGCCGTGACACGCTCGCGTTCGCGAAGCACAACTTCAAGATGTGGTCGTTCCAGAGCCCCGACGGCAGGGTCGCAGCGTCCGCGGTGAAGCTAGGTGACGACACCTTTCTTGGCTATTTGCACAGCGAAGGCCGCTCCGAAGCAATCCGTTCGATCCGGGATCAGGCGTCGTACTCCACGGCTGGATTGCAGTCAGACATGAAGATCGAACTCACCGATTCTGCTGGGCGGCGGCTGACTGGCTACATGCCGGCGATGTTCGCCCACATCGGCTACGGCGGCGGCCGGAGCGACGCATCAGGCTACGAAGGCGTCGGCACGTTCGACGTCGAGGCCGTCGGGCCCTGCCACGGGCTGACATCGTTCTGCTGGCCGCACTTGCCTGGGGGCGCCGTTCGATGACGGACCACTCCGAACACCGGTCGGCCCACCTCGTCTGGCCCGCCGAAAGCCGCTGCGCAGATGAATCGGTTGCGGGCGGGAAGGGCGCGAAGCTCGCGCAGCTGACCCAGCTCGGGTTCCGGGTCCCTTCGTTCTTCGTGGTCGCGACTTCAGCTCCGCGGCAAACATCCGCGGTCGGCCCCGCGTCGGTGCCGGCCGAACTGCGCCGCGAACTTATTGCGGCAGCCACCCAGCTCGGGAGTGTCCGCCTGGCCGTGCGTTCGTCCGCGGTGGGTGAAGACTCCGGCGACGCCTCCTACGCCGGCATCTTCGACACGGTGCTGTCCGTGGCGCCGGGCGAAGTCCCGGATGCCGTCGAGCGGTGCTGGAAGAGCAGCGTGAGCGTGCAGGCGGACGACTACCGGCGGCGTCGAGGCATCGCCGGACCGCAGCCGATGGCGGTTGTCGTCCAAGTCATGGTGCAGCCCGACTGGTCCGGTGTCTGTTTCACCGCGGACCCCGTTAGCGGTGCGCTGAGCGACGTGTTGGTTGACGCCGCGCCAGATGTCGGGGAGAACCTCGTAGCGGGCGCGATCAATCCCGAGCACATCCGCCTGGATGCTGCCACCGGGAAAGAAAAGGAACGGATCGCGGGGGACCATATCGTGCCAGTACCGCCCGGAGTAATCCGCTCAGTGTGGCTGGCTTCGATCGCAGTCGCTAAGCAAATGGGTTACCCCCAGGACGTCGAGTGGGCAGCCAACGCGTGCGGCCTGCACCTGCTGCAGACGCGCCCGATCACCTCGATTGACGGCATCGTGGTAACGCGGGCACTCGAACCTTGGCGCGACGAGCCCACCGCCACGCCAGACGACCCGGCCCGGACCTGGACGCGCGCGTACGCCGACGAGATCTGGGCCCCGCCGATCAGCCCGCTGTTCTATCAGGTACACAACCTCACGCCGACCTTTGCGACGTCCTGGCGCTGGCACCATGACCGCAGCCCGCTGCCACCCGACGTCTTCAAGTATTTCCGCGCCTGTGCGTACGTCGACACCGCGGTGCTCGCGCGCCATTATTCGAACCAGCCCCGGGTGGCCCGCACCCACGCGGTACTCGACCTGTTTCCTCGAGCGCAGCGCGAGGGAGTGCTCAACACGCGCTGGCGCTGGCGCGGGCGGCTGGCCCGCGCCTTCCATCTTGAGGTCCGGCACTGGCGGACACTGTCCTTGCGGCGCAACAGCCGCTACCTCGATTCGCTCTGGCCCGAAGTGGTAAGGCAGACCGACGAGTATCTCGACCTTGACCTGGACGCTTTGTCGCTCGACAAACTCGCGCAACACCGACGGTCTGTGCTGCGCCTGGCCGGATCAGTCGGCGCCGTTTGCAACGTTGCGGTTTCCTACCACTCCCATGACGTCACGCTACTGCTCATCGGGCTGTTGCAGCGCTGGCGCGGGAGCGGGGACGTCTGGTACGCGCGGCTGAGTTCTGGGTTGGAGCGCAGTGAGACGGTCGCTGAGGCGCAGGCCATTTGGCAGCTCGCGACCCGGATCCGCGCACTGGGACCGGAGGCCGTGAACGCGGCGCGAACCTCGCGGTGGAGCGAGTTCGGGCAGAGCTCGACAATCTTTGCGCACGAGTTCGAGACTTTCTGGCGAGCGCATCGCCACCGTGGCGCCAACTATAAGGATCTCGTCCATCCGCGCTGGGGTGACGACCACGAATTGCTGTTCGACGTCGTCCGAGGCTACCTCGATGAAGCGACCCCCGCGCCGGTAGAACTGAATCAGGCGAGCGCGCGAGCCCGGCGCGCAGCCGAAACGCAGCTGTATGCCGAACTGCGGGGCCCGCTCGGCTGGCTCCGCCGAGGTGTGCTGCGCATTCTGGTCGTCTTGAATGCGGAGTATCTGCGCCAGCGCGACAACCACCGGTTTTACTACGACCGTTTCTGGCATGAGCTGCGAAGGATCTATCTGAGCTACGGACGCCGCCTCGCCTCAACAGGCGTGCTCGAGTGTGCCAGCGACGTGTTCTTCCTCGGAACTGACGAGATCAAGCAAGCGATGAGTGCGACCCTGTCCGGCGCCGTGGTCGCGAGGCTCGTGGGCAGTCGACGGCGTGACTGGGAACGCACCCGCGTCGGGCAGGCACCGCGTTTTCTGCAGGGGTGGAACTCAATAGTGGACGACACGCTCGACGTTGCCCCGGCGTTGGCGGACGCCTGGACCGGAATCGCGGCAAGTCCGGGGCGGGCACGCGGCGTGGCGCGAGTGGTCTGGGACGCCTCGGACCTGGCTTCGGTTGGCAGCGGCGACATCGTAGTCGCCCGCCAGGCCGACCCAGGATGGGCACCGGTGTTCGCGCGTATTGGCGGGCTCGTGCTCGAGACAGGCGGTGTGCTCGCGCATGGCGCGTCACTGTGCCGCGAGTACAGCTTGCCGTGTGTAGTTGCGGTGCAGAACGCGACCTCCGATATCCCGGACGGTGCACTGATAGAGATCTCCGGCGAGCACGGCACCGTGCGAGTCCTCGGCTGACGGCCTAGGGCGACCCCGCCCTAGGCCGTCATCATGCTCCGTCGTTCACCCTGAGCTCACGAACTCAGGGCCGACGCCAAGTTGACGAACGTGTTCGAGTCCGGCACGGCCACGCCGTCCTGCACAGTCTCGAGCAGCACGCTCGTGTTGAAGATGCGGTTGGCGCCACTCAGCGGGCTCTGCTTGGCGAAGTTCAGCGGGGCGACGAAGCCGAGGTTAATGTTGGTCGCGGCATTAAGCTGGTCCCAGACGCCATCCGCGGTGACCGTGCCGGTGATCTTCTTGGCCATATCCACTGCGATCTCTACGCCGGCCCACGAACGCAGCACGTAGGTGTCAATCGCGTCTTTCGGATTGACCTGATTGAGCGCCGCCTTTATCGTCACGATCGCTGGATTGTCGCCACCGACAGGCGCGAAGGTGTCAACGAGCTTGAGGCCATTGCCCACAGTCCCGAGCTTCTGCAGATCGCTTGGCTGCTCACCGGCCGGTGTGATGCCGAAGTGGATCTTTCCGCCGGCCTGCGCAGAGTCGGTGAACAGCACATACCCGTCTGCGCCCACGCCCGCGAACACGAAGCAGTTGGTGCCGGAGGCCTCGACCTTCGCCGCGACCGGATCCATATCGCCGCCAGCTTCCGGATAGTAGATCTCGGCCCCGGCCGTTATGTTGTTGAACTTGGCCGCGTTCACAACGGCCGTTGTGATCTGGCCAGTGACCTCTGGCACGTCCGCACCCACGATGCCGATCTTGGTGCACTCGCCGCTCCGTGCGAGTGCGTACGACGCACCGCCGTATCCCACGATCGTGCCGCCGTCGACGGGAAACGACGCCGGTGACGTGCTGTCGATCGGATCGATCGCGTCATTACCGATAGCTGCGATGTGCGCCGACTGCAGAATAGGCAGGACGGTCGCGCCCTCGAATGAGGCGTCGCCGACCGTGGCAACAACTCCATCAGAAATCGCCTGGCGCGCACATGACGCGCCGACGTTCGGATCACCTGTGTCGTCGCAGACCTCGAGTTGAAGCATGTGACCGTTCACGCCGCCGTGTGAGTTGTAATACGCGACGGCCGCCTTGGCGCCGTCTATGGCGGTCGGGAACGTGACCGTCGGGTTGGTGAACTGCCCGATGATCATAAGCTTGATCGGGGCTGACGATCCGGAAGATGCGGAAGATGCGGAAGATGCGGAAGATGCGCTACTCGAGCCGCAAGCAGAGGTTACTAGCATTGCCGCAAGCGCCAAGCTGCCGAACGCGTACAAGTCTCTGCGGCGGCCTAGTGAGCTCATTTGTTCCTCCTCGGTCACACACGCTGCGTGACCTCGCTGGCGTGGCGGGCTGGGACGTGGTTCTCGACGACCTGAACCGCGGGTCGCGTCGTGGCGCTCGGTGCTCGGCATGCGAGCCCGGGCCTCGCGCCGTCGCCGCGCAAGTCGCTCGACAATAGTGTTGGGTCTAACTATTAGACGTGACTCTAAAGCCCCGCGAGTTGGCTGGTCAAGGTCAAGGTCAAGGTCAAGGTGTTCGCTCACGACGTCGGGTCGCGGCCAAGCCGCCACTCGTGGCGATGCTCAGTGCCGCGCCCATGAGCGCTTCTTGCGCCCCGACGGCACCGACGAGCGCGACATACATGGCCTGGCGCGTGTTACCAGCACTTCGCGGTGACCATCAGGTCGTGGACGTGACCCGCCGCTACTCGGCAGTACCCGACTTTAGAACGTTCCTCCGTCAACGACGATCCGCTGATCGTTGACATAAGCGGCGTCCGGACCGATGAGGAATCGCACGACGGAGCCGACCTCCTGCGGAGTGCACACGTGGCCGAATGGGCTGGAGTCGTTCAGCTCGTCAATGTCGTCGAGACCGTGGGTTGCTCGCACGAGTCGCTTGCCCATCTCGGTCCGCACCAGGCCCGGCGCCACAATGTTTACTCGCGTGCCGTATTCACGCTCTTCGCGAGCGAGGGTATGGGCCAGTGCCTCGACTGCTGCCTTGCCCATCGCGTACGGTGCCGCGCTAGGGGCGAAGACTTGCGCGCCGATGCTGGAGACGAACACGATGCTCGAGCCACGCCGTCGGCGCAGATGCGGTATCGCGGCTTGGCACAGGTGGTGCGGGCCAATTGCGTGCACGCTCACGACCCGCTCGAGTTCCTCGGGGCTCGTGTCAGCGACGTGCAGGCCCCGGCTGGCAATGCCGCCGTTGCTGACCAGTACATCCAGGCGCCCGAACCGGGCTACAACCTGTTCGACAGAGGATCTGCATTGCGCGACGTCCGCGACGTCGGCGCGAATCGCGAGCGCCAGCCCCCCGGCGCGCTCGGTCTGCCTGACGAAATCATCCGCCGCGAATTCGTCTCGCACGTAGGTCACCGCGACGGCGGCCCCGTCCGCCGCCAGGGCCTCGCTGATCCCGCGCCCGATTCCGCGGGAGCCTCCGGTGACGAGCGCCACGCGCCTGTCGACCGTGTTCGTCCCCTGGGCCTCAGCCACGCGCGGCCTCACTCCATCGCCGGTCAACATCGATTCGCTGGCGCAGGATGCGTGCATGCTGACCTAGCGCTCGTTCAGCATCGTGAGGATATTGGTCCGTCCGAACGGTGTCAACGACCCGCGAGTCTCCGTTTCTAACATTGACATCGGAGTCAAGTTCGAGTTGTCTTAGGCAGCGTGGTGCTCAGTTGCGGGCCGGTTCGACACCACAGGGTGTTTTCACCTAATCGAGCCACATTGTTCCGCTCAGGCTCTGCCTACCGCTTCGAGGATGACGAAAGGCACGACCAGTGACCGACCCCCCCTACACCATCACAGTTCACCGAGAGGGCGAGAAGGGTCGGTCGCGGTGACGTCAGGAAAGCTCGGCGTGACCCTGCCCTTCGACGACGTCTCGCTGCGAGATCACCAGTACCTGCTCCGGGACCTGATCGACGGCGGCTACGGCGAAGTGTGGACCGGCGAGGTCTCCGCCAATGACGGTTTCTCGCCGCTGGCGCTGTGGGCAGGCTGGTACGAGCAGCTGTCGGTTAGCTGTGCGGTTGCCAGCGTGTTCACGCGCGGGCCCGGCGTGCTGGCGATGACGGCCGCGAGCCTGGCCGAGGTCGCGCCAGGTCGCTGCCGGTTCGGCATCGGGGCCGGATCTGATGTCATCGTGGCCAACTGGAACGGCGTCCCGTTCGAGCGGCCATACCAGAAGGTGGCCGACACGCTCCGCTTCCTGCGCCAGACACTCGCTGGCGAACGGGCCGACGACTATCCCACTGTGCACGGGAAGGGCTTCGTGCTGGCACGCCCGGTCGCGGTGCCGCCACGGCTCATAGTGGCCGCACTCGGCCCGCGCATGCAGGAACTCGCCGCCGCTGAGGCCGACGGAATGTGCCTGAACTTCCTGTCGGCGGGAGATGTCACGACCATCCGCAGGCGCTGCGCCACGGTCAACCGCACCGTCGGCGAGCCACTCGAGATCAGCGTGCGGATCTTTGTGATACTGGGAACCGGCGATGCCGCGGAGAGCGCCGCCCGCCGCTTTATCGCGGGCTACCTCACTGTCGGGGTATACGCGAAGTTCCAGGAGTGGCTTGGCCGCGGGCCCGAGCTCGTGCCGATGCAGCAGGCGTGGGCGGCAGGCGACCGCAAGGGTGCGACCGCGGCCATTGACGGGCAGACCGTGCGCGACCTGATTGTGTTCGGCACCCCGGCGGAGTGCGCCGCCAGGGTGCAGGAGTACTTCGAGGCCGGCGCGGACGCGGCCACACTGTATTTGCTGCCGAATCGAGAGCCACTGCCGCCGGGCGACCGGGTCGGTTTCCTGACTGAGCTTGCCGCGAACCTGGGCTAAGGGCACGAGCGAGAGAGGCGCCATGGACGAGGACCTGCGGTCGCTGCGGAAGCGGCTGCGCACATTCATCGACACCGAGGTCATCCCGGCCGAGCCGCTGTACTTCGAGCAGCAGGAGGAAACCGGCTGCTGGAACGCACCAGTGCTTGACAAACTCCGCGAGTCGGCGAAGGCGCAGGGTCTCTGGGCACTCGGGCATCCGGCCGAGGTCGGCGGAGGCGGCGTCTCATTCATGGATTTCGTGTACCTCAACGAGGTGATCGGGCGCTCCGAGCTCGGCCAGTTCGCCGTCGGGTCAGCATCCATGCAGGACTGCTACATGCTGCACCTGTACGGGACTGACGAGCAAAAAGACCGTTGGCTCGTTCCGATGGCGCGCGGGGAGATCTTCCCCTCGGTCGGCCTCACCGAGCCCGAAGTGGCCGGCTCGGACCCGACGCTCATGCAGTCAAAGGCCCGGTTCGACGGTAGCGAGATCATCATCGACGCGCACAAGTGGTTCACCACCGGCGCTAACAACGCCGCCTTCACGACCGTGTTCGCAGAGACGGACCCGGACGCTGAGAGCCGGCACCGGCGGTTCTCAGCGATCATCGTGCCGACCGATACTCCCGGCTACCGCGTGGTCAGAGTGGTGCCGACGATGGGCCACGTGGGCGGGGGCCACTGTGAGATCCGGATCGACGCAGCACGCGTCCCCGCCGGGAATCTGCTTGGCGGCAGAGGCGAGGGCTTCGTCATCGCGCAGCGCCGGCTTGGGCCCGGCCGGATCTTTCACTGCATGCGCTGGCTTGGCCAGGCACAGCGGGCCTTCGACCTGATGTGCGAGCGAGCCAGCACCCGGTACGCGCACGGTTCGCTGCTGTCGGAGAAGGGTGAGATCCAGCGCTATGTGGCCGAGTCAGCGGCTGAGATCCAGGGCCACCGGCTCATGACCTTGGACGCAGCCAGGAAGCTCGACGCCGGCGACGACGCTCGCATCGAAATCTCGCTGATCAAGTTCCACGGTACCCAGATGCTGCACAATGTCATCGACCGGGCGATTCAGGTCCACGGCGCCCTGGGCCTGACCTCTGACACGCCGCTGGACCGGATGTACCGGGAGGCCCGCTACGGCCGGATCTACGACGGACCCGATGAGGTGCACCGGATGACAGTCGCCCGGCGGCTGCTGCGGGATCCATCGCTCGTCCCATGGGCATAGGCACGGCCGCGACCTTGCTGCCATGACGACCCCCCTCGCCGACGCCGGGCTGCTGGCCGGGCTTGCTCCGGTGCTGGCCACAGCATGGGACGTGGCCAGCGTCGAGATCGTGTCCGCCGAGGCCCTGTCGGCCGGCGCGTCGCGGCTGTCGTGGGCACTAGACGTGGTGGCCGGCCCGGAGCTGCATCGGCTCGTCGTTCAGCGGGAGCGCGTCCCCGGCAACGGGCGCAGCAACGTGTCCGCCGAGGCCCGCCTGCTCCGCGCGGCCGCCGCGGCCGGGGTTCCCGTGCCACGGGTGGTAGCCGCCGGCACGGACCCCGGGGTTATCGGCGGTGCGTTCACCGTCACCACGCGCGTCGACGGCGAGACGATTCCGCGGCGGATTCTGCGCCTACCCGAACTCGCCCAGGCCCGGGCGTGCTTCGCCGACCAGTGCGGGCAGATTCTCGCGGCGATCCACGCGATTCCCGTCGATGCGGTCGCGCCGCTGCCAGAGGCTGACACGCTGGCCAGCACCGAGGAATTTCTCGACGCGACCGGTGACCCGCGACCGGCGTTCGAGCTTGGACTGCGCTGGCTCCGCGACAACCGGCCCGAGCCGCGGCGGCCGGCCGTCGTCCACGGCGACTTCCGCAACGGGAACCTAATCGTCGGCTCGGAGGGCATCCGTGCGGTTCTGGACTGGGAGCTGGCGCACATCGGCGACCCGCTTGAGGACCTGGGCTGGCTGTGCGCACGGGCTTGGCGCTGGGGTGAGCGGCCGGTTGTCGGCGGCCTGGGGAGCCGGGCAAAACTGCTGGCCGCGTACAACCGCGCGGGCGGCGACTGCCCCACCGCGCGTGAGATCTTCTGGTGGCAGCTGCTCGCAACCGTGCGGTGGGGCGTGATGTGCCTTGAGCAGGCCCGCACGCACCTGTCCGGTGAGACACGATCGGTCGAGCTAGCGGTCATCGGACGGCGGGCCTGCGAGATGGAGTACGACGTGCTGCGGATGTTGGCATGACCGGGCTGCATGGGCGCCCGACGGCAGTCGAGCTGGTCACGGCCGTCCGGGAGTACCTGCACGACCGGCTGCTGCCCGGCGTGGCCGGCAGCGATATCTTCTACCTGCGCGTTGCGATCAACGCTCTCGGAATGGTGGAGCGAGAGCTCAGCGGCGCCGGTGACGCCCAGCCGGCCTCCGGCCTGCTGGGCTGGGCAGGCGACGCTGAACTGGCGGCGACCATCCGGTCCGGTACCGTGCCCGCGGACCAGTACCCCAACCTAGCCGCAGCCCTGATCAGCGACGTCACCGCGCGGCTGCTGGTGGCGAACCCGCAGTACCTGGCTGGCTATCAGCCAGATGACTTCGAGGGCGAGGCCCGATGACGGTTCGGCTCGTCTTCTGTGTCCGCAGGCCGGGACGTCGGCGCCGCAGGTTCGGGCGCCTTGAGACCGAGGCCCTGGATCCAGAGCCGGGTGAGGGTTTCCAGCGTGACCTTCTCGTCGAGATCCTCGCCCTGAACCAGCCAGATGTACACCAGCCGGTCGACCATCGCGCCGAGTGCGGTAGCGGCATGCCGGGCGTCGATGTGGGGATCGGCCAGGCCTCCGGCCTGCCAGCGGCGGATGGCCCTCGAGTTCCGCTCGACGTAGCCCTTCCGCATGTCCGAGCGGTACCGGGCGATTTCGGGGTCGAAGGTGGATACCTGCTCCAGCGTGGCCATCAGCGCGGCGTTGCGCTTGTACACCTCAATGAAGTGCTCATTAGTGCGCAGCACGAGCTCGTACGGGTCGTCGCTGGCGTGAGGCCCCTCCACGGGCCGGATCATGTCGTCCCGCAGCGTGTCGATGACCTCACGGAATATGGCTTCCTTGGAGTCAAAGTAGGTGTAAAAGCTGCCGTGCGACAGCCCGGCTTCGGCCGCGATGTCGCCGATGCGCGCGCTGAGGAAGCCATCACGGCCGAAAATGACGGTGGCGGCATCCAGCAGGGCCGTACGGCTCTGCCGACCGCGCCGCGTCAGCTCGGGCGGCTCCTTTTCGTCGGGAACCACGTCTTGTTCGCCGGCTGTCGTGGCCCCTCCCTCTCCCAAGCCATGTGGTGCGGCAGGTTGTAGCTATGGCATCGTAAGCCCAGAACCGATTATGACATCAAGTTAATTCAATCTTGACGTCGATATCAGGTTCCCGTTGGCATCATGTGGAATCCTGCGCGTACATGGAATGAGCCGACGTTACGAGATCGAGGCGGCGGAGCGGTCATCTGGTCGAGGAGGTCACGGGTCCGGGAGATGCGGGCGTCCAGGTCGGTGAGGAAGCCGTCGATAGCCTGCCGCTTGGGGTGGACGGTGGCGCGCAGTTCCTCCTGCAGTCGCAGGCTTTCCGCCAGCAGCCCGGGGCGGTCGGCCACGCTGGTGTCCTCGCGGTGCCAGGCCTGCCTGATTTCCGCGAGCCAGTCTTCGTTGCGCAGGACGACGGCGATCTCGTCGAGGTTGGAACTAACGACGACGACCGGCGCTACCACGGCCCGGCCGAACGGGCCGAACGCCTGGAGAAGTTCACCACCTTTGAGGTGGACCTGCACCACTGGTCGGTCACGCCGACGCCGGACCAGTACGGGCTGGCTGTGACGCACGGCGAGTATGCGGTGTCGCTCATGTTCGGCCAGCGCCTGGTCGGGTATGTCCGGGATGGCTCGGGGCCGCTGGGCGCCTAGGGACGGGCCCGATTCTGGCCCGGGGTCCGGGGCCCGGGATCCGGGTGAGGAGGTTCGCCCGGGCGGGTTAGGTCTGGACGGCGGCGCCGCAGGCGACTAGGTCCGCCGCGTCGGCCAGGCCCCAGGCGGTGAGCGCCTCGAGGGTGTGCTGGCCGGGGACCGGAGCCGGGTCCGGCAGCTCGCCCGGGGTGCGGGAGAACCGTGGCGCGGGGGCTGGCTGGA